>Ga0082212_10005113_pt1 | contig 18002 bp, 18 predicted proteins | sample TergutNt197P3_FD_71548 | JGI IMG/M metagenome (GOLD analysis project Ga0082212, IMG submission 71548) | Neocapritermes taracua P3 segment gut microbial communities from Petit-Saut dam, French Guiana - Nt197 P3 | ecosystem: Host-associated > Arthropoda: Insects > Digestive system > Gut ...
AAGATGGCCCCGCCGTGATCAGCCAGGACCACCAACCTAAGGCAAGGCAGAGGTTCGTTTTGCCCGGTGACTAGCGAACCGGCATCGTGCAACAAGGTGAGATCACCAAGCAAAACCGTCACCGGTTGATCTAGCCCAAGCGCCAACCCATGGGCGGCCGAGACCGTGCCGTCAATCCCGGCCAAACCGCGCAAAGAGTAGACCGGGCCGCCGGTGGCAGGCACCAAATCAAGGTCCCGCAAGGCGTTGGAAGCCCCCACCAGCAAGGCGCTGCCGACCGAGGCTTGGGCCACCGCGGCGGCCACCAGTGGGCCAGACATCGGCTGGGTTTCCAGGTAGGCACGAATCGCTTGCCAGGCTGCTTGACCAGCCCTCTGCCATTGGTCCAACCAGGCCATCCCGGCTGGTGTTGGCGATCTATCCGCCGTCACGGCACTGGCCAGCAGCCTGGCGGCCCGGCCCTGGTCAAAGGGCAGGCCACCGCCGGGATGCACGCCAATGATGTCCAGGTCCCGGCGCTGCACCAAGGACGTCACAGGCCGCGTCAACACCGGCCGGCCATAGACCACCAGGCGTTCAATCCGGTTGGCCAATTCAGGCTGACTGAGCAACAACCGGCCAGCGGCAATAGCGTTGGGACCACCCCAGCTGCCCGATTCAGGTTCGGCCAGCAAGGGCCACCCAGCGCTCTGGGCCAGATTTCTGGCAGCTGAACCAGCCCCAGCACCGGCTACCACCAGCGTGGCTGGGCCTTGCTCAAGATGCACCGGCAAGAACTGGTTGGTTTTGTGTTCGATGCCGTAAGTGCGGGTCGCGCCAGGCGCGGCGGCTGGGGGGTTGGCCGGGTTAAGGCTCCAGGGCGCATCAGGCACCAGGGGTTCACGCAGCTGGGCGTTGATGTGTACTGGCCCGGGACGGCCAGCTCTGAGGCCAAGCGCTGCGGCCACGGCTTGCCGGGCTACTGTGCGCCAATGCTCCGGCGAATGATCCGGTTGAACCTGGTGGTCAGCCAGCACTGCTTTGCCGTAAAGACCGCGCTGGTTGGTCGTTTGATTGGCGCCAACGTTTTGAAGTTCCGGCGGCCTGTCGGCCGTGACAACCACCAGCGGCTGGCCTGAGTAGGCCGCTTCCAAGACCGCCGGGTGGTAGTTGGCGGCCGCAGTGCCGCTGGTGCAGACCAATCCAACTGGACCCACCTGAGCCAGCGTTAGACCAAGAGCATAAAATCCAGCCGAACGTTCATCCAGCCGAACCAGGATTTTCAACCTACCAGCGGCTTCAGCTTGGGCGGCTGCAAAAACCAGTGGTGCGCTGCGTGAACCAGGTGAAAGCACCAACCAGCGGCAGCCACCTTGGATTAGGCCTTCGACCAGTGCCTCTGCCTGTTTGACCGACGGACTCATTAGGCCGCTCCCTGATGGTCTTGGGCCGCCGCCATCTGCACAGCTTGGAGCCGGTCCTGCCACCAGCGCTGGGTGGCCGGGGCCGCCCGGGCCTTGTCTAAGCATTCGGCTTGGACCAAAGCTGGCTGCGCTTTGATCATTCCATTGCTCACCGTGAAGGCCCTTTCGGCCAGGTCGCTGGTTAGCAGCTGGCCAGTGGCCAAGCCACAGGCCAGCTCCAGCTGAGGCAGGGCGGCGGCCAGCGCCAACCCCATGGCAATCCCCACCACCGATTCGACTGCTGAAGAGACCACCACCGGCAGCCCAATTTGTTCAGCCAGCTCCAGGCAGGCCCTCACTCCACCAAGCGGCTGGACTTTGAGGACCACCACATCAGCTGCTTCTAGCCGCTCGATTTCTAGTGGGTCGCCAGTGTTTCTGATGGCTTCATCAGCCGCAATAGGCACTTTGGTTTGGCGCCGGAGCTGAGCGAGTTCTTCGACTGTGCGGCAAGGCTGCTCGACATATTGCAGCCCGCCAGCGGCTTTGTCTAGTTTGGCCAGGTTGGTGGCGGCCTGCTCCACTGTCCAGGCGCCATTGACATCAACCCTGATTTGGCCAGCGGGCCCAAGCGCCGCCCGCACAGCCACCACCCTATCCAGGTCATCAGCTAGGTCTTGACCGGTCTGGGCCACCTTGACCTTGGCGGTGGTGCAACCGCCTGAGTTAGCCACAATCCTCTCAGCCCGGTCCGGTCCAACCCCTGGCACAGTCACGTTGACCGGCACAAGAGAGCGCTGAGCTGCGGGCCAGCCTAGTTCGGCTACCTCCTGTGCAGCCCGGTACCAAGGCTGGCATTCGGCGACCGAGTATTCAGCAAAGGGCGAGAACTCACCCCATCCGGCAGCCCCTTGCCAAACCATGCCCTGGCGCCGCGTCAAGCCACGAAACGGCACTGCTAGCGGCAGGTCGTAGGTGATTGGCTCCACAATTGACCACTCTACGGCGCCAGGTGCAAAACCATCCAGCGCCCAGTCTGCTCAGAACCAATCGAGACTGACGCCAGGCAGGTTTTTATAGCCCAAAAGAATGCTGAGCGTCAGTCTCGATCAGATCGGGGCCGCTTGGCCAAGCTAACGACTGACACGCACCGGGTGGCTAGTAACGGCTAGCCTGGGACCATGACAGGAGCTTTTAATGCTGCCAAGTGGCAAGTAGTGCCTGGGTTTGACGACCTGACCGACTTGACCTACCACAGAGGGGTTGAAGACGGTCGGCCTGCCCCTTGGCTACGCATCGCCTTTGACCGGCCAAAGGTGCGCAATGCCTTTAGGCCTCAGACAGTAGATGAACTCATCGCTACCTTGCGCCATGCCGCCGAGCTGCCAGACGTGGTGGCTGTGCTGCTGACCGGCAACGGCCCCAGCCCCAAAGACGGCGGTTACGCCTTTTGTTCCGGCGGCGACCAAAACTACCGCGGCTCTCAGGGCTATGAAGACCAACCCACCGGTCAGCACCAGACCACAGGCACTGGGCGGCTGCACGTCATTGAAGCTCAGACCTTGATCCGTACCATGGCTAAGGTGGTAATCGCGGTGGTAGATGGCTGGGCAGCCGGTGGCGGGCACTCGCTGGCAGTCCTAGCTGACCTGACTCTGGCCTGCCGCCAACATGGCAGATTCAAGCAAACCGACGCCACGGTTGGTAGTTTCGATGCCGGTTACGGCGCCGGGTTACTGGCTCGCCAAGTTGGGCAAAAAACCGCCCGGCAGATTTTCTTTCTTGCCCAGACGTACACAGCCGAACAAGCCGAAGCTTGGGGCGCCATCAACCAGGCGGTAGATCACGATCAACTAGAGGACCAAGCCATTGAGTGGGCCCGATTGGTGGCCGCCCAATCACCTCAGGCGATCAGGTTGTTGAAGTTCGCATTCAACTTAGAAGACGACGGCCTGGCTGGTCAGCAGCGCTTTGCCGCCGAAGCTACGCGTTTGGCCTACTCCACTGATGAAGCTCGTGAAGGCCGTGATGCCTTCCTGCAAGGCCGTCAGCCTATTTGGGAGGCCTTCCGCCAGCAGCGCCTCTAGTCTGAATTGTCTGTACTAGTGCTGACTGTATCGATTAGCGTCCAGCTGCCGTCGTGAACCGGCATCAATTCGACCCAGGTGTTGCCCGGCGCCAAGGTGACTTTTTCGCCATCGGGCCCAGTCAACACCACAGGATCACTGGGTGATTTCTTTTCCCAGGTAACCTCAATGGCTTTGCCAGCGCTGGCCACTAGGGCATCTCCGGAGCCAACCACCATCATCTCTGGGATGGGGCTACCGGCCGCATCGCGACCGCCAGCCATGGTCACGTCAACCTTCAGCGACACCACGTTGACGGCGCTCAACTGCACCTCGGAAGCCGCCATGGCCGGTTCACCGTTTTCGCTTCTGAGCCAAACCTTGTCTTTCGGGTCCCAGGTCCAGTCTGGCAGGGCGGCGGCCGAGAGCCGGAAAGCCACTGACTTGACGGCCTGTCCCTGTTTGGCCGCGAAGCTTTGCCCGGCATCTGCTGCAAAGAAAAAGAGCGATGGCGGCGATTTGACGTGGTCGTCATCGGCCTGGTCTAAGAACTCAGGTGGCCGGCCAAACAGCGAGTGCTCGCCACTGCGGCTAGGTTCACGGAAGAAGCCGGCGGCTCCTTGGTCATTGCCAAGCACCTGCAGGCCGGCGTCAACCGCCTGCTGAATGAAGCGGTACTGGCCCCCGGAGAAGACCAACAGGCCATCGGTCGCTCCAGCTATTGGCCCGTCCATGGGCCTAACCGAGCGGACCGGTCCAACCTCATCAGGGATCGAGGAATGGAAAGTGGCCACAAAGCGCGCTATGCCGCCTTCAACCACTTCCTCCCAGACAATGTCAGCTTCTTCTAGGCCAGCTTGGGGACGAGCCGCTGGGGAGTTCTCAATCTTGATTGACAAGGCCGGCCGGTTTTCTGGGGGCCCAGGCAGGCCAGTCAGGGGCCAAGGGTCGGCATCTTTGGTGGGGGCTGGTGTGGTGGTTGGAGCCGCTTGGGTGGTCTCAGCCACCGGCTCCGGGGTTGGCGAAGGGGTTTCCTTCGGCTTCTTACCGCAAGCGCTGGCACCGATGCCAGCTATCAGAGCTGTGGCAGCAAGCAAAGACATGGCTCGCTTGGCGATCATGTTTGATTGAACCTCTCTTGGTGGACGGTATTACCTTCAAGGCGTCTACCAGCTTATGCAGAAAAACCACCGTGCCGCGGGAGGCAAGCCCGGCGCGGCGCCGCAAAAACAGCTACCGTGGACGCGTGTCACCCGGCCACTTTAGCGCCTTCATCCAACTAGTAGAAGACGCCTTGGCTGGCGGACCACCACTTCTGCCCACCGGCTGGCAGCCCAAAAACCCACTCCCACCAGGGGTTGCGCTGGCTGTGAGGTCTTCTGGTTCGACTGGACTGCCCAGAGTAATTTTCCTGAGCGCCAAGGCGGTCAAGACCAGCGCCAAGGCCGTGGCTGATCGTCTGGGTGGGACGGGCCACTGGCTCCTGGCCTTACCCACCAACCACATTGCGGGGCTAAACGTTGTTGCACGGGCAGTCTTAGCCGGAGCCGGCCCAACTGTGATTGACGGCCCATTGGATCCAGTCAGCTTGGTCAAGGCAGTGTCCACCATGCCAGCAGGGCGGCGCTATGTCTCTTTGGTGCCAACACAGCTAGACCAGCTGCTGGCCAATCAAGCCGCCCAGCAGGCGCTGGGCAGCTTTGATGCCGTTTTGCTTGGTGGCGCCCATGCCCCACCAAGCCTGATTGCCCAGGCCAACGCCATTGGGCTAAACCTCCGCCTGACTTACGGCATGGCCGAAACCGGCGGTGGGTGCGTCTACGATGGCCGGCCGCTAGATGGTGTCCAGACAAGATTAGGGGCCAATCAGCGCATCGAACTGACGGGCCCCACTCTGGCTATGGGCTACAGCGACCCAACCAAGACGGCTGCGGCTTTCGTTGAACAAGACGGCCAGCGCTGGTTTGTCAGTTCTGACCAGGGTCAGCTAGATGCCGCCGGTCGGCTAACGGTGTTGGGCCGGCTAGACAACGTCATCCAGTCAGGCGGCCTGTCGGTCGCTCCAGAAGTGGTTGAAGGGCTGTTGGCCGACTTTTTCGGTGTGGGGCAGGTGGTAGTGACCGCATTGCCCTCCAAGCGCTGGGGTCAATTGGTCTTCGCTTTGGCCAGCGGCCCAGCCAAACTCAACCTAGAACAGCTGCGTGACCAGCTGAAAGACCAGACAGAACCAGCCCAAATACCAAGGGCCCTTGGGTGGGTGAACCAGCTCCCAGTGCTGGCCTCAGGCAAACCAGACCGGCTGGCCGCTGCCAGACTGGCCCAGGAGCTGGTCCACCAAGGGCAGGCTGAGACGTTAGATTAGGCAATCGTTGCAAGCACAAAACAGTGGGTCGAAGCGGTGCGGCTACGCACCCTGCCAGCCAGCGTGGCTCCGGTGTTAGTGGGAATTGGGGCGGCCTGGCAATTGGCCCAACCAGATTGGAAGAGGGCCGGACTAGCCCTGGTGGTGGCGGTGACCATGCAGGTAGGAGCCAACTTTGCCAACGACTACTCAGATGGCATGCGAGGCACTGACAGCCAACGCCAAGGCCCGCAGCGCTTGGTTGGTTCTGGTTCAGCCCGGCCAGCGGCTGTCAAAGCCGCCGCCATTTTGGCCTTCACCTTGTCTGGGGCAGCCGGACTGTACTTGTGCTACTTGACCGGTCATTGGTGGTTGGCGGCGATTGGGCTGGCCTGTGTCTTGCTGGCCTGGACTTACACCGGTGGGCGTCGGCCCTACGGTTACGCCGGTCTTGGTGAGGTTGGCGTCTTCATCTGCTTTGGTCTGGTGGCCACGCTGGGCACAATGTATGTCGTAGCCTCCCAACTGACTTGGCGGGCCGGCATCGCCGCCATAGCCATGGGCCTGCTGGCCTGCGCCATTCTGATGGCGAACAACCTGCGTGACCTGGCAACCGACAAAGCAGCAGGCAAAAAAACTCTTGCCGTGCGTTTGGGCAATAAGCGCGCCCGGCTGGTCTACCAAATCGAAGTCTGGCTGGCCATGTTGTTAGTAGTGCCGATGGCGGTGGGGCGCTGGCACCTGCTTGTGGTCCTGCTGGCTGCCTTGCCCACCGCCAAATTGGCTGGGGCCGTCAATGATGGTGTGCGTGGCCAGGACTTGGTGACTGTGCTGCGAGGCACCGGCCAGGTCCAGCTGATGTACGGCATCTTGCTTGGGCTGGCCCTAGCCAATCTGAACCTGTGGCCAACCTGATTAGCGATAGGCTTGGCTTGTGGGACGTCTGATCATCTTGGCACTTATCCCGGTTGCCCTGCTGCTTTACGCCCTGGTCGATTGCATTGTTGACGACGAGGTGGAGCGCACTTCGGTGCCCAAAGTGGTTTGGGTGATCATTATTGTGCTGGTTTTCCCCTACGTTGGGGCTTTGGCTTGGTTGATAGTGGCCAAAATTGCCAAGCCGCGCCGGAAGCGGCCACCAAGGCGTTCGGCACCTTTGCGGCCGGTAGCGCCCGATGACGACCCAGACTTTTTGCGCGGCCTAGCCGACCAGCAGCACCTCAAGGACCGTAAGAGGAAGCACGGCGGTAAAGACAGCGCTACCTAAGCCCCCAGTACAGAGCTAGCGCAGATCAGCTGGCAGCAGGTCGGCCGCCGGTTCCCGGTAGGCGACTTCAATTAGGCGGTCGTCTTGAAAGACCAGCGAAGTCACCGAAGCAAGCGAGCAGACCCGGCCGCGCGGGAAACGCCACAGCGACCGGCCTTCTGCCAAGAGCCGAGCCCGCCAGATGGGCGACTGATGCGAAACCATCACTGCGGCCTGGCCTTTAGCGGCTTGGCGAACTTGGGCCATAACCTGTGTCATGCGCTGGGCAATCAGGATGTAGGGCTCTCCCCAAGACGGTCTCATCGGGTTGTACAACTTGACCAAATTCTTGGGTTTTAGCAGCTGCTGCGGGTTGATCACCTGCCCGGCGAAGTGGTTTTGGGCCTCGATGAGGCGCGGCTCGGTTTGGGGCTCTAACGCCAGAGCTTTGGCAATTGGCTGGGCCGTCTGTTGAGCCCGCAGCAGCGGACTGGTGAGCAGCTGGGTCACCGGGGGATTGTCTTGGCTGGTGAAGAAAGTGGCTAGCCTGTCCGCCATAGCCAAGCCTGTCTGACTCAGGCCAAAACCGTCTAGGCGTTCATAAAGCACATGGTCAGGGTTGAATACCTCGCCGTGACGCACCAGGTGAACGGTGGTGGTTTCGACTGCCATACCTCTAAGTGTGACAGGTCTACCTAATACCAAGTTCGCATTTGGCATTGGCAGGGACAATACTTGAGCCCAATGACTGCCGATCCCGCTCCTGCCACTCAAGAGGTGCCCACGCCAGCGGTGGCGGCCTTTTTTGACGTCGACAACACCATTGTGCGCGGCGCCTCTTTGTTCCATCTAGGTGTTGCCATGTGGCGGCGCGGGGCCATTTCAATGCGCGACATCATTCGGTTCTCCCGCATCAACCTGCAATACCGGCTGCTTGGTGAATCAAGGGCCGGAGTGGAAGCCACCAACACTAAGTCGCTTGAGGCCATCAGAGGCAAGACAGTTGCCTTGATGGAGTCTTTAGCCCAAAACGTGTGGGACGAGGTGCTCTCTGCCCGCATCTTCCCTGGAGCCAAGGCGCTGGTTGACAAGCATCTGGCGGCTGGTCATGAGGTTTGGCTAATCAGCGCTAGTCCAAGCGAGGTGGTGGGTCAGATCGCCGACAGGATTGGGGCCACTGGCGGCCTAGGCACAGTAGTGCAGCAGATCGACGGCCGCTACACCGGGGCTCTTGAAGACGGCCTGCTGCACGGACCGGCCAAAGCCACCGCCGTCAACCGGTTAGCGGCAGAGAGACAATTCGATCTAAATGCCTGCTTTGCATATGGCGATTCAGGCAACGACATTCCAATGCTGGGCCTTGTGGGCCACCCTTGCGGCATCAACCCTGACCGGCGGCTGCGGCGCTATTGCGCTAAAGCCCATTGGCCGGTGCGCGAGTTTAGGGCAAACCGCCGGGCGGTGCGCCGTTCAGCTAGGACGGTCTACCGGGTGGGTGAGGTTTGGGCCGCCTGGGTGGTGCTGGGCCGCCTGCTGGGGTGGTTCAGAAGAACCAAACCATGAGCCGCTAGCCCATTTGGTGCATTCTGGTTGGTGGCCGAATGCGTCAGGCGGCGCTTGGGCGCGCCGCTTTTGTACATGGCTTTTCCAAACTAGTGCGGTGCCTTGGGCCAAGGTGCGCCTGACGGCCGGGGTGGGGGACCCGGCATCGGGCATTACTTCTTATTGCGACGCTGGTGGCGGGTTTTGCGCAGCAACTTGCGGTGCTTCTTCTTCGCCATCCGCTTGCGGCGCTTTTTGATAACCGAACCCATGCGGCCCTCACTGTCTGGTGGATTGAACTTGCGGGCCGATTGCCGATGTGCCGAAGCCGACGGGTCAAGACCGCAGCCTAAATGATACCCGGTTTTTCACTTGGTCCGGATTGAGGCCGCTGTTTGGGCCAGCTGACGGACCCAACTGCCTGACAGGGCCAGGTCCAGCCACTTAGGCGCTTTGCGCCTGGCCAGGACCGGCCAATGTCGAACCACCGGCAGACATGAAGTCTTCGAGGCTTTCGGCCGGCACGCGGTAGGAATGGCCCACACGCAGGGCGCGCAACTCACCGGATCGGATCAAACGGTAGATGGTCATGGGTGAGACCCGCATCATTTGGGCCACTTCGGCCACGGTGTAAAAGTGCCTCTTGTGCTCCATCAAACTGCCCTCATTGCGGCGAATCCATTGTTACCAATGCACACTCTAGTGGCTGGTGTGAGTAGTGTGAAACCATGCGGGCGGATTTGCCAGAGGGGCAGAGCGCCAGGGATAGTCTCTGGCGACGTGTGACCCACACTTCGCCCGCCCGGCTAGCGGTGGCGGCTTTCTTGGCAGTGGTACTGCTGGTGGCGCTAGCCCTTTGGCTACCAATCGCTACGACCTCAGGCCATTCAGCCCCCTTCATAGAGGCGCTGTTCACTGCGACCTCGGCAGTTTCGGTGACCGGGCTGACCTCGGTTGACACAGCCGCCTATTGGTCCGACTTTGGCCACGGCGCCATCTTGGTTGGCATTCAAGTAGGCGGTTTGGGGATCATGACCCTGGGCTCAATCTTGTCTTTAGTGACCTTCAGGCGCCTGGGGCTGCGCACCCGCCTAATGGCCGCCAGCGAAACCAAAACAACAAGCCTAGGAGAGGTCGGTCTGCTGGTCAGGGCGGTAGCCATGATCTCGCTGGTGGTTGAACTAACGATTGGGCTGGTGCTGTTCAGTCGCTTCATCGGCACAGGCGAACCGCTACCAAGAGCGTTGTGGCACGCCGTTTTCTACGGTGTGTCAACCTTCAACAACGCCGGGTTTTCGCCCACCGACCAGGGCTTGGTGCCATACATCGGGGACTGGGGAATTCTGGTGCCAATCGGCATTGGCGTTTTCATTGGATCACTGGGCTTCCCGGTTATCTTGGACGTGGTGCGGCACCTACGCCACCCCAGGCAGTGGAACCTTCACACCAAGCTGACCTTGACGTTTGCTTTGGCCTTGCTGGTGGTCGGAGCCGTTGTGCTGGGTGCCACCGAGTGGAACAACCCGGCCACACTGGCCAACCAATCTACTTCTAGTTCCCTGCTGAACAGCTTTTTTTCCAGCGCAAACACCAGATCTGGCGGTTTTTCCACCTACCCAATCGAGCTGCAGCAGCCTGCCACCATCATCACTCAAGAGGCCCTGATGTTCATTGGAGGTGGTTCGGCTTCAACGGCCGGTGGCATAAAAGTCACAACCCTGGCGGTCATGCTGCTGGCTATTTTGGCTGAAGCTCGGGGGGACCGCGACATGGAAGCCTTCCGGCGCCGAATTGATCCATCAACGCTGCGCGTGGCTATCACGGTGACCACCGCCGGCATGGCGCTGATTCTGGGGGCTGTCTTGGGGTTAAGCGTGATAGGCGCCGGATCGCTTGAACACATCGTCTTCGAGTCGATCAGTGCCTTCGCCACCTGCGGTTTGTCCACTGGCCTTAGCCAAACTTTGCCTTGGGCTGGCAAACTCATCTTGATTGGCCTGATGCTGGCCGGGCGCTTGGGCACAATGACGATTGCCGCCTCGGTGGCACTGACCAACCGGCACCGACTGATTCGCCTGCCTCAAGAACGGCCAATCATTGGCTAAAGGAGAAACCTGATGGACTCAAACCAATTTCGCCCCAGCCCTGAACCGCAACTACCGGCCGATGGAGCCGTGCTGGTGATTGGCCTTGGCCGGTTCGGCTCAAGGTTAGCCCTTACGGTGGAGCAGTTAGGCCGAGAAGTCCTTGCGGTGGAACGAGATCCCGACGTGATCCGCCGCTGGTCCGGGCGGCTGCCTCTGGTGGAAGCCGATGCCACCGATTCGACGGCCTTGGAACAGCTGGGGGCGCGGGACTTCCCAGTGGCTGTGGTTGGGGTTGGGACCCAGCTGGAGGCCTCGGTCTTGATCACCTCCAATCTGGTTGACATGGGGTTGAGCCAAGTCTGGGCCAAGGCCATCTCCACTGAACACGCCCGCATTTTGCGCCGGATTGGCGCCAGCCAGGTGATTTTGCCCGAAGCCGATGCCGGGGTTCGTGTAGCTCACCTAGTTAGCGGCCGGTTGTTGGACTTCATCGAATTTGAAGATGGCTTCACCATTGTCAAGATGCATCCACCAAAGGAGACCATCGGTTTCACCTTGGCTCAATCGAAAATCCAATCCAAATATGGCGTTCATGTGATTGGGGTCAAGTCCCCTGGGCAGGACTTCGAGTACTCCACTGCCGAAACCAAGGTGTCCTCGCAAGACATTCTGATTGTGTCAGGCGACACCGACTTGCTGGACCGCTTCGCTAGGCGGCCTTGAAGCCTGCTAGCTAGTGCGCCGCTTTAGGGTCAACACTCCGGCCCCAAGGCTAAGGCCGACAAACCCCAACACCACCAGCACCTCGACACCTGAATCGATCAACCCACCCCCCTGGGCAATGGCGCCAGTCGCTTCAAGGGCGTAAGTGAAGGGCACCACATTGGATATCCACTCCAGCACTCCAGGCATTTGGCCGCGTGGCATCACCAAACCGCAAACAATCAGCTGCGGAATGATCACGGCCGGCATCATCTGCACGGCCTGGAACTCGGTACGTGCCACCGACGAAGCGGCCAGGCCCATTGAGGACCCTAGTACGGCATCGAGCACCGCCACCGTAATCAACTCCCAAATGCGCCCTTGGACGTTCATACCGCAAACCCACACCGCCCAAGCCGTCACAATGGTGGCCTGGATGGCAGCCGCCACGGCAAAGGCGATGGCGTAGCCAAACAGAAAATCCGCCTTGGCCAGTGGCGTTGTCATCAAGCGCTCCAGCGTGCCGCCGGTGCGCTCGCGCAACGTCGCCACCGATGTGACCAAAAACATCACAACCGCCGGGAAAATAGCCAGCAGCATGGGACCGAAATAGTCAATCACCGGTGGGCCCATTGGGCCGCGCACGGTCTGCCCGTGGAACATCCAGGCGATCAGGCCCAGGATCAGACAAGGCACCACAATGATCAGGGCAATGGTGCGTTTGTCGTGGCGCAGCTGGTTTAGTACCCGCCGGGCGGTGGCCCAGGTCCGCCGGCCGCTCACGGTGTAGGGCCTTCGTTAGATGCCGAATCATCCAAGACAAAGAAGGCGCCTTCTATGTCGGGTGCGCCGGTCGCTTGCAGAATGCCCGCAGGGGTGTCATCAGCCAGGATGCGGCCCTCGCGGAGCAGCACCAAGCGATCACAACGAGTGGCCTCGTCCATGACGTGGCTGGTCACCAACAAAGTAATGCCGTCGCTGGCCAGTTGCCTGAAAACTGACCACAGCTCGCGCCGCAGTACCGGATCCAAGCCCACCGTCGGTTCGTCTAACACCAGCAACTTGGGACTACCAAGCAGCGCGGCTGCCAATGACACCCTTGACAGTTGTCCACCAGAGAGCCGCCCCACGGCCTGGTTGGCGTGACTGGTCAGCCTGACACGATCCATCACCGCTTTGACCTGATCAGCTTCAGCGCCGACCAACGCACCGAAGTAATCAAGGTTTTCCTTGATGCTCAGGTCCTTGTAGACCGATGGTTCTTGGGTCATGTAGCCAACCTGGTGACGCAGCTTGGCCGCCCCGGCTGGCAGACCCAGCACTGTCACCTGGCCAGACTTGATTATCTGAACACCGACTATGGCCCGCATCAGAGTCGATTTACCGCCTCCCGAGGGTCCTAATATGCCGACAATCTGGCCGGCCGGCACTCGCATTGACACCCCGGGCAGCACCACCCGACCCGACCGGTGAACCACTAACTGGTCAATCTCAACGACTGCTTCAACCATGGGCTAACTTTCCCACACGACACCTCAGCCATCTAGTAGCCGCCGGGTTCTTGTAGACGTTTTCCCGATTGGTCACGCCTCTTTGTGCTGGTTCAGAGGTGGGTGGTGCTGGTTGGTGTGGCCGAATGTAGGGCTTGGCTCGGGCCCATTGACCATGCAAGGTTGTATGGTGGAATGGCTTGCCGTTTTTTTGGGCCTGGCTAGGAGTTGTATTGGTAGTAGGCCAGTTTGACCTGGTTGTGGCCGCCAACCGGTTACCAGTTGACATCAGTTTCGCAGTGGACGGCTCTCTCACAGCACAACGCTCACCCGGCGGTCTGGTGGCCGCCATGGAGCCAGTGTTGAAACAACAACACGGCGCATGGGTGGGCTGGGCCGGAGCCCCAAACGTCAGCTTTGCCCCTGTCACAGTCGAAGGCATAACGGCAGTACCAGTGCCCTTGAGTGTCCAAGAGATCGAGGAGTACTACGAAGGCTTCTGCAACACCACCTTGTGGCCCTTGTACCACGATGTCATAACCCCGCCTCTCTACCACCGCGAATGGCATCAGGCTTACCGGCAGGTCAACCGCCGTTTTGCCGAAAAAGTATCTGAACTGGCTGCGCCTGGTGGCATTGTCTGGGTGAACGACTTCCAGTTGCAGCTTGTGCCTGGCATGGTGCGTGAGCTGCGTCCGGATGTAAAGATCGGTTTTTTCAACCACATACCTTTCCCCCCAGAAGCCCTTTTCGCCCAGCTACCTTGGCGCCGCGAAATCTTGATGGGTCTGCTGGGTGCCGACTTGCTTGGCTTCCAGCGTCCGCAGGATGCGGCCAATTTCCGCAGCTGCGTGCGCCGCCTCACCGGCTTGACCACCCGTTCTCAGTTCATTCTGGCGCCAGCTGACCAAGGTGCTACTCGCCAAGTGCGGGTCAGCGCCTTTCCGATTTCGCTGGACTCGGCTGCCATTGATGCCTTGGCCCGGACTCCCAGGGTGCAAGCCCGAGCCAGAGAGATCAGAGCGGAGCTGGGAAACCCAGATGCCATTTTGTTTGGGGTTGACCGGCTTGACTACACCAAAGGCATTCCTCACCGCCTCAAAGCCTATGAAGAACTGCTGCGTGAAGGTCGGCTGCCAATGCCTGGCGTGGTGTTAGTCCAGGTGGCTAGCCCTTCGCGCGACAATGTCGCCGCATACCAGCAGCTGCGTGAAGAGATTGAAGCCACGGTTGGCCGGATCATGGGTGATTTTGGCAATCTAGGCAGCCCAACAATCCACTATCTGCACCAAAACCAAGACCAACAAGAAATGACGGCCCTGTATTTGGCCGCAGATGTCATGGTGGTCAGCGCTTTACGCGACGGCATGAACCTGGTGGCCAAGGAATACATCGCCTCGCGGGTTGACGGCAGAGGTGTCTTGGTGCTGTCAGAGTTCACCGGCGCAGCCGATGAACTGCGTCAAGCCATCTTGATCAACCCCCATGACATTGAGGGCCTAAAGTCTGCCCTGGTCCAGGCCATCAACATGTCACCGCGCGAACAACGCCGCCGCATGAGCGCCCTGCGCCGCCGCGTCATGACCAATGACGTGGCTGCATGGGCTAACAGCTTCCTCACGGCGCTGACTTCTGACCACAAGGGTGACCAGTGAAGACACTTAGCTGGTGGCCCTTGGTCGCCAGCCGCTTGAACAGCGTCAGGCCAAGGTTGCTGGCACTAGATTTTGACGGCACCCTGGTGCCGCTGATGGACAACCCAGATCTGTCCCGTACTCCCCCCATGGCCAGAGCCGCGCTCGCCTCCCTGGTGCAAGTCGAATCGCTCCAACTAGCCCTGATCTCAGGCCGTCCAGCGGCCGACCTGGCTCGAATGGCTGATCCACCACCTGGCACGCTGATCGCTGGGTCGCACGGTGGCGAACTGGGAATAATGGGCGCCCAGGGTGTACAACTTTCGGCCCACCCGCTGTCGTTGCACCAGCGCACCCAACTGGCCGGCATCGCCCATGAACTGACACAACTACTGCAAAGCCACGGCCACCCCAAAGGTGCCTGGATTGAACACAAACCCTTGGCGCATGCGCTGCATACCCGGCTGGTGCGAGACCCAGGGGTGGCCTCGGCCCTTACCCTGGCAGCCCAGCAAGTGGGCAACAAGCTGGGTGGCTATACCCTGATTGGCAAAAACGTGGTGGAGATTGCAGTGGTGACTGCTTCCAAGGCCGGTGCGTTGGAAACCTTCAGGCAGTCCAGCGGAGCCCAGGTGGTGCTTTTTGCCGGCGATGACGTCACCGATGAGCAGGCATTACGCACTCTGAGCCCACCAGATGTGGGCATAAAAGTCGGCTTAGGTCCTACTTCAGCCGAATACCGGCTAGAGGGGCCTGAACAAATCTCAGACTTTCTTGGTTTTTTGGCCTCATTTTTCGGTAACGTGGATTCTGTGAGCCATTAACGAGCTATTCAGTCCTCACGGATAGTACTGTCAGCCGCCAGGACCAGCCCGTTTTGCTGAACGGAGAAACCGATGCACCGTCTGCACCGAACAGTCCCAACCCTGTTAATAACCGCCGCCCTCACGGCTGGTGGGCTACCGGCCTTGGCTCAAGCAGCCATCCCAGCCCTCCAGGCACCAGCCGTTGTCCGGTCCCCAGATGGCCCCGACTTGGACCCATCGGCACCGAACGTCGATCAAAAACGCCTTGTGCTGATTCCAGCCTCGGGCACCAAAGTGGCTCAGATTGAAGCCATGGTGGCAGACATCAACTCCCGGCCTGAGTACGGCACCGCCAAGCTGCACAAGCCTGGGCCGCGCGACAAGGCCATGGCTATCACCACTAGCGACTCACCCACGGCCGATGCCTTAGCCGCCAACCTCAGGGCATCTGGCAAAGTTGAAGCGGTCGAATACGGCTGGACAGCCGAATTGATGTATTCGTCCAATCCCAACGACCCGGCCTACCGGGCAAGCTACCAGTGGGCCTTGGGTGGATTCCCAGGCGCTGGGTTCACAGCTGTCTGGCCAAAGCTGGGCCGCGCTAGGCCAGCCAGCACAGTGCCGGTGGCCGACATAGACACCGGCTTCCAGATGAATCACCCAGACCGGTGCGCCAACATCCAGGCTGGTTACAACTACGGCGATGGCAACTCAAACGTCAACCCAACCAACATGGGCAGCGCGGAAGACACTTACCACGGCACTGCCACAGCTGGAATTATTGGCGGCTGCACCGACAACGGCAAACTGTTAGCCAGCGCTGGATGGGACCAGGTGGTCAAGGTCTACAAGGTGTCGAATGCGGCCTCCCAGGCAATGACCGACGTAGCCATTGTCAACGCCATCTATGGAGCAGTGGCCGATGGCGCCAAGGTGATCAACCTGTCGCTCGGTTTTGTTGGCGGCGTTATGCCCACAGACTTGAAAGCGTCGGTCGATTACGCACTGTCAAAGAATGTGGTTGTGGTGGCCAGCGCCGGCAACTACGGCAACGCCGTGGTCAGTGGTGTGCGCAACCCAGTGGTCTACCCGGCCGCTTACGCCCCTGTCATCTCGGTGGCGGCAACAGATCCGAGTGGCAGCCGGGCCGCCTTTTCGACCTTTAACTACGGTGTTGACATTGCAGCACCTGGCGTTTCGATCGCTGTCTTCACCAGGAACTCCTACGCTTATGAAGACGGCACCTCTTTCAGCTCGCCGTTAGTCGCAGCCGCCGCCGCCATTTTGCTGCGTTTCAAGCCGCACTACACTCCCGCTCAAGTGGCAGCAGTGCTGACAAAGACTGCACGCAATGTTGGTCCAAAAGGCCACGATAGGTACACCGGCGCCGGCGTGCTGAACATACAAAAGGCTTTGGAATACAGTGGCTCAATCCCAAAACAAGGCCCTCCGCCCAAGTCGGTGCGCCAACCAATCATGCAACAATTGCTGCTAAGCCCACCGCTAACAGACAGCCGTTTTGGTGACCTGGTGGCAGTGCGAGCCTCCGATGGCGCCTTGCTGGTTTATCCAGGAAAGCCTGATGGCACCTTGGGCCAGTCCTTGATAGTTGGTGGCGGGTTCCAAGCCATGACGATCTATGCCCCGGGAGACTGGAATGGTGACGGCAAAAACGACTTGTTGGGAGTCAACCGGAGCGGCGAAATGCATCTGTACGCCGGCCTTGGTAACGGCTACGTCAATGCTGGCGTTAAAGTGGGTCAAGGCTGGGGGGGATACACCGTAGTGCCGGCTGGAGATCTGACCGGCGACGGTAGACCCGACCTGCTTGCCATCAAGGATTCAACGGGTGACCTGTATCTATATGCCGGTGACGGCAAAGGTGGGTTCAAGTATCCCTATCCCAAGGTTGGCAACGGTTGGCAGGGCTATCAGCTGCTGGCTGCCGGAGATCTGAACCGCGATGGCAAAGGTGACATTCTAAGCGTTGATTCCAAGGGCCAGCTGTGGATGTATGCCGGTCGAGGCAACGGCACCTTCACAAAGAAGCTGCTGGTCGGCAACGGGTGGGGCACCTATTTGCTGGCTGCCGGGGCGGACCTTAACGGCGACGGAACGGCCGACATAGTTGGGCGCGACAATGCCACAGGGATCGTCTATTTCTACCGCGGCAAGGGCGGCGGTGGTTTTGAAAAGAAAAAACAAATTGGAGCCGGCTGGTGAGCAGCCAGCTTTGCCTGTGGCATGATGTTACGAAAATGCCCAGCAGTTGGGCTCAGAGTGTCACTCAGGCTTTGGGTGGCGCCCTTACGACGGATCGTCCGGCACGTACCTGCCGGTGAGGGGAGCTGTAATGGCGACTGTAACTTTTGATGGGATCACCCGGATTTTCCCGGGTAGCGACCATCCAGCTGTAAATCACTTGAGTTTGCATATCGACGATGGCGAATTCCTGGTCTTGGTGGGGCCGTCAGGCTGCGGCAAGACCACCACTTTGCGCATGCTGGCTGGCTTGGAAGAAGTCAACGAGGGCCGCATCATGATTGGCGACAGGGATGTCACCGATGTGCAGCCAAAAGACCGCGACATTGCCATGGTTTTCCAGAACTATGCCTTGTACCCACACATGACGGTGGCGGACAACATGGGTTTCGCTTTGAAGATTGCCGGCATGCACAAGACCGAAATTCGCCAACGAGTCGAAGA
>Ga0082212_10005114_pt1 | contig 17996 bp, 10 predicted proteins | sample TergutNt197P3_FD_71548 | JGI IMG/M metagenome (GOLD analysis project Ga0082212, IMG submission 71548) | Neocapritermes taracua P3 segment gut microbial communities from Petit-Saut dam, French Guiana - Nt197 P3 | ecosystem: Host-associated > Arthropoda: Insects > Digestive system > Gut ...
AAAAGGGCTTTGAAGTCGTCTATAGGGATAAGGTTAAATTTCTTAAAAATAGGCAAATAATCAGCGATTCCCAAGGTTTTGCTGAAAATTCAAGGGTTTAGGAAAATAGGGGATGTCTATCAGGTATCTGGCGTTTCGTGGGTGAAGTTCCTACGGTTTGGTGAATTTGTTCACGAGTGCCTCTGCAATCGTCTACCCGGACACTTGCGTTTTTCTTTCCATTGCCATATAAACAGAGTGTAACGGAGATTTTTTATGGCGGAAATGACGGCACAGGAAGCAGCAGAATGGGGGAAAACTCTTAACTTTGAGACTGTTTGGGCGTCCATTGTAAAATTAGGTGAAAAAATTGACAGAACGACGGAAAATGTTAACAAAGCAATGGAAAATTCCAGGAAAATGGATGAAAGATTTGACAAGCTATCTGCCAACGTTGGCGGCCTGAACTGTTCCATGGGCGAACTAATCGAAACGCTTATTGCCGCCCGCTTATGGGAAAAATTTCCCGAATATAACCTTAAACGCGCCTATCAGCGGCTCCCTATTTATGATGAAAAAAGTATTGCAAAGACGGATATTGACATTTTGCTTCTCAATACCATTATGTGCATAGGTAGGAATATTTTTATTCTGAATACACGAAAAAAAGGGGCTGCCCGCAATGGACAGCCCCCTGTACGGTTTTTACCGTTTGATTAGCAAATCAGGTTTACTCAGCATCGTACTCGATCTTGAAGCCGTAGAAGTCTATACTGGCGCTGGAAAAAATTCGCAATACTGTTGGAGAGGCAAAGTCAAACTTCCACTTTCTGAAATTTATATTGTTTAGTGTGGTCGGCTCATCATCTTCATCTCGATCAAAACGTTTCTGTTGTGCTATTTCTTGAGTTGTTCCCGTTGTAATGCCCACGCTGCGATCCGCAGTAGTAGTCCGTGCATATACGGTTATTGTACAAGGACCGGCTGCTTCAAATATGAAGGCTCTTTGGTTAATAATAAGAGCCGTAGTACTAGACCAACTGACACCGTTAGTACGAAGATAATCGGTTCCATTGAAACCATCTATTGATTGACTGTTAGCAGCATAAGCGCTAAAATTTCTTAAGACTTGTAAATCACCGACTTCAACATCGTTAGCAGCAGTATTACCAACTACTTTACTACCAATAGTGTTGTAGGGATAATTAGCGGCATTGTTGCCAAAATTGTAGACGATTGTCTTTCCCGCATTGTTCTTTACTTCAACGCTTAACTCGTTGCTTACAACGGTACTTCCTTCCACGTCTTTCGTGGCAACTCTCACTTTCCCTGTTCCCACTTTCAAACCTTTTACCCAGCCGGTTTGAGAAACAGAGATAATATCACTGCCTTCAGTGATTGACCATTGAATCAAATCTGGGAATGTGGCATTACCATTAACAGTTGCGGTTAGTTCACCTCCATGACCTTTAATAACTTCGGATACACCGCTAATGGTTATGGTGTTTATCGGTATCAACTCCTCCAGAATATTGTACGCAAAGTCTGCTTTTTTTGTTGAGTCGCTGTAGCTTGAGGCAGTTACCGTGGCTTTTCCCCAGGTATCAAATGAAACAGTTACTGTTTGACCTGTCGCAGAAGAAAGCATTGCATCAGGATTATCAACAGTATCGTTGACTATTGTCCAATCAATATCCTGCTTGGCGCTCAACGGAATAAGCCGCGCAATCAAGGTATGGCCTTCGTCTACATCATCAATAGGAACGACTAAACTGCCGGATGCTTTAAAAGCATCGTTTTCTATAATCCCAATTTCCAGCCTATCTACCGGAACATCCATGGGTGCAGCGCCCTTTGCGGCTTCATACATAACGGTAGACCCGTCTTTAATTACAATATCCGAAATTTCAACGGTGCTGTTATTGTGAATAAATCCCAAATAGTGTTCGGTGGTTTTATCAATCAACTTTTCATGTATCTGTTCAAAGGGAGTTGTCGGCCGGCGCTCTCGGATTTGTTCGAACAGCATTTTTTGTCCATCGGATGACCATATAGAACCAGTCCATTCTGTTTCTTTAGTACGATAGAATTTATAAATGTACTCTTGATCGGCGGCAAAATCCAATCGTGCAGCATCAGTTGCTCCGGCTGTGGTTCCGTCAATGTTATAATTGCCGTAAATTTCAGGATCAGGACCTTTGTACGCGCCAAAAGAAGCAGTAGAAACATTGGGGGGGCTGCCAATTACATTTACACGAGTAGCCTGCAATCGTCTCTGTGCATTCTGAGGTGCAAGGACACCGGCAAAGTAAATACCGCCGCCTTCGTCCCAGGAAAGTATTTCAGTATCATAATTGGGATCAGTGAATACGCCCATTATAACGCCTGTAGAATTGCGGCCGGACGCCGGTAGATCAGTCAAGCGAATTCGGGCTTCTATACCGTAGGGCACGAAAACTCCGCCATCTTCATGGTATGTGAAGGGGGCATTAAAATACGCGATAACGTTATTCGCAAATGTTTCGGTGCTGCTGCTGTTTCCAACTGACGAACCGGTGTTCTCATTGATTAACACAATACGGCCGTTGTCAAGGGCGGGGAGGCTGCCGCTTGGAGTACTGCTGCCGTCCGGAACCTCTTTTTGATTTAACACCACCATTTTCTGAAGAACGACTTTCACATTAACCGTTGCTTCTATTTCCTCACCATCCTCGTCAATTCCATTGGTGGTAGCGGTTACTATTCCGGTACTTCCATCGCCCGCAGAGGATTTCGGCGACAGTACACCGTTATTTATCTCAAAATCGCCGGTAACAGCCCACTCAACTGTCTTGTCAAAAGCGGCCGGCGGAGTTACCTGAGCGGTCAGCTCAAATTCTGCTGGTATGAAACTGCCGTCCATTGACGATTTATAAAAGAAAATCTCTTCAATCGCTGTTCCGCCCCGGGTTATTTCTACTTCCTCAACCGGTATCCCGTCCATGTCCGCGGCCAGAACGTATAAATTAATTGACCGTTTAAGTGTTGCAACCTTTTTTGATGCCACCGTTATCATTGTTTGTCCAGGGCTTTTCGCTGTTATTACGCCGTTGGATGAAACTTCGGCGATATTGGGGTTATCGGATGTCCAGGTTACCGTTTTGATTGCTTTGGTGGGGCTCCATTCATCAGTTGATAATGATACGGTTCCGGGTTTGGCTGGATTCGGCGTTGCGCCCTGCATCCAGAGTGAAATGGTAAAATGACCGTCTGCAGTCGCAGTATCTACAAAGGAATCACTGCCGACAGTAGCAGGAGCAGGATAGACCACCGCACTGCCGGGGATGACGACTGTAAAGTTGGTAGGATTATCGCCTTGTTTTTTCTTTCCGCCGCCTCCGCCGTCGCTGCTGCTGTCGCATCCGGTAACCAGAATCGCCAGCATTAAAATACAGGCAATGCCAAAAATTGCTTTTCTCATATTCAACTCCTTGTGATTGTTATCACATAACAAAAATATAACCCGCTCCAACGGAGCGGGAATTATCGCTTACCAGGAAACAACCAGTTTTAGGAAAACGCCGCCGGTTTCAAACAGGCCGTCCAGTTTGCCTGAGTCTTTCTGGCGGTACATAACCTGTGTTTCGTGCATGGATTCTATGCCGTGAGACATGGACAGCCCCTTGTTTTTGTTATACCCGACGACGAATTTGGAATTTTCAAATTTAAGGCCGCCGTAAACTTCAAAGCCCATGTTCTCTGTCATTTTGAATGTATGCGCGTATATATCAAGTACATTGCTGGCAGTGTTGGCTTCCAGCACTTCATCTTTGGTTCTCCAGGTTACTTCTTTCAAAGTTCCAAGGAAGATGCCGCCGCCGATAAAGAAGCGGTTTTGGTAAGTTGCTTTCATATCAACGGACATCGAATTTATGCCGATGGTTTCGCGGTAGTAGTGGGCAATACTGGAGTATGAAAAACCAAGGTTTAAATCAACGGCAAGGTCTTCTATCATACCGAACCGTACGCCGGCGGCCGCTCCGATGCGGAGGGCTTCGCGGAAACTGGTTACATCAGCGTCATTTCTCAGGCCCACATCATCCGCGGTATCTGCATACAACGAAAGGTTGTTCTGCCTTCCCACATTGCCGCCGGCTCCGGCGAAGGGGTCAATGTTTCCTCCCATGCCCAGACCGAACAATGAAGCTGCAAGCCCTACCGGAATATCCAGGCCGTCCATGACTTTTATTTTCGCTCCCACATCCGCGCCGAAAGAGTGTTTTGAATAGATGTTTTCACCGTTTAACACCCATAACAATTCCCAGGAAAGATCGCCGAAGGGCAGGGCGATGTCTTTCATTCTTAGTGCGGAGAAGAAGGACAGGGCGCGTTCGTTCTGCAATTGATCGCCCTGTAATGTCTGGCCGTGCAGGATGCCGTCCGCGTCTTCATCGTAAAGTTTGTCTATTGCATCCCCCAGTCTTTGACTGGTGGTAAAGCTCATGCTTACCGATTCCGCAAAGGGCAGGGAAGTATAGGCGGCGTCTATCTGCATGGAGTAAGCGGTGCGGGTACGCAGGCTGGTCATTACGGATTCTGCGCCGTAACTGGTAACCTTATGGTAATTTTCAGGCGTTGTGTCGTATTTGCCCGCTTTTAGCCAAACATCCACAGGAATGTCAAATCCAAGCCCCTTAACCGCGTTTACCCGTCCGTATACGGCATCCAGCCGGACAACAAAATCTTCCTGGCTGGCATCGGGCAATTGCAGGGGGACATAGGCGGTGCCCGGGCGGTAACGGATTAAAAATTTTGAGTAAAGATCGACAGTTGATACCGGGCTGAACAAAATGCCGAAATTCAGCGCAGTGTAGTAGCCGTTCTTTCCGTTTTTCTCGTTGTAAACGCCGATGGCTTTGTGGGCGCCTTTTTCTATATTATCCTGATCTACCACCCATTGGTCTTCATCGGCTAAACCCAGGGTGGCCATTCCGATCAGTTCGCCTGTCAGAGACAGTTTCGGACCTTCTCCGTCAGCTCCGGCCAACACAATCTGACCGTAAGCTGTCATGCTTACGAGTGTCATAAATAACAAAACGATACTAAATTTTCGCTTGACCATAACGACTCCTTCCGCTTTTTGAGACGATAAAAGGATATACACTTATCCATAATTAATATAAAGACGGCTGTCAAAAATATCCTGCTGAAATTTTGGATTTTTACGACATTTCGCTTTCTTATACTGCAAAGGCTGTAATGACGGTAAATTACCAAAAAAAGTCAACATTTTCGCAGATATTATACATATTATATATTTGAGTAAATTTATTTGGAGGGTGCCGCTATGAAAAAACAACGGTTTATTGCGGGGTTGGTGTGTCTTTTTGCCATCGTCCTGATTGCCGCTTCATGCAGTGCAGATATTGCAGAGTTAGGATCCGCCTCGCGGAATTCAAATTTCGGTAATGATGTTTACAAAGCGGTTCCCTTTACTGACGGAGCAATGCCCCTGGTTTTCGGCACCTCCAGCAGCGTCGGGCAGTGTTCGGTAACGGTGGGCAACGGCACCACTGTTACCGGCGGCTGGGAATGGGACGGCGCAGCGGGGAGCGAAATTATCCCCCGCAATACAATAGAAGTCCGCTCTATCAACGGAAGGGGCAAGGTTGCCGGCTCTGAAGAAGGCATGGCATTCTACTTTCGGGAAGTGTCGGTTAACACCAATTTTAAAATGACCGCCGATTTTGAAGTTAAGAGTTTCGGCGCCCGTCCGCAGTTTGCCAGCGCCGGATATACAGACAGGGACGGATTGGGAAAAAGAGAAGATACCGATGTCGGCGGCAACGGGCAGGAAGCGTTCGGTATTATGGTGCGCGACTTTGTTCCCGAACTGCCCGGATATACACTGGATCAGGTAAAAACAATTATTCCTATATCCCAGAGTTCAACCGCATACCGGTCGGGATCGGGAAACGGCGACAGCAATATGATAATGGTAGGCGGCGTTAAGCGCGGAATGAGGGTGTACTGGCGTGAAGGAATCAGATGGAACCCCGCCATTCCGCTGACCAGGGGTGAGAGCGGCAATCCTACCGAAGACGCCTACATGGATGCAACCAATTTTCGATTTAATTTTAAACCCAGGGAATTGGGCGATTATTCCATTTATAAAAACTCCGATGGTTCCAAAGATACGCTCCCTGCGCGTCCCGATTTTCCTACCTGGGGCAGTACCTGGACAATTACTCTGGAAAAAAACAACAGCGGCTTTAAATACAGAATCGTCCCCAAAGATGATTATTATTACGATCCCGAAGAATTGGACTCAAGCGGGAATCCTGTCCGTAAATCCAAGAATTCGGTAGACAGCGCAATATTGGGAGATATCCGCCTGTACGATATCTGCAATTCGGTAAACAAGGATAATTACTACGTGGGGCTTTTCGCTGCGCGCGACGCCTGTGTATGGGTTACCAATATCGAATATTACGAGGCTTCGGCAAAAGATTGCGCGCCTCCCAAAGTTTTCCTGCCCGACCTCCTTACCCCGGATATACAGGTGGTTTCCCCTTCCGTTTACACCGGACTTGACTATCTTTATGTAACTTCCAATGTAAAGGGAAAACTGCTGGTTACCCAAAACGGTAAATCGATTCCTTCCTCGCTCATTTACAACGAATGGATCGTGGAAAAACAGAACGGCGCGGCAATTCCCCGGACGTTGTTCACCATTCCCACCTATCCAATGAAAAGTGAAGGGGATTATATCTTTTCTCTGGCGTTTTATCCCGGCGATTTGCCTGCGGAACTGGCAAATTCAGGGCCGTCAGGCGTTCAGCTTGAATCAAAGGCGTCTATTACCAAAACTTTTGTGGTTACCAAAAAGCTGTACGCAGGCGGAACCGGCGATATATATGCCGGCCCGCATGGGAGCTCCAATGCCGCGGGGACTGCCGGCAGTCCGCTGGATCTGCAAACCGCCGTTCATTATGTCCAGCCGGGCCAGACTATCAAAATGCTGGACGGTATTTATTACCTTGAAAAAACACTGTCAATCCCCCGGTATAACAACGGCACGGCAAACGCTCCCAAAAAGCTTATGGCAATAAACCGCGACAAGGTGTTTTTGGACTGGAGAAACGCCCCGGAAAGGGAGATAAAGGGCCAGGGATTCTCGCTGGACGGCGCTTACTGGAAACTTGACGGTTTCCATATCCGCAACACGCCGGACAAGGTCAAAGGAATGAAGATCGGCGGGCAGAATAATACCGTCAGCTGGATATATTTCTACAATAACGGCGACACCGGCTGTCAAATTTCAGGCGAATCCTCAGAGCCGGTGGTGTTCTGGCCTTCCGGCAACACCATTGAATACTGCGAGTCGTTCAGCAACCGGGACAGGGCAAATACCGACGCGGACGGCTTTGCCGCCAAACTGACTGTCGGCAAAGACAATGTGTTTAACTATTGTATTGGGCATAACAATGTTGATGACTGCTGGGATCTCTTTACCAAAAAAGACACCGGCCCCATTGGAATCGTCAAACTGTACGGTTGTATCGCCTATGAAGCAGGCGTTTTGTTTAACGGCGAACATTATGGAACATCCGCCAATAAAGCATCCAGAAACGGATTTAAAATGGGCGGCGAGGGAATTTCCATCCGGCATGAAACCATTGAATGCCTTGCCTTTGGAAACGACGGTAACGCTTTTACCAGCAACTCGAATCCTTCCCTTGATGTTTTCAACTGCACCGCAATCAACTTCGAAAAAGACGGCCTGGGAGATGTAAATATTTACACCGGCGAAAGCGCGGTAAGGGCGGATGGAAAAATCGAAAATACCGTATATACCTACAGCTACAGGGAAAGCGGCGCAACCGTTGTTGTTAATGAAGGCGGTATAGAGAATGATGATTATGATTATCAATCCATTCTGGTTTGCAAGCCGTGGTTCGAGGAGTTTATGGGAACAACGAATACATATAAGCATTTTCTGGAGCGGGACGCACAGGGAGTGCCGATTTTAAACAATGTGTTTAAATCCGATACTCCTGCAAAGGGCGCGTGGGTATTCTATCAATAACAGGAGGAAGCCGTGAAAAGATTTTTAACTGCAAGTTTATGTTTATCGTTGGCGGTTCTGTTGTTTACCGCTTGTTTCGACGAACTTACGCCGGGCGGCTCTGATTCCGGTGAACCGGGTAAATTAGCGATCGATCTGTACAAACTCACCCTGAGCAGTTCAGAATTGGCGACGGTCGGGGGGTTTGATCTTAAACTGAATGTTGACAAACAGCCGAAATTCGCCACCCGGGACGAGGTAGAGTGGACTATAGAAGGATCCCCCAAGATCAGGCTTGATCAGGATGGAAACATTGAAACAGATCCTATACCAAACGGATCGCCGCCTGAATCCTCGCTTGTCAAGGTGCAATCGGTGCATGACCCTTCGGTTTATGCGCTTTGTACGGTAACCATATTTCCAGACTACGGCGCAACTCGTTACTGGAATTTCGGTGATAAGGATTGGCCGGATCTTCCGGCGAATGTAAAGGCCTATTTTACTACCGCCGGTATGACAGTTCCCTATAATATCGATGAGGATTGGGGGAACGGCCTGGTACGCAGGGGCGGTACCGGAAGCGGTTCCTATAACAATCCGGCCGAATCGCCGGATGGCAAAGGTCTGGAAAACGGCATGGTTCCCTCAAACGCCAATGCTGCAAATTATCCTCCGTATCCCTGGGTATACCCAATCGATCCGAACGACCCTTACAAGGATGGGCTTACTCCCACCGGTGGTTCCAGAGGAAGCATGACATTTAATGATACGTCAAATCCAAATGGCAATGCGGCGAATCCAACCGGCCGGGATGTAATTCCGACAGGTTCCGGGTGGGAACCGGGATCTCTGCGCTCGGGAGGCCTCGGCAGAATTTTCAGCATTGCCGCGATCAAAGGCCCCTTTAATATTGAAGTACGTTACACCAGCAACGGCAACGATTACCGCTGGGTTGATTTGCGGTTTGGCAATAACTTCCGCGTGCAAGGCCCGCCTGTTATGGGTACCGGTTCAGGCGCCGGCGCCGGTGTTCTTTCTTTTAATTACGAAAATGACGATGTTGTGCCGTTTGTTTATATTGAATGCGGTCTGGCAGTACGATTTTTCGAGATACTGATTAACCCTATTACCGTAGATCCCTGATAACCGCGGAGCATAGATGACCGAGTATAACCTGATTTCCTTTGGCGGCAGCGGGGACGGCGTACAGGATAATTCCGCTTCCTTTGCCGCGGCATTGCAGGCAATCAGGGAGGCAGGCGGCGGGGCGCTGCGTGTGGAAAAGGGTTGCTGGCGCACCGGGCCGTTGGAGCTGTTTTCGCATACTACACTGATCCTTGATGAAGGCGCGGTTGTCTCTTTTATTCCCGAACCGGAGCGCTACACTCCGGTTCGCAGCCGGTGGGAGGGGGTAGAGTGTTACGCGATGCACCCCTGCGTGTTCGCCTGCGGCCGGGAAAATATCGTTATTACGGGAAAGGGCGTTCTGGATGGATGCGGCACGGGGTGGTGGGAGATTGCCCGTGAAAAGAAAAACCGCCCGCAAAGAGCGCCGGAAACGCCGCTGGAAATGAAATTTGCCGCTCTGAACAAGGGGTTCGAAAACCAGCCGGGCGGGGGAGGGGGCAGGGCTTCCCAGTTTTTACGGCCTCCGCTTTTGCAGTTTTTTGAATGTTCAAATATACGCCTGGAAAACATCACCTTAAGGAATTCTCCTTTCTGGACTCTGCATCCGGTGTACTGCAGGGACGTTGTTATATCAGGCTTGATTGTTACTAACCCGTCCGATGCGCCCAACACGGACGGTATTGACATTGATTCCTGCGAAGATGTCTTAATAGAAAACTGCCATGTAACGGTCGGGGATGACGGCATTGCGCTTAAGTCCGGCTCGGGCGAGGACGGCATCCGCGTCGGCCGCTCCTGCCGCCGCATAACGGTCAGGGGCTGCACTGTAGAGGACGGCCACGGCGGCATCGTGATAGGCAGCGAAACAGCCGCCGGGGTTTCCGAGGTGTTAGCTGAAAACTGCCTGTTCAGGGGGACCGATCGCGGTATACGGATAAAGACGCGCCGGGGCCGCGGCGGCAAGATACACGACCTTGAATTCAGAAACCTGACCATGGAGAATAACCTGTGCCCCCTGGCGATCAATATGTTTTACCGCTGCGGAGCAAGCCCAACGGACAGTTTTTTTATACAGGAAGCGCTTCCGGTAAACGAGGCCACCCCATCAATCAGAAATGTGCGAATCTCTGACATCCGCGCTTTTAGCTGCCGCGCCTCGGCAGGTTTTATCGCCGGCCTGCCCGAATCGCCTGTTGAAAACCTCTCCATTACTCGGTGCGAATTCTCTACCGACGAGGCGAGCGGCCATACCCCCGATGAATCGGAAATGTTCCTGGGCATCCCGCAGATAACAGAAAAAAGCATCAGGCTTATCAATGTTAAAGGCGCTGATTTTAACGAGATCAGCGTCCACGGCCCGGCAGAGGCGTTTGTTTACCGGTAAGCTATAACAGTGGTAAATTCTCCCTATTTGCCAATTCCTCAATTTATTAGTACAATACTGTCATGGCGGCGGAAAAAAAGCGGGTTGGGCTGGTTCTCGCATCAATCCATACCGGGGTTGCCCGGAATGTATGGACGGGTTTTGTCCGCTCTGCCGCAAGAGAGAATTACTGCCTGTTTATTTTCCCCGGCGGAAGGCTTAATTCCCGGCAGGATTTTGAAAACCTCCGCAATCCAATTTACTACCTGGTAAACAAAGAAAATCTGGAAGGCTGTATAACCTGGAGTTCCAGTATCCGCTATGCCCAATCCAAAGAGGAATTTGAGCATTTTCACGCGAATTTCGATCCTCTGCCCTATGTTACGCTGAATACCAAAATTGCATCCCATCCCTGTGTGGGTTTTGACGCATACACCGGGATGAAGTCGCTGGTTACCCATCTGATTGATGTTCACGGCGCGCGCCGGATCGCCTTTCTGCACGGCCCCGATTTCCATTCATCAGCCCGTTCCCGTTTTGAGGGGTACTGCGACGCCATGAAGGAAGCGGGCTTTATTCCGGGAGCCCCCGCCGAGACGCTGCTGGTAACCGATCCGTTCAACTGGAACGAGGGAGAATCTGCCGCGGCTCAGCTTTTCGAAGGCAGAAGCCTTGTCCCCGGAAGGGATTTCGACACCCTTATCGGTTCCAGCGATCTGATGACTCTTGATGCGGTTAAGTATTTTGCAAGGCATGGATTCCATGTGTCAAAAGATTTCCGCGCCGCCGGATTTAACAACTCCGAGGAAAGCCGTATACCGGAAAGCCCGCTTACAACGGTTCATCTGCCGTATGCGGGGCTTGCAAGCGAATCATTTAAAATTCTGCAGAAACACATGAGCCGCAAGAGAACCAGGAACGACGACGATGTTTTACTGAATTGCGGAATTGTTATAAGAGAATCCTGCGGCTGTGCCGGGTTTCGCAGTTTGGAAGAAAAACCGGATGTTTCATCCGGGATTGCCGGGGAAGATCAGGTTCTTGCCCTGTCAAGCATGGTAAAAGATTATCTGAAACTTTCACCGGGCGATGTAAGCGCCTTTGTAAACCCGGTTATTAAATCGTTTCTTGCCGATCCTCCGAATGAGTACTTCCCCCTGTTCAAAAAGGTTTTGATCCGTTTTTTCAATTCCGATCATGACATCGAAAACCTCCTTCTTTTGTTAGGCGACATAGAAGTTTCCGGTCTGGTTTCAGCCGAAAAATTCCGGCGGATTGCAAGTACTCTGCACCGGATCATTCTGAATGTTCGGGAACAGCTCAGTTCACAGGCGCGTTATGAAACAGAGCGCTCGAACACCGCCATGAATTCCCTAAAATGCGATTTGCTGGGCGCCCGCGACCGGGGTTCTCTGGTGCAGAGCCTGGCGCGGCATCTGCCGAAAATCGGGATAAATACCGGGACAATCGTTCTTTACGCAGATGAAAAAACATCGGTGTGCATCGGCAGTTTTTCTCCCAACGGCATAAGCCCGCAGAAAGAACAGCGTTTTCCCTCCCGTCTGCTGGTTCCCGCAGGACTTAAGTCCCAATACTCGGACGGCGTTTTCCTGGTTCAGCCGCTGTTTATCGAAAACCAGTCCCTGGGATATTTGGTTCATAATGTTCCAATCAATGACGGCCTGATTTTTGAAGAACTCCGTTCAGCGGTAAGTTACGCGCTTAAGGGGATAGCCCTGCTGGAAGAAACGGTCAGGGCGAAGCGGGTTGCCGAGCAGGCTGAAAAAGCAAAAACCGAATTTCTGCAAACTCTGGAAAGCGGGCTGTTCGATCCTTTCCAGGGGATTACTGAGCGCATTGAAAAAATCCTGCAAAAAACGGAAACGGCAAAATCAGGCGGTCTGTCAAAGGATATTGCTAAACTCAAATCTTTTGTCGCAGCCAAGGAAATGCAGGCGGGAAGCCTGATGGATTTTGCCCTTTCCCAGATTGACGAACTTACCCTGGTGAAAACGCTTTTTGACATCGAAGAATTACTGCCCGGCATCGGCGTTTTTCCACTGCTTGTCGGCGACACCGCCCGCTTAGCGCAGTGTTTCTCGCTTATCCGGGAACAATACTCCAATGTGAAGGATCATGCGGATTACTCCGCCGTCCTGAGCTACCAGGGGCTTTCAGTAACCTTTACGGGCAGGGCGCAAAGCCGCCGGCCTGACGATCAGAAAGTTGAAAAAGGGCGGCAGTTCAGCCTGCTTCTGGCAGAGCGGATTATCCTGCTGCACGGCGGTGTTTTTTCCTGCGAACCGGATGCCTGCACCATCACCCTGCCGTGGACAACCTTAAGCGGGCAGGAACCGTCCAGAACGGCCATTAGCCCTCAGGATCACATTCTCTTTCTGTCAGATGACGCTTTTTTATCCGAAAAATTCTTTACCCTTCCGCGGATATACGCTGTGGATAAAGCGCCGCCTGACCGGACGGCTTTCATTGTCTGGAACGCTGCAGGGGCCAAGCCGGAAGACCTGGTAAGGGTTACCAGTTTGTACCGAAAAAGCGAGTTTTCGGGAGTTCCTTTCCTCTGTTACGGAAATTCAGTAGAAGGGGGCGGCGGTACGGTTTATACCGCATCTTCCCTGATAGATGCGGTTGAATTTGCGCTAAGAACACCCAAAAAAGGAGCGGTATTGTTTATCGGCTCCCGGGGGCAGGGGGAAAGCGGGCTGGAAAAGAACTTTCCCTCCGGTGAGGTTATCCACATCGATTCAATGGCTTCTTTTAACGAAACAGTGGCGGAGATCAGCCCGTCTCTTATTGTGTTTAATTCCATCAACCCTGCGGGAGCGGCCGCTGTACGGCAGCATCCGATAACGGTAATGGTTCCCATTGTTATGATTGCAGGCCGCATAGACAATACCGGCGATGTAATGAACTTAAGTCAATATTCAAGGCTTATTATCTGCCACAGGGCCGCTTCTTCTTCTCCCGAATTCGGCTCAAGGATTAAAGCCCTTCTGGACGGGGATGAGATTCTGCCTCCCTATACGGGCGTGCTGGTAAAAAAGGTTATCCTCTATTTTGATCAACATGCACAGTCCCACATTTCCCGCTGGAAACTGGCGGACAGTATCAATGTCAGCGAGGACTACCTGACGCGGATTTTTCACCGCGAAATGGGTCTGCCCCTTTGGGATTACCTTAACCGCTACCGTATTTTCCTTGCGGCTGAACTGCTCAGGCAGACCGATTATACCATCCAGGATATCGCCTACCGCACCGGTTTCCAGGATCAATCCTATTTCTGCCGCGTCTTCAAAAAAATATACGGCGCCCCTCCGGGACAACTGCGTAAATGACCCTAAAAAGCCGGAAAAATCCAATATTTTATCGGTTTTTTCACCTATTTCTCGTTCAAACTGGCATTACCCATGAATAATCCACAGTTAAAGAAAGATACATTAAGGGAGATCAAGCGGCACCGTTCGGTTTACGCATTATTGGTCATTCCAATGGCCTGGTATATCATTTTTAAATATGTTCCCATCTGGAACGGCCAGATAGCCTTTCGGGATTTTATGCCCCTTGACGGCGTTATGGGCAGTAAATGGATAGGGTTTGTGCATTTTCACGCTTTTGTAAAATCCTTTTATTTTAAGGAACTTTTGCGTAATACCCTGTTTTACAGTTTCGGAAAATTGTTGGTCAGCGTGCCTTCGGCGATTATCCTGGCGGTAACATTATTCGAATGCACCAAGCCTAAATTCGCCCGGTTGGTACAGACGCTTGCGTACCTTCCCCACTTCCTTTCCTGGGTTATTATGTACGGAATTCTGCTGGCCCTTTTGGCGCCGGGCGACGGCATTGTCAATGACATAATCAAGGCTTTGGGCGGAGAGCCGGTCGGGTTTTTAACCAGTACCAAAACCTTTCCGTGGCTGGTAATTTTTTCCGACGCCTGGAAGGAGATGGGCTGGAGCGCCATCATCTTTATTGCGGCGCTTATCGGCATTGATCCTTCGCTGTTCGAAGCGGCAGTGGTAGAGGGAGTCAACGCTCCTCAGCGGGTATGGTACATCACCCTGCCGTCCATCAGGCCGGTAATTGTCATGGTCGTGCTGCTCAGGCTGGGCACGATACTTGACGCCGGTTTCAATCAGATGTTCATGCTCTATTCCATACCGGTATACAGCGTGGCGGATATTATCGATACCTGGGTCTACCGTCAGGGCCTTTTGAATTTCCAGTTTGGCCTGGCGACTGCGGTTGGCATTTTCAAGGGCGTCATCGGCCTTATTCTGGTGATTACATCTAACTGGATGGTGCGAAAAGTCACCGATTCGTCGTTATTCTAACGGTCGTTATTCTAACGTCGTTATTCCAACATCGAGGATTGTATGGATAGTAAACATTTAACCCTAACGGATCGGGTATTTTACCGGTTCATTGATTTTTTTCTGTTAGCGGTTCTGATCATCGTGGCGATTCCGATGTGGAGCACCATTACCCTTTCTTTCCGCTCCAACACCTTTATCGGCAGTAATTTAGAGGGGATGTTTCTTCCTCCCTGGAGCTGGTCAACCGCCGCCTACCGTGCGCTTTTGGGGAACAACGGCTTTGTTAACGCGTTTATTAACAGCCTAAAGATTTTTATATTCGGCGTTGCCAGCGCCCTGTTTCTTACCATCCCGCTGGCCTATGTGTTATCTGTAAAAACCCTTCCGGGCAGAAAGCCGCTTACCATTATTATCCTGATCCCCTATCTGTTTCATGTGGGCCTTATCCCCGGGTATCTGGTGGTAAACCGCCTGGGGCTTTCCAATCATCTGGCGGCGATATACTTACCGGTTGCAATCAGCACGTATAACTGCCTTATCATGCGGGGCTTTTTTGAAGGGATCCCCGATGAACTGAAAGAGTCAGCGCGTATCGACGGAGCGCCGGAGATAACGGTTCTGTTACGGATCATTCTGCCGCTTTCAAAGCCAATCATCATGACTATCGGCCTGTACTACGGGGTGCAGTTCTGGAACGACTTCCTGCACGCGATGATTTACATTACCGACAGTGCGCTTAACCCCCTGCCCATTCTGCTGAGGAATATTCTGATGGCAAGCGGGATGAATGAATTTGTCGAAACAAACGCCTTTGGGGAGGCTCCCATTCAGGCGATAAAAGCGGCCAGCGTTTTCATGGCGGCAATTCCCATGATAATCGCCTATCCTTTTATTCAGAAATACTTTACCAAGGGAACGCTTCTTGGAAGCGTGAAGGGATGAATTCTGGAATTAGGAATTAGGGATTAGTAATGAGGAATTATTAATAGAGAAGAGTGGGGGGTTGATATGAAAAAAAGATTGATGTTGGTTGTTATTGCAGCGTTTGTTGTATTGTTTACGACGTGCAGTAAAAAAGGCGATGCCGCCGGCGGGCCGGTGACAATTGAATTGTGGTACGGCGCTGCGGTTACCGAGGCGGGGCCGCCTCCGGCTGACTGGAAGGTACTGCAGATTGTCAGGAACAGGCTCAATATCAATTTACAGTTAAGCGCGCTGCCTTCCAGTGAAGTCGATCAGGATGTTAAAATAAATGCTTCTGCCGCGGGTAATACGCTGCCTGATCTTTTTATGGTACGCCGCGACCCGTTTATCAATATTATCCGAGTCGGCGTCATAGCGCCGGTGGATGAACTGTATCCGCTTATGCCCAACAGGACGGCGCTTCACTACGATGACGACAGCCGGGGATTCACCACCGTAAACGGAAGGTCTTTCGGCCTTGCATCCCCTGGAACCATTGCCAAAAACGAGGGTGTGCTTATCCGCAAGGACTGGCTTGATAAATTGGGCATTGCAATACCCGTTACCGTTGACGATTACCTGGAAGTAATGAGGGCGTTTACCTTTAACGATCCCAACGGTTCAGGCCGTGCGGATACCTGGGGTTACGGCGCGTTTATCGAAATCAACAATTTTGAAGAGGGTATCGGCCGCCGTTTTGATCCCTTCTTCGGAGCTTTCGGCGTGGCAGGAACCTGGAATCTTTCAAGGAGTGATCCGGGCCTGAATGTCCGCAAACCCGCCTATTTTGACGCGCTTGTGTACATCAAAAAGATGATCGATGAAAGGGTAATTGATCCTAACTGGATAAGCTACGGCAAGGATGATTTCCGCGCTGCGTGGAAACAGGGCCGCTTCGGAATCATGCGGGAGCAGAACGCCGCCTTTGCAGCGGAAAATAACTACGCTCCTTTTGATAAAAACTTTCCCCAGGGTGAATGGATAGTAATCGATCCTCCAAAAGGCCCCGCCGGGCTGCAATCAGTCGGCGTGTATACACAGGCGTACCGTATCTACGGAGTTTCGGCTAAAGCGATAAAGGATGGGAAGGGGCCGGCGATTGCCCGGCTTTTGGAATGGATGACATCTGATGAAGGGTACTTCCTGCTCGGGTGGGGAGAGGAAGGGGTGAATTACGTGCTGGATAAAGACGGAGTTCCCACGGTAGAGGGCATTCCCGATCCGTTAAAGGGCTTTACCCGTCCCGAAATGCAGGTATATACCCAGCTTCGCAACATGGTCTATTACAACAGCGAAGTAGAGTTATTGGCGCGTTATCCCACATACAAGGCCCCTACTTCGGGAAAAACCATGAGCGCCCTTACGGTTCTCTACGATATGCAGAGCCGGCCGTGGACGGCGAACATCGGAGGCGACGCTCTGCCTGCGCCCAATGCCGATCTTAAACGTTTCTACGAGCAGGGTGTCATTGAATTCCTTACCGGACAGAGGGCCTTAAACAGGGGAAACTGGAACGCATGGCTTGCCGATTTTGACCGCCTGGGCGGTGAAGCCTGGGATAAGGCGGGAATAGCCGCGGCTGAAGCGGGCGGATATATCAGATAATACCATGGCGCAAACGCTCTCAATATCACAGCGAACGGCCCGCCGGGTAATGAACAGTTACACGGCAGAGCAGGCCCAGTGGCACTATGAGCACGGTCTTGTACTGCAGAGTATTTTCCTGCTTGGGCAGAGAACCGGGCAGGAAGAGTTCTGCCGTTATGTGAAAGATATTTACGATTCTAAAATTACTGACAAGGGAGAAATACTCACCTACCGCGAGGGTGAGTTCAATCTGGATCAGATAAATCCGGGCAAAAATCTTTTTTTGCTGCATGCAAAATACGGAGATGAAAAATACAAAATCGCCATTGAAAAACTGAGGGAACAGCTTAGAAAGCACCCCAGGACCAAGTCACTTGGATTCTGGCACAAGCAAATATACCCCTGGCAGATGTGGCTGGACGGCCTGTATATGGCAAGTCCGTTTTATGCTCAATATATTGCCGAGTACGGCGGTGATTTTGACGATGTTGTCCATCAATTTGTCCTGCTGGAATCAAAAGCACGCGATCCTGCAACCGGTCTTTTGTACCATGCCTGGGATGAATCGCGCGAACAGAAATGGGCGAATCCCGAAACG
>Ga0082212_10005115_pt1 | contig 17995 bp, 13 predicted proteins | sample TergutNt197P3_FD_71548 | JGI IMG/M metagenome (GOLD analysis project Ga0082212, IMG submission 71548) | Neocapritermes taracua P3 segment gut microbial communities from Petit-Saut dam, French Guiana - Nt197 P3 | ecosystem: Host-associated > Arthropoda: Insects > Digestive system > Gut ...
TAGGCACCATCAGCCCGCGCGGCGTGTCGACCGCCACGCCCAGATTGACCGCATGGCATTTGCGTATGCCCGTCTCTGCCACGAGCGCGTTGATTTCCGGGTGCTTCGCGAGCGCGCGCGACGTCACGTACAAAATGATGTCGCCGACCGAGACGCCCCTGTAGCCATGCGCTTCGTCGCTTGCCTTGAAGTCCTCGCGCAGGGCGAGCACGTTTGTCGCGTCAAAGCTGTGATGGTGGGTGAGCTGCGCGCTCCTGTGCAGCGAGGCCATCATGGCCTTGCCGATAACGGCCCGTATATTCGTAAAGGCGACGTCCTCGTAAGCCGCGTCGTCCATCCCCGCCAGCGGCGGATGCGCCTGGGCCTGTGCCCTGGCGGCCGCCCTCGCCTGCGGGCTTTCCGCCTGCGGCTCTGCAGGCGCATGCGCCCGCGGAATATCGATGGCCGGGGCCTGCGCAGGCGGGCTTTCGATGGCCGGCGCCTGCGCCCGCGGAATATCGATGGCCGGGGCCTGTGCCGGCGGAATATCGATGGCCGGGGCCTGTGCCGGCGGAATATCGATGGCCGGGGCCTGTGCCCGCGGAATATCGATGGCCGGGGCCTGTGCCGGCGGGCTTTCAATAACCGGCGCCTGTGTCGGCGGAATCTCGATAGCCGGGGCCGGGGCCGGGGCCTGCGCCTGTACTGCTGGAATTTCAATGGCCGGCGCCTGTGCCACAGGGCCAACCATGACAGGGTCGCGGGCTTGCGCGTAGGTTGCCGGGCCGACAGGATACGGCGCGGCATATGCCGCGTTCGCGGCAGCTATCACATCTGATTCGAGTATGCGCCCGCCCGGGCCGGTAGGCGTCACCTTGCTGAGGTCGACCCCTTGCGCGACAGCCAGCCCGCGCGCGCGCGGCGACACTATCGGCCTGGCCGGGCCTAGCCTGGCCGGCTCCGCCGGGGCATCCGACCCATCCCACCATTCCTTCCGGCCTTCTCTCGCGACCGGCGGCTTCGCCTCCCGCGGCCTCGCCTCATGCGGCTTTATGTACGGCAGTATCGTTTCCTGCGGCTTCGCGTCCGGCGCCCCTGCGACAGATGGCCTCGCTTCCGCCGCCCACGCGGCAGATGGCCTCGCTTCCGGCATCGACGCAACCGGCGGATTCACTCCCGGCGCTCCCGCCTCCGCCGCCCACGCGGCAGATGGCCTCGCCTCCTGCATCGCCGCTTCCTGCGGCCTCGCCTCCGGCATCGACGCAACCGGCGGATTCACTCCCGGCGCGCCCGCCTCCGGCGCCAACGCGGCAGCAGGCTTCGGCTCCGGCATCGCCGCTTCCGGCGCGCCGCCACCTCCCGCGCCCGCGACCATCGCGGAAATATCCTCGCCCGCTTCGCCGACAATTGCCACGGGCGCCAGTACCGGCGCCTCGTCGCCCTGCCCGAAAAACCTGTGAAGCAGCACGCCCGACGCCGTCGATACGCACTCAAACGCGGCTTTGTCCGTCTCGTATTCGAAAAGCACGTCGTCCGTCGCGACCGGGTCGCCGACTTCCTTGCGCCACGCGCCGACAAGGCAGGACTCTACCGTAATACCTTCTTTAGGCATGATTACAATCTGCGCCATATTCTTCGCCTCCGCCCGTCGGCCTACTTGAGCATCACCTGGCCGCCCGTAACGGGCAAGGCCTGGCCTGTCTCATATTGCTGTTCAACGATATATTTGACCGCGCGCACGACATCCTCTACGCGGCAACTCCTCCCGAGCGGGACCTTGGCTTCGTAGTATGCCCGTACGTCCGCTGTCGTTTTCGCGCCCGGCGCCTTGCCGGCGTCGAGATATTGCTTCAAAAGCCCACGTTCAGGATCGCTCCATAGCGGCCCGTCCAGATAGTTCCCCGGGCATATCGCGTTGACCTTGATGCCGAATGGCGCAAGTTCAAGCGCGAAGCTCTGCACAAGCCCGATGCCGCCAAACTTCGAGCCGGCATACGCGAAATTTGCCCTGCTGCCTTCAAGCCCGCTTTTCGAGTTTATCTCAATGATATCATGCATACGGCCCGCGTCAAGCCGCCTTTGCTCTTTCATGACGGCCGACGCGTATTTCGAGCACAGGAAAAACCCCGTATAGTTCACGGCGTTCACGCGTTCGAAATCCTCTTTGCTGATCTCCTCCAGGCTGCCCGCCTTCAGGATGCCCGCGCACGAAACCAGCACGTCAAGCCCGCCGAAATGGTTCACGGCCTCAAAAACCATATCTCTCACGGACCCGTCGTCCGACACGTCGGCGCCGACGCCGATGGCGTCCGTCATAAAATCCTTTGAAAGAAGCTTGGCCGCGTCCCGTACGCCCTGCCCGTTAAGGTCGGCCATGCAGACCTTCGCGCCCATCGCCGCGAACGCGGCGGCGATTCCGTAGCCAAAGCCCTGCGCGGCGCCCGTCACGAGAAAAACGCGTTCGGAGATATTGATATCCCGGCCCGCCTGGGACGCTATGCGATCCTTGTCGATTGAACCCGCGTAATCCGCACACATATAAAAATCTTATCACTTTTGAAAAGAAAATCAACCGATGGCGTTTACAATGCGCAAAACAAACAAAAGGAGCGGCTTACGCGCAAATAATGCTCACTTCCGCGCACATGCCGCCTTTGCCGGGGCAACCCGTAGGGGACGCCGCCTTTGCCGGGACAACCCGTAGGGGACGCCGCCCTCGGCGTCCCGCCGCCCTACCTGCCGGTGTACCTGTACCCCGCGATGCAGCCGACGCCGGGCAGGATCCATGTCGGGCTATATGCGAACTTGTCAAGGTCGCTCCGCCGCACCACCCCCGTCAGCACAAGCACCGTTTCGATGCCCGTCTCTATCCCGGCGATGATATCCGTGTCCATGCGGTCGCCGATCATGGCGGCCTCGTCCGAGTGGACGCCCAGCAGCCTTAGCCCGGTGCGCATCATGAGCGGGTTCGGCTTGCCGATATAGTACGCCGACCGCCCCGTCGCGATCTCGACCGGAGCCACAAACGCCTTGCAAGCGGGTATCAGCCCGTCCTCGCTCGGCCCCGTGATGTCAGGGTTTGTCCCAATCAGCTTCGCCCCGGCCAGCACATGCGTCGTCGCCCGCAGGATCGCTTCATACGTATAGTTCCGCGTCTCCCCGATTACCACATAGTCAGGGTCGATGTCGTTTTGCACGATGCCTACGTCATACAGCGCGTTCTGCAGCCCTGGGGCCCCGATGATATATGCCGTGCACCCCGGCGACTGCCTCTCGAGGAACTTGGCCGTCGCCAGCGCGCTCGTATAAAAGTGCTCTTCCGCGACGTCAAGCCCCATGCGCTGGAGCTTCTGCCGGAGCTCAAGCGGCGTCCGCTCGCTCGAATTCGTCAAAAATAAATACTTCTTGCCGTTCGCGTTCAGCCAGTCAACGAATTCCTTGACGCCCGGCAGGAGCATATCGCCCTTGTAGATCACGCCGTCCATATCGCAGATGAAGCCCTGCTTCTCGCCAAGCCGTTCCGCCGCTTCCTGTATTTTCTTCCCCATGCTTACCATATTGTCTCTCCAATTCCTTCTCTTTCATGCATTCTTTCCTGTTTGATATCTACTCATTCTTCTTTCTGGATTCTATCTCCCCTTTTCTCCTTCCGCCGAGTCATGCGTTCCTGTGCGCGAACCCCTTGCTTCGCTGTTTCTCCTGCCGCTTATAATAATACCAATACTTAAGCAGTGCCCGCGTTAAGCTCATGTTAACTTATGGATAAAAAGCCCGCTCCTGAGCTTCGGCTCGAACCACGTGGATTTCGGCGGCATGACAAGCCCGGCGTCCGCGATCGCGAAGAGGTCCCCCATAGCAGGCGGGTACATTGAAAACGCGGCCGCCATGTCCGAGCCGGCCCGCCTTTCCAGCTCCGCGAGCCCCCGTATGCCGCCGACGAAGTCGATCCTCCTGTCCGTCCTTGGGTCCTCGATCCCGAGGATCGGCGCGAGCACATGGTCCTGCAGGACTGAGACGTCGAGCCTCGCGACCGGGTCGCCTTCGTCTGCCAGGCCCGGGCGCGCCTTCAGCATATACCACGCGCCGTCCAGGCACATCCCGAACGTATGCCTCTCGCGGGGCCTGGCCGGCCCGCCGCCCGCCCAAAGCCGGACCTCGAAGCATTCTTCCAGCCGGGCCAGGAACCCGTCTTTAGAAAGGCCGTTCAGGTCAGCCACGGCACGGTTGTAGTCGAGTATCTCAAGCTGGCTCTCCGGGAACACCGCGGCCAGGAACCAGTTGAACTCCTCGTCCCCCGTCCAGCCGGGGTTTTGCGCCCGCCTGAGCCCCCCGACGCGCGCCGCCGACGCGCAGCGGTGGTGCCCGTCCGCTATATACAGGGCGTCCATCGCCCCGAACGCATTCATTACAGCCGCGTTCTCCGCTTCGTCAAGCAGCCATCCCTCGTGCCGCACACCATCCTCGGTCACGAAGTCAAACGCCGGCGCCCCCGAAACCGCGTTTTCAAGCAGTGCCGACAATGACGCGTCATCCCTGCATGCCAGGAAGATCGGGCCCGTATTCGCGTCGAGCGCGTCCACGTGCCGCACGCGGTCCTCCTCCTTGTCCGCGCGCGTCAGCTCGTGCTTCTTGATCCTCCCCGCCTCATAGTCGTCAATGGACGCGCAGCAGACCAGCCCTGTCTGCGGCCGCCCGCCCATCGTCAGCCTGTATACATAGAAGCGCGGCGCCATGTCCTGCGCGAAAACCCCGTCGGCCTGAAACCTGTCGAAGTTCTCCCGCGCCCGGGCGTAGACCTCCGGGCCGTAAGGATCCGCCCCCTCCGGCAGGCCGATCTCGGCCCGGTCTATACGCAAAAATGAATAAGGCCTGCCCGCCGCCATAGCGCGCGCCTCCGCTCCCGTCATTACGTCGTACGGCAGCGCCGCGACCTTCTCCGCGAACCCATCCGCCGGGCGCACCGCCCGAAACGGCCTGACATTGACCATCATCCAGTCCCTTTCTTTTGAAAATGCCTTATAAGTGAACACCCGGAAAAAGTATATCACAAAACACCATGCCCCCCCGTTATCGCTGCGGTGTTTCAGGATTTTACAGTACGCCGATGTTTTTTTCTGCCCAATCTCCTATTTCGAAGCTTGTCCCAAATTGAATGCAATATGCTTATCTCGCTATTCGAGAGCCCCAGCCCCTTTCGAAGGAGTATCTCGTCTGTGTTTTCAAGAATTTTCTCAATGTCCCCATCCCGTTGTTGCTTGTCAATTTCAATCAAATCCAATTCATCCGATCCAACCATCGGGATTCGAAGCTTCCTGACTTCCCCTGGTTCAAAAGTTAACACGCCACCCCCATAACTACGGCCAGAAGTCTCTGCCAAAGCAAACGTATACGTATTCAGGAACGCGGCAGCTACAGCCTTATCGTTTACTTGCTCGCGGAACCGGACTTTGTGCAGCGTATCCGTGACTACCGTATTCGCGTTGTTTATTATTATCTTTGGGTATAGATTCGCTTGCCGGATTAAAAACGCATTCGGCCGCCATGCTTTTGGAACAACATACCAGCGTTTTCTTATTCGGCATTTGTAATTGAGGTTAAAACCAAGTTCTTCTCCCCACCTGATATAGTTTTGCTCCTCCGTTGACAACTCGCCGAAAGGTTTGTCGTCAGGATTAAACAGGAACACTCTCCTTTTCTTTTCAATCAATTCGGACAGATTGTCCATTGAAAAGCAAATGCCTCTTACTTGATCGGCTTTGCTTACGATTGGCTCTACATAAGCTTCTATCCCGAACTTGTTGACCCTGTCCTGATCGATGACAAAAAAATCGTTTTCTCCGCTGACCAGCCCTACATTTACGTCAAATAGTTGAGTTGTCGGCACAATTCGCGAATCGGTTTCGAGTTGCTTCAACAGCCTTAGTTCTTTGTTCGATAAAAAATACTTGATCCATTTCTCGCTATTCTGATCCAGGTCATTCGAATCAGCCGCGTCCGAAACAGTGCCCACTTTATGCAATAGGGAATCAATCCCTTCCAGTTCCAAAACGCGAATCCCTTTTTTCTTTTCAGTTCTTTCTCCCAGCAGCAAAACAACCTCTTGTTGGATTCCATCAAAAACCAATTCTTTAAAAGTAACCAGCGTTAAGCTGCTAAAGAAGCCGCTGAGAAAACAACGCGCTTCAGCTGCATAGTCAACTTGAAACAATTCGGCCGGGACAACCATGCCGATTCGGCCATTTGGCGATAAAGAAACGCATGAGAGCAACAAAAACGGCAGCCAAATATTTGTCAGTTTGTTTGGATGAAATCCATGTTTGCTCAATAATTGAAAAGCAATGCTTCGATATTTATCGTTAAAGTTTTGATACCGAATAAATGGCGGGTTCCCTACAACCACATCAATCGCTATATCGTTAGTTTGGAGTGTCGTGAAAAAGTCTTCATTCACTATAGTCGCAGGATGCCGTGCTGCTATTGCTGCCTCGACCGGATCCAGCTCGACTCCAAGGACTTGCGAAGGCAACGACTCCGAAGGGCATCCCAAATCGGACAATCGCTCACAAACAGCATTGATAAATGAACCATCGCCACAACCAGGCTCTAGAATTCGATCCGAAGGGGACCGGATAGCCCATTCGGCAATGAATCGGGTTATTTCTTTTGGAGTATAGTACCCTCCCCTTAACTTGTCATATCCATCAATCGATTTCATTGTCAACCCACATTTCTTTCGTAATTCCATATAGAGAGTCAATCGAATCGGCAAGCCTGTCAATGCCGACTTTAATAGCTCGTTCAAATGTCCCTCGTTGTTGTTTGGTTTGCGCGGCGTTTCTTCTGGAAACCAATGCTTCAAGGCTCTGAACACCCTGGACGATAATGGAATGGACCTCCGCTTCCATCGGGTTTTCAAAATCTATTTTGTATATAGGCAATGTGGCTACAAACTGTTTTCCATGCGAGTAGTAGTCGCCCCTGAACGAGCTTGCCCGGCTTTTTACGAGTTTCTCCATCAGCCAGTGATTCAAAATTGCTTGAATATAGAATATCGACTCGCGGGTATCCGGTTTCAATTGCAAACCGTAATACGGGCCGTTACCGCCCCCGGTGAACACTGTCTCCCCCTCGTCAAACACATAGTTCGAATCAATTGACAAAACAGGCCAAAGCAAGCGCTGGCCACCAAAAAAACGCTTGATGCTCTGCCCTCTGCCATAAGCAAACCAATTGTCATTGTTTCTGTTTGGCATATTTCGATTATCCAATTCGCCCCGGAAAGAAGTCAAATACGCAAGTGCGTATGGAAACTGTTCTGATATTTCCTGACAGCCTTGCGGCCAGCTAACGTTTTTCGCAATATTTTGCCAGATGAAATATTCATAAACCTGTGCGGCACAATATAACCCAGAACCCCTTCATGAGACAATAGCGACAGACCGCGCTCAACAAATAGATGGTATTTATCAAGCAAATCCGAAGATGCTGTTTGGTATCCTGAAATACCGGACTTGTAGAATTTATACTCCTCAGGAGAATAGTTCACCATCTTTTGAACGCGTATATACGGCGGATTCCCTACAATCGCATCGAATTTACAGCCACCAAATTCGCTTTGCCAATCAAACAGCCTTATCTTGGCAAGAAGGTCATAGTCTATCATCACCTCTTGATTGTAGTCAGCGAATCGCCCATCGACTAAGCTATTCCCGATTTTAATATTCTCGTCAAGGTTTGGAAGCGCTTGCTCATGATTTTGTGCCATGTATTCTGTCAATTCATCAGGAGCGACATCTTCAAGTAATTTCAGTATCAGGCTCAGCTTAGCGACTTCAACAGCCAAAGGGTCAATATCAACTCCGAAAATGCTATTTTTCAGTATTTCACGCTTCTTTTTATAGGAGAGAAACAGGTTTTGGCCATTGAAATCGGTTCTAATGATTCCATCCCTGACGGTGCCGTCAAACAAATCATCGCGATAGCATTCAAGATAATGGTTGATAATATACTCAAAAGCTGAAAGCAGAAAATTTCCTGAACCGCAGCAGATGTCCGCGATTCTATAATTTCCCGTCTCAACAAGGTTTTTCCCTGCGTAGATTGAAGACAAGGTTTCCTCAACAACAAAATCGCAAATGTTCTTAGGGGTGTTTACAGCGCCTTGGGAATCTATTGATTCAGGCTTTCCAACGCATACGATGTTGCCATTTGTATCTATATCGAACAATGCTTTGTCCAATGTCTTTACGCCAAGCTTGAATTTGCCTTAAGAAATAATCATCGAAAGGATCCTTTTTCAGGGGTGTTTGAAGGCTTGAAAAGCAATTTGCGAAAGTGCCTGATGAAACTGCCTCCCGGGAAATGAGTCCATGTATTTCTTCGAACTTCGCAGCGTATTCGGTGTAATGGTAATGAACAACCCGGGCAGTGGCAACAGGATCATTCTCAACTGGCCGGACACTGCAATCGTAAATTACCATATCAGTAAAATTTGTCAGCACAGAAACAAGATGATTCCCGCTCCATCCATATCGCCGAACCTGAAAAGCTGGTTCCTGTGCTGATAAAATATCAACAGCAGGCTTCTTCGTTTCAAGAAAAAAACATATCTCTGTACCATTGCGAAATGAATAATCCGGGCGTTTTTTCCTTCCTTGCCCTTCCTCTTCGACTACGATATTCGTTTCATGCTTCACTTCCCGAAGATGCTGCGGCAACCCTCGCTCGTTAAGAACATCCCATCCAAGAACTTGAAAGAATGGGTTTACAAACTCAACCCGTACTTCGGTTTCATTGTACGCCGGGCGGCTATACTGCGCAAAATGGCTGGCGAACCTGTCTGCGAGTTCTTGTACTTGTTTGATTTCCCTTGTCAATTCTGCCATAGTTTTGCTACTCACCTTTCAACGGTTTCCATTTTATATCCTGAACACGCGTTTGTCAAATCGTCTAATTCGCAAAAGCGTTTGCAAAGCCAAAGCCGCCGTGTTATCGTAAGTGCGACAGTAGAGTAGGCACTGTGCGTCAAGTGCTGCGGGATGGGATGTAGCCCGCAGACGAAGAGCGGCCCCGATCCGGCCGGAAGGGCGCTCGCGTTACAGTGCCGCGTTCGCTACGCACTGCCAGGAACGAGCCTTTTTCCGGAAGACCAGTGCAGGTGGACCTGCTTCGTTGTCCCGGAAGGAGGTTTTATTGTGCCGCTTTTGCAGAAAAAAGAAAACGCCCCCGCCATAGGCGACAGCCCGCCTACCCTGCGCGAGTTTTTCGCGCCGAACGTATTCACGCCAAAAGCCATAGCCGCGCTGGCTGCGCTCCTGGCCGTCAGGACCATACTGGGCCTGCCCTTCCTTACAATCTACATAGGGCCCGGCTTCAAGCTCATCACGTTCGCGTACGTCACGGACGCGCTTACGGCAATGTTCTTCGGGCCGATTGCCGGCGCCGCCTTCGGCTTCGCGGGCGACATGCTCGGCTTCCTCGCGAGCACCGGCGCCGGCGGCGCCTACTTCCCCGGTTTCGCTATATCCGAGATCGTGACCTGCTTCCTCTTCGCCTGCTTCTTCTACCGCAGGAAAATCGCCGTCCCGCGCGTCATAGCGGCCTGGCTGCTCAACCTGGCAATCGTGCTGCTCGGCATGAACTCCATCTGGCTCATCATCATGTACGGCTGGAGCGCAGGCGAAGCCTTCGCGCTCATGCGCGTCGTGAACAATGCCGTCCAGTCGCCAATCCACATATTCATCCTCTACATGCTCCTGGCCCGCCTCCGCCGCCTGGACCGCTACCTGCACTGAGCGCGCCAAAGGCGGTTGTGCGTATGCCCGCGTCAAGAAAAAAGAAGTCGGGTTTTTCGCGGCCGCAAACAGGAATGTTTTCAGCCTGACGGCACTTTTTGTCCCGCCGGCCCGCTGGTCCTACTCGACGACCTCGTACATATCGGCCGCCTCCTCTTTTCGCGGGCTCTCCTTCAGCGAGAGCACGCGCGCCCGGAACGGGCCCGACCCGAAGCGCACCTCTATCACGTCCCCGACGCCAACCTCCGCGCCCGCCTTGCACACGCGCCCGTTCAGCGACACGCGCTCGCGGTCGCAGGCCTCCTTGGCCACCGTCCTGCGCTTTATGATCCTCGAAACCTTTAAAAACTTGTCAATCCTCATCCTGCTGCCTTCCAACTCCTATCCCGTATTCCTCCCGGCTGCCGCGATCCAACTCCTGTCCCTTATTCCTCCCCTTGAAAACAACAGAGCGGCGAAACCGCCGCTCCAGTCCTTGTCAATTGCTCCGCAACCTATTTGTTGACGGCATCCTTGAGCGCCTTTCCGGCCTTGAAAACAGGGGCCGTAGAAGCTGGGATATCCATGACTTCATCCGGCTTGCGGGGGTTGCGTCCCTTCCTGGCTTTGCGTGTACGTGTCTCAAACGTACCAAAGCCGATAAGCTGCACCTTCTCCCCCTTCACGAGTGCCGCTTCGATCGCGCCGATAGTGTTGATGACTGCACATTCGGCATCCTTTTTGGTCAAATTAGATTTGGCCGCCACTTCCGCGATCAGTTCCTGCTTATTCACTTAGTAACCTCCTTTATCCCCGGCATTGCCGTTCACATAGATAGTGTATGTTGTGATTTTCGCAAATACGATGCCCTATGTCAAGAGAAAAAGGGTAAAAATGGCTAAATTTCAAATCTTTTTTATTAAAAAGACATTATTCCTGTATTTCAACGCTTGCCGCGGCGGTTGCGGCGCGTGATTTTCCGGTACATCCCGTAGAGCCGCTCCCCCTTCGGCAGCAGCTTGAGCTCCTCCGGCTTGATCGCGCGCACGAGGAACAGCATGGCGATATAGACCACGATTGCGGCCAGTATCGCCACGACCGCGGCAACAGCATTGCTTGCCGTAGCAGCCGTCAGCTCCCTGTGCAGCTGCGCCGAGGCAAGCTCCGCAAGCGACCCCGCCGAGTTCCCTATCGCGCCGTAGATGGAGTAATACACGGCCGCCGCCACGCCCCCCATTGCCAAAGCGCTTATGAGCGGGCGCACGAAGGTGAGCCCCGGCTCAAACCTGGTCCCCGTATAGATCCGCACGGCCCGGTAGTTCAGCGCCGTCGCGATCGCATACGCCGCCACGGTGCCTATCGCGGCCCCCCTCATGTTGACGGAAGGCAGCCCTGTCAGAGCATAGGTGATAAAGAACTTGCACCCGGCGCCGATGGCGATGTTGACAAACGCGACCATCTGCTTGCCGACGCCTTGCAGCGCGCTTGTCATCGCATCTATGGAAGACAAAAAGACGATGCCGATCGCGAAGATGAACAGGGCCTGCGCGGCGCCCGCCGCGGCCTCCGGCTGCATCGGGTAGAGAAGGTGCATGACAGGCTCCGCCAGGATCATCAGCCCCACAGTGCACGGCAACCCTATGATGAGCGCAAACCTCAGCCCGAGCGCAACGTTATACCTGAGGAATTCCTTGTCCTTCTCCTTCCAGGCCCGCACTATGGTGGGCACCATGCTGATCGCTATAGCCTGCGTCAGCACCTTCGGCAGGTTCGTGAGCGGCTCGGCAAACCCGGTGAGCTGCCCGTACATGCTGCGCACCTCTTCCGGGTCGAACCCCGCAAAGGACAGCCTGGCAGGCACGAGCCACAGGTCGATATTGTACATGATGGGCATGATCGACGCCCCGACCGTGATGGGCACGGCTATGATTGCTATTTTTTTTATAATTGCACCGGTCGGCACGCGCCCCTTGTCCTCCCGCGCCTGCCTGGCCTCTTCCCGCCGTTCGCGGAAGCTCTTGCCTTCGCGGATGCGCGAGTACAGTATGAGGAGTGTGACGAGCCCGGCGACCGCGCCCGCCGTCGCGCCGAACGTGCCGCCGGCCGCGGCGAACTCCACCCCCTGCGCGATGAAGAAATACGCGAGCGAAAGCCCGACCACGACACGGAAAGCCTGCTCCGTCAGCTGGGAAAGGGCCGTCGGCTTCATGTTGTGCATACCCTGGAAATAGCCCCTGAAAACAGCCATGATCGGCACGAATATCATGGCTGGCGCTATGGCCTGCATGGCGTAGACCGCATCCGAAAGGTCTTTGACCCTTGCTGTTATCGCCGCCGCCTTGAAGTAGAGCACGCTGAAGAAGCAGACGCCGATCACAGCCACAAGGATGAGCGCGACCCTGAACACACGGTTGGCGCCACCCGGGTCGTTGTCCACATGGTGCTCGGCCACGAGCCTGGACACCGCGATGGGGATCCCTGTCGTCGCGATGACTATGAGCAGTGTATACACAGGGTAAACGGCGTTGTAGAACCCCATCCCCTCGTCGCCGATCAGGTTGCCCAGGGGGATGCGGAACACGGCGCCAAGTATCTTTACGACTATGCCGGTGACAGCCAGGATCGCAGCGCCGTATATGAATGTCTTTTTGCTCACAGGTGTCCTTTCGCCGCTCATGCGCTGCCCTCTGAAAGCGTGCCGAGTATGCGGGCACGCGCCTTTTTCGTATCGGCTATCACGCGCTCAAGGTCGACCGTCGGGAACGAGCCGCCCTCGTAGACGATGCAGCCGTCGGCGACCGTCATCAGGATATCTCTGCTTGATGCCGCATAGACCAGGGCGTTGGCTATATCGTACACGGGGTTCAGCGAAGGCGAGGCCAGGTCTAAAACGATCATATCGGCGCGAAAGCCTTCCCTGATAATACCGCAGTCATCCCGCCCCTGCGCCAGCGCCCCCGCCCGCGTAGCGGCAAAGAGCGCTTCCACAGGCGTTATTAGCGTCGGGTCGCCGAAACGCACCTTCGCCGACAGGGCTAAAAGCTTGATTTCCTCAAAGAAATTCAGGCTGTTGTTGCTCGCCGTCCCGTCCGTGCCGAGCGCGACGTTTATCCCTTTTTCAAGCAGCAGCGGCACGCGCGCGATCCCGCTTGCAAGCTTCATATTGCTCACAGGGCAGCTTACGACAGTAACGCCCTTTTCCTTCATTATGTCCGCATCCTCTTCCTCGACCCACACGCAATGCGCGGCGATGCCGCCGCCTTCAAAAGCGCCGCTGTCCGCAATTACGCGCACAGGCGTCCTGCCGCCGTTTCTTGCCTTGCATTCTTCATGTTCGCTGCGCGTCTCGGAAATATGCACATGCAAAGGCGCGCCGGTCTCTTTTACGAGCCCCGCCACCGCCTCAATCAGGCCCGGCGTTGCTGTGTATTCCGCATGCAGGGCAATGTCGACGCGGATCCGCCCGTCATAGGTATCGTGGAAATCACCAAACAGCTTCCGGGATTCCTGATAAGGCCCAAAGCCTGTAAGGTCCAGGATCTCGTCAAAATATGAAAGCCCGCGCGACGCGTTTATCTTACCGCCGGACTCCACAGCCGCTCTCACACTGTCCTCGCTGAAAAAATACTGGTCTGATGACGAGACCACCCCGTGGGCAAACCCCTCCGCCATGCCAAGCAGGGTGGCAATGTAACAGTCAGGCCCCGTCAGCCTGTCCTCGAACTGGAATACCTTTTTCTCAAGCCAGTCCATAAGCGGCATATTCTCGCCGTAGCCGCGCATCAGGTTCATAGCCATATGCGTGTGCAGGTTGTAGAAGCCCGGCATGAGCAGCTTTCCCCGCCCGTCAATAACGCGCTCCGCGCTGTGTCCGGAAGGCCCCGCAGCGCCTTCGCCCGGCGCCCCCGCGCCTTCGCCCGGCGCCTCCGCGCCTTCGCCCGGCGCCCCCGCACCTTCTGCCGGCGCCCCGGTTTTTACGACCGATACAATGCGCGCGCCTTCCGTCCGCACATCCATGTTCTCTGCAAGCGTAAAATCTTCACTTAATACAGAAATGTCCTTAAAGAGCAATATAGTCCTCCAGACGCTCAAAAAACGCATCCATTTCCTTTGGTTTGCCGATGCTGACCCTGAGCCGGTCGTCTATCCCCGGGCGGTCAAAATACCTGACATAGACCCCGCCTTCACGCAAATACTCGAAAATCGCACGCGCACGCGCCGCATCCCCGCATCCCATGAAAACAAAATTCGCCGCCGATTCAGGCACATCAAAGCCAAGCGTCAAAAGCCAGTCCACCGTTTCGCGCCGGGTCTGCTTGATTTTATCCACGACGATCTGAAAATACTCGTCGTCAGCAAGCGCCGCCATGCCCAGCGCCTCCGCCAAAGCGTCTACCGGATATGAATTGAACGAGTCCTTTGCCGCCGTCAGCGCGCTTATCAGCTGCGCGTCGCCTACGGCGTAGCCGATCCTGAGGCCCGCAAGCGAATGCGCTTTTGAAAAAGTGCGTGTAACAAGCAGGTTTTTCACGTGCGTCGTCTTCGGGATCGCGGTGAACTCTGAAAAATCGGCATAGGCCTCGTCAACAATGACGACGGAACGGCCGCCGTCCGCCTCAAGGATATCATCCAGGAAGGCAGCTCCCTCCGCAATGCCGGTCGGTGTGTTCGGGTTGCACACCACAATGCCGCCATTCGGCTTGGCATAGTCCGCCGCGGTCGGTCTGAAATCCTCGCCAACGGGAACCGTCTCATAAGGTATGCCCAAAAAATCACACCATACGGGATAAAACGAATATGTGACATCCGGGAAAAGCACCGGCTTTCCCTGCCCGAAGCCGAAGCAGGCGCGGAACGCGAGAGCCAGCACCTCATCCGACCCGTTGCCGACAAAGACATTTTCCGCTGAAACACCGTGCCGGGCCGCTATCGCCTCCCTCAGGGCGCCCCCGTCCTGTTTCGGGTACATCCTGAGTACGCGCCCGTCGAAATCCGCCAGCACGCGCAACACGCCGGGCCCCGGAGGATAAGGGTTCTCATTTGTATTGAGCTTGATAACACCCGGCCCCGGCTGCTCGCCGCTCACATACGGCTCGCCGCTGTAAAGCCCGGCAAGAAAACCTGTCCCGGCGCCGCCTTCCGCGCCACCAAAACCATCAGCAGTTTTTCCGCCTGCGTTGTTTTCCATAATGCCCAATTGTACCACAACGCTCACGCAATGGACATAGCTTTACGGGCTGTAAACTTATAAAACAGGTAACAAAACAAGGACAATACCTGGACAAAAAGGGGACGGCTTTCAAGACAATGGGCAAGACAATGGGGACGGCAGGCTGTGTGAAAATAGGACTGTCTGCAGATACGAATAAACCGACTTCAAAGTGAGGGCTGTGTGGTAACATAGTGGAACCGCCCCCTTTTGTCATGTCCACCCCCGCTACTGTATCTTCACAGTCACGTTCACGGTCACGGGCTTTGACGCCGCTTTGCCGTTCGCCGGGTTCGTCAGCGCCACCGGTATCCTGTTCCCGCTCTTGTCGCGCGCATAGCCGTCAGGCTGCCTCGGGTCGGCTTGCCACTTGTAAGCGCCCTCCGGCCATATCTGCATCCCGACCTTGTAGCTCGCCTTCGGGGCGACAGGCAAGCCGTTTTTCAGATGCACCTTGCCATTCTTGTCCACCACCTTCGGCGTCCTGTCGTTGGCGAAGCAGATGGTCCACTCGCCCTCTCCGCTCTGCTCGAGCCTGAACCCGCCGTCCTCAAGGAGCTTGACGGAAGCCGGGTCAATGCTGACAGCCCCGATCATCACGTCCGGGTTTGCCGCAGTCGGCGTAAGCCTCAGCCCGACAGACTCTCCCGAAAGCGGCGTGCTTCTGTTCAGCGTCACGTTGTTCCTGCTATAAGTGGCCTTGTAGCCCGGCTGCTGCGGGTTGACGGTGATGGGTTTGTCCGCCCACTGCTTGTTCGCGGCCTTCTTACTGTCGTAGATCCACGACCTGAGCACCTGCCCGTTCTTAAGCCCAACCTCCACGCTGAGCTTCTGCCCTACGTTCGGCGGCGGCAGCGCGCCCGGCTTCTTCACGATTTGGAATTCCAGCGGGCCTGCCACCACAGCCTCAAAGTCCCGACTCTCCATATTGCCGAGGTCGCATAAAACCTTCTTCTTGGCGTCGGAGAAGCGCTGCTCGTAGAGCTTCACGTATTCGATCTCAGACGCGATGTTTGTGAGCTTGACTGCACCGGCCTGGAAGCCGTCCGGGTTCGTGATGTCCAGCCTCTGCTTCGCAAGAGACACCGAGAAGCCCGGCGCGCCCTTGATCAGGTTCAGCGTGATACCCACCGCCTGGAGCTTGTCCTTGTTGTCCCTGAACCTGCTTTCCTGCGTGGCGCCGGGTACAGCGCCTGGCCTTGCGTCGCTTATCTTGAGCGTGAACTTCATATTCGTCTTAGCCGCGTTCTTTGGGCCAACTGCCTCATTGTGCTCGGCCACGAACTCTTTCAGCTTCGCCTTGTCAGCCCACAACTCGATCGTGTTCGGAACAGCCCCCGGCCTTGCCTCGATTGCAAACCCCGTCCCGTCGCCCTGATCACCACCGCCCTGATCACCACCGGCCTCACCGCCGCCAGCCTGATTGCCTATATAGCTGCCCCAATCTACCTTGTTGCTCATCGTCTTGTTGTCGGCGGCTATCTGCAGCTTCCCGCCCACGCTTGCGATACCCAAAGACCCAAGCGTGAGGTTGTCCACATTGGCCGCTACCGGTATGGCCGCCAGGCGGTATGTGCCGCTCAAGCTGTCATAGGCATCCATTGCAGCCTTTTCAGCAGCAGTCAGCGCCAGCGCCTCATTGTCCTGGTCCGCCCTCCAGGCTTCGATCCTTTCCTCGCTTGCCAAATAGTCCGCAACGGGCTTCACGTTCACATTGACGGTCTGCGCCTTGGTCACAGGCTTGAGCGCGCTGGCCTCAGGCGCTGATATCTTGAAGTCGATGGCCAAAGGCAGCTCGGTTGACGCGCTTGTCTTCATAACGCCCTTGAAGTATACGTTCATGGACACCTGGCTCGTGCCGGACCTCGTGACGCCAAGTACTGTTGTCTCGTTAAGCTGCACCCTCCCGCCGCCGATATACGTAGCCTTTAGGTTCTTGGCATCCTGCTGCACGGCGGTGTTCTTCGCGGTCAGGTTCCGAATCTCGACGCGGTCTATCTGTGCCCAGAGGTCTTCATTACTGACCTTCTTGTCGGCCGAGACTATCTGTAAATATGCAGGCCCATACTCGCTGCTTTGGTAGACGCGGTCACCCATAAAATCGTTTGACGCGTTCGCCCTGGTCAGCACCGGGATGGTGGCCTTGGACAGCTTCACCTTGGGCAGCGCGTTTGCCGCGCCAACGGTGACAGCCAGCGAAGGAAGGCCGGCAGCCTTGAGGGATGAGCCCTGGAGCCAGCCCACTTCCTCCGGCGCCACGCCTGAGATCGCTGGCGGTTTTATGGCCTTGCTGCCTGTAAGCCCGTTGTCCGGCAGGAACATATACCTGTAGCCCTCTACCTTTACCCAGCCCCCTGCCTGCATAATGTCAGTACTCCCGGCCTTTGCCGTCAGCGTCACCTTCCTGTTCTTCGGCAGGCCCGAGGGGTCCTCATCCAGCTTGACCACGGCCATATTGCCCTCGACTTGGAAGTATTTCACGCTGCCTGCCTGCGTGTTGGCGACAGCGCCATCAACGGCGATGGTCCCCGCCGGCACGTTCAGGCCCATGGCCGTGACCTCGCCGATGCCGGCAGGCGTTGTGGCAGTGATCGTAGCCGCCCTGTCAGGGAAGGCCAGTGACAAGGCGCCGTCCATCTTCATCGTGACTTTCGGCCATGCCTCAACGACCTTCATGCTGAACGCCCGCTCGGATATGATCCAGTCGCCTGCGTTTACATCATTGATGCTCCCGGCGTTGCCCACGACCGGGTCACTGGAATTCTTGAAATCAGTCCACGGCTTCCACGTCCTGACGCCTTTGGCGCCCTCCTCGATGATGCCCCTTTTCGGGTTGGGCAGAGGGCTGCCGTCCGGGTTCACAGGCAGGATAGCCAGCCTGACATTCTTGATCGTCTGGTTCTTCACCGTGTTCATATACGCCCCGGTGTAGATGATGTCCACCATGCGCCCGTCGGTGGCGCTCATGCTTGCCGCGAACTGCGACGCCGGCAGCACTGTGAACACGCCTTTGCTGTCCGGCCCTGTGAGGAGC
>Ga0082212_10005116_pt1 | contig 17995 bp, 10 predicted proteins | sample TergutNt197P3_FD_71548 | JGI IMG/M metagenome (GOLD analysis project Ga0082212, IMG submission 71548) | Neocapritermes taracua P3 segment gut microbial communities from Petit-Saut dam, French Guiana - Nt197 P3 | ecosystem: Host-associated > Arthropoda: Insects > Digestive system > Gut ...
GACCGCCCCGATACAAGCGCGCAGAAAAAAGTCATCGTCATGCAGATTGACGACCCGATGATGACGCTGCCCAACGGCAAGACTCAGGAAATCGATCCCGGCAGGGGCACGATGCCCATAATCCGCAATGACCGCACATTGTCTCCCATACGCGCCATTGTCGAAGACGGCATGGGCGGCACGGTGGACTGGGACGGCGACGCCAGGGAAGTCTCGCTCACATTCAAGCAAAACAACGTGCGCATGTGGATCGACAACGACACTATTCGCGTGAACGGCTCGCCGCTGCAGATCGATGTCGCTCCTACAATCATCAACGACAGGACGATGCTCCCGGCCCGCGCCGTGATCGAAGGCCTCGGAGGCGCGATCGAATTCATCAACACCACACGGCAAATCGTGATCGTGTATTATTAAGGAGGAAAACATGAAGCATACGAAAAAAATCATAAGCCTTGCGTTGGTACTGCTGCTGACGCTAACGTTTCTGCCGCAAGTCCCGGCCTTCGCGGCGTCCCCGAACACCACGGCGGCGACGGCTATCGACATCCCGCTCGGCACAACGATGAACGGGGAAGGTCAGTATAATCTAAATAACAGTCACGTTGGTAACGACCGCGAACAGTGGTATAAAGTCACGACAAACGAGAAAGGATCGCTTCAGGTCAACGTTTCATATGCGTGGGAATGCGGAAATAGTTATGGTACGCCATATATATCTATTTATTTTTACGACACCAGCGGAAAACAAATAGAAATCAAAAAGCAAACACTGGTAGATGTATCAAAAGAAGGCACGACGGGCAACAAGACCATGTCTACAGAGAAGCTGCGCATGCCGCCGGGTACATATTATGTTCGGATGTATGCGGAAGCAACCAACTTTTATCACAAGTATGGATTGACTCCCGTGCTCACGGCTGAGGGCGACGGTTATGAGACCGAGTGGAACGACACAAGAGAAACTGCGACGCCGATAGCGCTTAACACTCCGGTTATCGGAAACCTGAACTACAGGGACGACGTCGACTTCTTTAAGGTCAATATCCTCAGAGACGGCAAGCTGCATGTCAGAGCGGACCACATCGGCGGTGCTGACAAGTACAGCCACACCGTTGAATTGCAGAGTTCCGCCGGAATCGCGCAGAAGTCCATGAGGCTGGACGACAGCTTTGCGAACTTCAGGACTACAGATGATATTAATGTTAAAGCCGGCGAGACATACTATATACGCATGCTCCGTTACAGCACTTATTATCATACGGAATATAAATTAACGGCGGTGTTCACCGACGCTTCCTCCATATACTATGAGCTGTCTGTTACGAACGGCACAGGCAGCGGCAGTTATAATGCAGGGGTAAGTGTGCCGATTTCCGCAGGCGCGCCCGCGGCTGGCAAGGTGTTCGACAAGTGGACGGGCGGCAATGGCGGCACGTTCCTTGACGCGAACAGCGCGACGACCGTTTTCACGATGCCGGGCAACGCGGCGACGGTAACTGCGACTTATAAGGATGACACGGAAACACATGAACCGGAAGACCCGGATGAAGACGAAGAACTGGAACACGCTCCGTTCTTCGATTACACAGGCTGGGTATATATTGAGGAAGTCCCGGAAAAGAAATGGACAAACACCAATTTGAACCACAAAAGCGACCTGGTTGAAAAAGAACTGCACGCTGGCGGCTATTATTTTGACAGAGGCTTCGTAGTAGGCGTATATGGAGTAAATGGCGATAACTGGACAGGAAATAGACCAGGTAAGATGAACTACACACTCGACGTCGAAGGAAAATATGATTATTTCAGAATGACCGTAGGCGTAAAAAGGTCCCTCCCGGCAGAATATGATACCCGCGCCATCCCCCGGAAGGGTACGCTCACAATCAAGGTGGACGGGGTCACCGTATACAATAAAACGCTTGTGGCAGGAGACCCGAACGACTTGATATACCTTGACCTGTCGAAAGCGAAGACAATTGAGATAAACGTTCCCGACGGTTCATGCGGTCTCCTTTTCGGCGACCCTTATTTCAGGAAAACCAGCGCCGAACCGAAGCCCGATCCGATAAATAATTTCAACGTCGAACAAGTCAACCTCATCGGCGTCAAGCTGCAGTGGAACGCGATACAAGGCAGCGTCGGCTACCGCGTGTTCCGCTCGGAAACGCAGGGCGAGCTTGGCATCCCGGCAACGGATTTCTACTGCCAGTTCCACGAGTACATCGACGTGAACGTAAAGCCGAACACCACGTATTACTATACGATCAAGCAGATACTGAAAGAAGCAACCACACAGGGCGATCCTGAAGTGTATGGGGCTGTATCGGAGCAGATAAGAGTGACGTCGCCCGGTAAGATACTTGGCGACGACCTGAACCGCCCCGATACAAGCGCGCAGAAAAAAGTCATAATCATGCAGATCGACGACCCGATGATGACGTTGCCCAACGGCAAACTGCAGGAAATCGATCCCGGCAGGGGCACGATGCCCATTATCCGCAATGACCGCACATTGTCTCCCATACGCGCCATTGTCGAAGACGGCATGGGCGGCACGGTGGACTGGGACGGCGACGCCAGGGAAGTCTCGCTCACATTCAAGCAGAATAACGTGCGCATGTGGATAGACAACGACACGATTCGCGTGAACGGCTCGCCGCTGCAGATCGACGTCGCTCCTACCATAATCAACGACAGGACGATGCTCCCAGCCCGCGCTGTCATCGAGAGTTTGGGCGGCGCGATCGAATTCATCAACTCCACACGGCAGATCGTGATCGTGTACTATTAGGGGTCAGGGGTCAGGGGTCAGGGTTTAGTGACTCTCCTCGGACAAATGCAGCAACAAGGGGTTGACTAGCGTCAGTCCCTTGTTGGTTTTTGGGTAAGATTCTTATTACTTTGTTGATAATAAACGGTAAAGAGTATATACTTGGGAAAAAGTGAAACATTATCTATTTCTGTTGCATGGAGTTGTGAAATGAAAAGAATGTCTTGGAAAATTGCCATTATCGTATTTACGGCAGTGCTGATCGTAGGCGGGTCGGTCGCAGTTTACATGGAATCCCGCATCCTGTCCGCGACGGACCGGTACTCCAGAGCGGAGCTGGAAATCCAGACGCTCAACGCGATGCATGATTACAATCTCACATTCACGGATGCGATCTATAACGCGCAAAGCATCAAAGACTTTGCGGAAGCATGCTTTGACGTCGACGAGTACAAAAACGATGCGGAGCGTTACTTTGACGACATCATAAAGCCCGCCATGAGCAGCTTTGTGTGCGATACAGTAGAAGGTTCCGAGTTCATATCAAGCGCGTATTTTGCCGTCCACCCCGACCTTGCGGGCTATCCGTTTGTGCGCGAGATATTCTTTGAAGAAGGCGATGACGGCATTGAAGAGTCGGAACCCCAGACGTATGAGGAATACATGCAGGCGGACTCGGAAGACATGGAGTGGTTCTACGGCGCATACAACTCCGGGAAACCATACTGGACAACCATCTATGAATGGGCTGACGGGGAGATCATGGTCAGCTACGTCGAGCCGGTCATCATAGACGGGGTGAAAATCGGCGTTGCGGGCGTGGATGTGCCGACGGGCAGCATCGAGAGCCTGATCCAGGACTTCAGGGTATACGAAACAGGTTTTTCTTTGTTCGAAGATAGATATAACGAGTTCTTCCAGACAAACGACTTCATACGCGACCTCGCCGCCGGGGAAAGGGAAAAACTCACGCAGGCTGCGCGCTCAAGCGCCGAACCAGTGTTTGAGATAGACCTGGACGGGGAGGGCTACATCGTTGCGCATAACATGCTCATAAACGACTATATCGTCTACACACTGGTTCCAAAAGGCGAGTACAACGCCGCGTCATCGACGTCGCTGCTGATATTCTGCATACTGTTTGTTGTCATTTTGGCGGTCGTACTGTTTGTCAGCGCGGGGATAGGGAAGACGTTCAGCAAACCGCTGGTGGAGCTTACGAAATTTATGCACAGAGCCGGGTCGACCGGCGACATAACTCTGCAGTCAAATGATATGACGACGCTAAAGAGTTACGCGCGGCGCAAGGATGAGATAGGGGTTTGCATAGAAAGCATGCTCAGCTTCGAGCGTCTTGTTTCCGAGATAGAGAAGTCGCTGGTCGTGCTCGCGAACGGAGATTACTCATGCGTTGTGCCGGAGCGCAGCGATTCAGACATAATGAGCAAGGCGTGCAACCGCATGATAAACAGTATGCTCAGCGCTCTGTGGAGGGTCACGAACTCCGCAGCGGAAGTCTCCGCGGATTCCTCGCACATAGCGTCCATTGCGCAAAAGCTGTCGGACAACTCCGCTGAGCAGACCGTCGCCGTCGGCGCGCTTTCAGGCGCAATAGGCGACATTGCGCAATATACGATAGACAATGCGGAAATGGCCGGGCGCGCATCGTCTCTGGCAAACACGATCAAGCAGAGCGCAGAGAAGGGCAATCATCAAATGGACGAGATGATGACTGCAGTACGCGCTATCGACCAGGCCAGCCACGGAATAAACAAGGTCATGAAGGTAATTGACGATATAGCTTTCCAGACAAACATTCTTGCGCTCAACGCGGCTGTGGAAGCGGCGCGCGCCGGGCAGCACGGGAAAGGTTTCGCGGTCGTGGCTGAAGAGGTGCGCAACCTTGCAGCCAAAAGCGCCGAGGCCGCAAAGGATACCGGCGAGCTGATAGCGGACACCATCCACAAGGCGGAGCTGGGCTCGCAAATCGCGAACTTCACAGCGGCGAGCCTTGCGGAAATAGTGTCCGGCATTAACGAGAGCAGCCAGATCGTAGAGGAGATCGCCGCTTCGTCCGGGAAGCAGCTGGACGGGATAGGGGAGATCAACAACAGCATCGATCAGGTTTCACAGATCGTCCGGGAAAACAATGCGACGGCGGAGGAGAGCGCCACAGCCTCTTCGCTCATGAAAAACCAGTCGCAGAATTTGGAAGAGCTGATAAAACAGTTCAGGCTCAGGGACAGGCGGGTAAAGGATGGCGGCGCCCCGCCCGAATCCGGCGACCGCCGCACGATCAGCCATCCGTCGCACCCCGCCTTGCCCGCCCGGCGTGAGTCCTAAATAACGCTAACGCATATCGATTCACCTTTTTTCAGGTTTTTTTCCTCTCCGTGCACAATGACGCCCCGGGGCTCGCCGTCAAGCAAACTGACCGAGCAGGCGTTCTTCCTGACAGAAACTTCCAGCAGCGCATCCCTGTACACAATGCGGAAACTGTAACCGTTCCACTGCTCGGGGAGGCGCGGGGCAAGCTCCAGCCTGCCTGCGTTTGCGCGCAGACCCGCAAAACCGAATACGACAGCCTGCCACGAACCGGCCATATTTGCCGCGTGGATGCCTGCAGACACATTGTCGTTATGGTCGTCGAGGTCCATCCGCGCCGATTCGCTGAAGTATCTGTATGCATCGTCGTCGCGCCCGATCCTGCTTGCTGCGATACCAAAGACGCATGTCGACAGCGGAGAGTGGTGCAGCGTGAACTCCTGGTAGAAATCATAATTGCGCGCAATATCGTCGCAGCTGAAGTGGTCGCTGTGCAAAAACAGGGCAAGTATCGAATCGGCCTGCTTCGCCATCCGATGCCGCCAGACAAACAGGGGATGGAAGTTTTCATACAGCGAATGCCTTTTGCCGGCGGGGATTTTTGCTTCGTTCCAGGGCTTGCGCAGTAAAAAACCGTCATCCGGCAAATAGACACCCATCGCTTCGTCGCGCGGCAGGTACATGTTGTCCGCGATATTGCTCCAGACCTCCGGCTCGCCGATGCGCAGGCCTATTTTTTTGCTGAGCGCTTCGAAAGCGCGGCCGTCGTTTTCCAGCAGCCAACGCACGGCCGATACAGCATCCCTCAAGTTTTCCCGAGCCATGAGGTTCGTGTAGAAGTTATTGTCAACGAACGCAGTGTATTCGTCCGGGCCGGTCACGCAGCAGATCGAGTATTTCCCGCCGCGCGCCTCTGAGAAGCAGCCCACATCCGCCCACACACGGGCTGTTTCGCACAGCACTTCTGCAGCTTTGTCTTTAAGATATGAATTGTCGCCTGTGACTTCGACGTATTGAGCGAATGCATAGGCGATGTCCGCGTTTATGTGGTATTGCGCCGTTCCGAGCGGCACATTTACAGAGCATTCGCGGCCGTCGATCGTGCGCCATGGGTACAACGCTCCGGCGGCATGGCCGAGCTCGCGGGCCCTGTCCCTGGCCGCGTCAAGTGTCGAGTAACGGTAGTCCAAAAGCGCTTTCGCGGCGTCCGGGAAGGTATAGATCAGCACCGGGAGCACATAAATTTCCGTATCCCAGGAGTAATGCCCCTCACAACCTTCCCCTGACAGGCCCATCGCGCCCATGCCGGCCCTCCCGTCGCACCCCGCGGACTGCATGATGCTAAAAAGGTTGAAGCGGAGACCCTGCTGCATCGCGCCGCCGCCGTCGACCTCTATGTCGGCGCAGTTCCAAAAGGAGCTCATGTACAATCTCTGCTTATACGCCATGGTATTAAAGCCCTCCTGCGCCGACTCGCGCAGGGCGCCGTCAACAAACCCGGCGAGCTCATTGCCCGGCATTTCAAGGCTTGAAGCGTAAGCAATGACCTTGTCCATCGTTGCGGCGCCCCTGAACGAATACTCTACAAGGCAGCGCTGCCCGCAGGTCTCATAGCGCGCGTCCGCTTTTTCGCCGGGGCATATGTGGAAGCTCCCGCATGCCATTCGCATGCCGCTGTTTGTGGTGCGGCCTTCATATATCAGCATGTCGTCTGCAGCGCTGATAGAGTCCATGCACAGTGTCTGGCTGTATGGGCCGTAATCGATCAGCGGATTCGTTACGCTTGTATGGTTTTTCACATCGGCGTCCAGCATGGATTGGAGCCTGACCTCGCCTTCGAAGTTGAGGGGCGTGACTCTGATACGCTGCGCCATGATGTTTTTAGATACTAGGGACACAAAGCGCGCGGTTTCGATGAGCGCGCGTTTGCCTCCCGGCGAAGTCCATGTCAGGCGGCGCGTTACCATTGCCCCGCGCAGGTCAAGCGTCCTGCGGTAGTCTTCCACGCGGCCTGTGCGCATATCGAACAGCTCGCCTTCCAGGAAAATTCGCGTCGTTTTCAGATTAGGCAGGTTCAGCATGGTCTGGCTGCGTTCCGGGAACCCGAAATTACGCTCGCCGTACCGTATCGGCTCGCTGTCAAAGAAGCCGTTCATGTAGTTGCCTTCAAGCCCCTGATCCGTTCCAAACGCATACGCTTCTTCAAATGTTCCGCGTGTGCCGATGTAGCCGTTCGAAAGCGCAAATATTGTCTCATTCCGGTAATTATTCTCGATTTTGAACTTAGTCTCAGTAACGCACCAAGGCTCGACCGGATATATAGGCTGATTATTTTTCATGTCTTTGTGCTCCTCACTGACTCCTATTTCTTCAGCGCTGCTTCGCTCAGCTTGGCGCAGAACTCAGCCGGGGTCATGCTGCCGTATGCAAGCCCGGGGAGAGAGGCGGAGAATGCGTCGACTACGTTCCGGCGCCAGTATGCATGAATATGGCCGCAGCTGGTTTTAGCTCTTGAGGCGATATCCAGCGCTTCAGCCCTCAGAGGGTCGCTGTTCTTTAAAAGACCGGGCGCCGCCGCTTGCGGCGACACAGGCTGCAAGCCGGCCTTCTCCAGCGCTTTGAGTTGGTTATCAACTCTCGTCGAATACTTCAAAAAAGCCACCGCCGCTTTGACTTTAGCAGGATCGGAAGCTCCTACCATATCGCCCGGGATCGGTACTGTTATAATGCTGTCCATCGGCATGAGCATAACGCCGACCCTGTCGTAAAAACCGGGCGGGACCTTGTCAGGGTTGCGAAAATCCCCGATCATTCCCGGGCCGTTGGGGAGCATGGCTACCTCGCCGTTAAAGAAATGCGCAGCCATCTGATCGTACGTTCCGCCCACGGCGCCGGGCGTTGTGTACTCTGAAAACATCCTGCGCAACTGCTCCGCTGCTGCGAGCACCTCCGGCGTCTTAAAATCTGCGGGGTGCTGAGTGTTCATCCAGTCATTACCCGCGGCGCTTTGCGCTGCGATCAAAGCGCTGAACCACAAGTTGGAAAGCCATCCGGAATCCGCCGTATCCATTCCCAGAGGAGTGACGCCGGCTTCCTTAAGCGCGCCGCAGACCGCGAAAAACTCATCCCAGGACTCAAAGGAGATCCTGGGCGGCGTGAGGCTTGCTTGGGCGAACAGGTCCTTGTTATAATAAATAAAGGCGAATTCCTTTGATGCAGGCACGCCATAGATTTTGCCGTCCACTGTGTTGAAACTCAAAGAGCGGTCGTCAAACAGAGCTTTCCATTCGGGATCGGCGTTAAAGTATGGCGTGAGGTCCGCCACCTTGCCGGAACGCGCGGCTAATTCGACGATATTGCTTGCGCTGCTCAGCACAATGTCGGGCAAGTCGCCGCTGGAGATGAGCATTTTTATCTTTTGATTGAAAGCGTCAACGGTGGGGATTTCCTCAAAACGGAACTCCACATTCGCGCCTTCTTCCGTCAGTTTGAAGCTGTGGAACAGATAGCTGTAGTACTCGGCGACGGGGTCTGTGCCGACGTGGTAATTGATCACATCCAGCGTGACTTTACTGCTATTATCGGTGCTTGGTCCGTCAACATATGCCCGGTCCAGGTCGCAGCCTGCAAGCAGGATGCTCAGCAGTAAAGCAATTATCAACAGGACCGCGACAATGATATCGTAATACTTGCTCCTCATTTCCATTTCCTCCGATCTCTGACTGATTTGCGATTACGGAACAATGATAGATTGCTTTTACTCAAGGGTGAATAGAGGATAATGACGCATTCTATGAATATCTTGCGTCCCTTCCCAATATCATTGACCATGCAGAACAGATGTGCAATAATCGTGACAGACACAGTGTACAGCAGTACACAGATCATTCGGAACGCCCTGTGAACAACAGCGCAAAGGTATGGGATATGTCGATTTTCTCAGGAAAAATCAGAAACATGAGCCGGATGAATATATTCATCGTTTTTTCGGTCTTGCTCATCATGACGTTTTCCATGGTGCTGGCGGGCATACTCTTCTATACAAAAAGCGCCGCGGTCCTCAGCGAGATTTATCAGGAAGAAATAGTCCGGAATCTGGAGCAAATGGACCGCAGCATCCAGGACAACATCGCAATGATAGACTCGGTATACGCGCAGCTTACTTCTAACACGCTGATCCGCGACAACCTTGACCCGGCAGCGGAAGAATACGTCAGCAGCAGCGCGGAAAGCCGCAGGATGGAAATAGAGCGGCAGATGGGATATATGCTGGTCAACAACTATCTTTGGACGGAAAACCTGATTCGCGGAGTCTACATCATTGACAACGAGGAGGAATGCGCGCGCTTCGCAAAAACCTACGGGCCGGACAAGGAAAATGCGCTGAAAGTAGCGCGGCAGTGCGACCGGACAGATCCCCAACTGCAAATCCGCGGGCTCGAGGGGGAACATGGCTCGGTATACTTCGTAAGAAATATATTCAGCCTGAACACAGGCCGCAAAAATGCTGCTGCGGTCATCGAAATGAGCAGCTACGAATGGGCGCGGCTTTTCGCGGCAGTCGCAGACGAAAACTGGCTCGTCCTTATCAATAACGCGGACCTCCGGTGGTCTATCGGGCCGGAATTTTATGAGGATGAGCAGATAGACGCGCTGCTCGCAGCTGCGGAAAACCATTTTGGCTTTCAGGAAACCAGCGTGCTGGGCACGGAATACTTCATAGCATCGAGCAAAACGGACGCCGCAGGGCTGACAACAGCTGTAGCGGCGCCCAAGGAGTACCTGCTCCGCGATCTGGAAAAAGCCAGAGCCTCATTCCTTTTGATGTATTCCATAATTGCAGTTGCCGCAATGTTTTTTACGTTAGCGGTGATCGTGCTGGTGACTAAACCAATCAAGCAGATGACCGGGTATGTCCGGGATGTCGCGCAAAACCGCGCAGCCGCCAAACGTCCGAAAGGATTGTTCAAAGAGCTCGACGGGTTTGTAGAATCTTTCAACGAAATGCTCGCCCGCCTGGAAACATACTATAGCGACCTGCACGAACAGAAGCTGCTGCTCAAAAATGCGGAAATAAAAGCGCTGCAAGCGCAGATGGACCCGCATTTCCTTTTCAATGTGATGAACACGATCGCGTGGAAGGCGGAAATCAGCGGAAACAGCGAAGTGTACGATATGGTGATTTCGCTGAGCGAGATGCTGCGCGCAAACGCAATGTCAAACGACGAGTCGTTCATAACGCTCAAGGAAGAACTGGACTATGTGCGGCTGTATATCTACCTTCAGCAAAAACGCTTCGACGGCAAATTCTCAGTTAGCATAGACCACAGCGGGGTTCCCGGAACGGCGCAAGTGCCGCGGTTGTGCATCCAGCCGCTGGTCGAAAACGCAATCCTGCACGGCTTTGAGCCATTGCCGGACGACGGGCAGGAGTGGCTGCTCTCAGTTTGCATAAAGCCGGAAGGAAACGGGATAAGGGTCACAGTCGAAGACAACGGCACAGGTTTCCCGCACGATTTCGATATAGAAACTTTGAAAACACCGGAAGACAGCAACCACTCGCATATTGCCCTGAACAACCTCAACAAACGCCTCGCATGGATAGGCGGAGCCGATAACAAGCTGCTCATCAGCAGCGAAAAAGGTAAAACCACTGTCTCTTTTTGGGTGCCTGATGGGTGACGCGCCATGAGGCGCTTAGGAGTTAGGAGTTAGGGGTTAGGAGTTAGTAAGGACGGGGATGCGAGGGAATTATGATGTATAATTTATTGATTGCGGATGACGAGAATACTATACTCAAGGGGCTGTCGGAGTACATGCCCTGGGATACTATTGGCTGCAAAGTCGCGGGAGTCGCCAAAGACGGGCAGGAGGCGATAGAGTTCATCCAAAACACCCCGCCTGATATAGTCATAACGGATATAAAAATGCCCCGGAAAAGCGGCATCGACGTTGCGCAATACGTATACGAAAACCACCAGAAAATAAAAGTGATAATACTGACAGGCTTTGCCGAGTTTGACTTCGCACGCTCAGCTCTCATCTACGGCGTATCAGACTACGAACTCAAACCTGTCTCAAAAAGCAAACTGCTCGCTTCAGTCAAAAAACTGACAGCTAAAATCGACGAAGAGCGCGACGGCGCTCACCTGGGTAAAAGCGCCATGGCGCCCTATATCGGTAAATTATATGATATAGAGAAACATTTGCAGGACAACGACTATAAAGCCGGGCGGCAAAGCGCGTCGTCGCTCTTTACCAGCCTCAACACGATGATGAACGGAGAAAACCGCGTTTCACCGCATGTTGAAGCGGCGCTCAGGTTCATTCAGGAAAACTATAGCGAAAACATATCGCTGGAAACCATCGCCGCCAACTCAGTGGTCGACCCGTCGCATCTGAGCCGGACATTCAAAAAAGAAACCGGTGAGGCCGTCACAGACTGTATAAACCGCACTCGTATAGAAAAAGCGAAAGAGCTCCTTGCGTTCACCAACATGCTCGCATACGAGGTAGCCGAAGCGGTAGGATTCAAAGACCCTGCATACTTTTCTCTGGTTTTTAAGAAGTTCACCGGGGTGAGTCCGAAGGAGTTTAAGAATGGGGCGTTTTTATGACTGTTGGTAAGACGAGAGAGTGCATTGGGAATGGCGGGTATGACGAGACGTTTCGCGTGTTGTATGCTAATGCGGCGATACAAGCTGTGCGCGAGCGATATGCGGATGCTGTTAAAGCGTTTGAAAGAGTATATGGCGCGGAGCGCGAAATCGTGATTGTGTCCGCGCCCGGCAGGACGGAAATCGGCGGCAACCACACGGACCACCAGCGCGGCCGCGTGCTGGCGGCGGCGGTGGACCTTGACATTGTCTGCGTTGCTTCGAGAAACAGAGCCGGAACCATCCGCGTAACGTCGGAAGGATACCCCCCGGATGAAATAAACCTTGGCTCCCTGAAACCTGCCGAGCAGGAAAAAGGGAAGTCGGCGTCACTGGTCCGCGGAGTATCAGCCTGGCTGAAAGACCGCGGATACTCTATTGGCGGCATGGACATATACATGACATCCGGAATACCTGCCGGCTCAGGACTCTCATCATCCGCAGCATACGAAATCGCCATAGGCTGCCTGCAAAACTGCCTTCACAACGGCTCAGAGATAGCGCCCGGGCAAATAGCTATGGCAGGCTCGTATGCGGAGAATAACTACTTCGGCAAACCATCGGGCATGATGGACCAAATCGCGTGCGCAACCGGAGGCTTCGTTTACATAGACTTCCAAAACCCGGACGAGCCTGCAGTCCGCCCCATAGAGTTTGACTTCTCCGCCAGCGGCTGCGCTCTATGCATAATAGATACGAAAGGCAGCCATGCAGGCTTGACGCCGGCGTACGCAGCAATCCCTGCAGAAATGAAGTCCGTGGCAGCTCTGTTCGGAAAAGAATACCTGAACGAAACGGACGAAGCCGAGTTTTACCGCTGCATAAATAAAGCGCGCGCCCAAGCAGGCGACCGCGCAGTCCTGCGAGCCATGCACTTCTTCTCAGAAAACAAACGCGTACAGCAGCAAGCGGAAGCGCTGCAAAACGGCAGGTTTGACGAGTTTTTGCAACTTGTGACAGAGTCCGGCGAAAGCTCGAAGAGCTGCCTCCAAAACATATATGCCCGCCCGGAAGAGCAAAGCCTATCAATAGCGCTCGCGATAAGCGAGCGCATACTAAAAGGCAGCAGCCGGGTCCATGGGGGAGGCTTTGCCGGCACAATACAAGCATACGTGCCAAACGAATTGTTGCAGGAGTACTGCGGGCAGATCGACAGCATCTTCGGGCCGAACTCCTGCCGCGCGCTATCCATACGCCCACAAGGCGGAGCGGAACTCCTGCCGGAATGAAAAAAGCGGCAGGTTCGCAGCGATAGAAAGCATTGTGTATAGGAAGAAAATGCATTGTGCATAGGAAGAAATCGGTTGACGAAATGAAAATAACATACTATAATTTGTGAATAATATAGAAACAAGAGGCGGACGACCGTGACTAAGAAATTTAAAAATTTCAGTTATGTACTTTGCGTGATTGTGTACTTAGTTTTCGGCGTAGGCATCATAATATACGCAACAAACGTGATGTCCGACAGGGAATACTCAATAATAGCTACCAAAGCAAGGGACCTCGCGGTGATGGTAGCGAAAAGCTATGAAATAACAGATTCAGAAGTCAGCGAGATGATGGAGCTGGATTTCATCGACGTCCTCTCACACCCGGCCAACACCCGCCTGGAAAGCATGTTCGGGAGCGATTTTCAAAACAGCGAAATAAGGTTCGCGTATATCATGGTCAAACTGGAAGGAGACCAGATAAAGTACCATGTCACGGAAGAATACGCCGATTTCTTCGAAACGGAGCCCGGCACGCCGCTCAACTTGCTGTGGCTGGTGGACGTTGTCGTTGGCAGCAACGTGGAGGACACGCTGGAAGAAGACGAGACCTATTATGACGGTGTAAAAAGATATTCATATATGCGCAGCGACGACGAGCAGATCTACATGGACAGGCTCCCTGCATATTCGCTGAGCGACGATGAGTACGGCAGGGCGATAAGCGGAATGGCGCCAATCTATACAGTAGAGGGAACATTCGTCGGCATGCTCGGCGTAGATATTTACATAGAGCATTACGAGCGCGAGATCGAAGAGATAAGAAACCTGCTGTCATACGTTTTTATCCTTCCGTCTGTCATACTGACGATCGCGTATATTTTCCTTTCCATAGTCAGTAAAAAACGCGCAAACTCCACAGCATACACGGATTCATTGACGTCCGCGAAAAACCGCAGGTTCATTGACAAGACCTTCCCAACGATAGTAAAAGAGCATCATAAAAAAGGACTGCCGCTGTCGGTGATCATGATCGATGTTGACTTTTTTAAGCTGTACAACGACAATTATGGCCACCAGAAAGGCGACGATGTGCTGGTTAAAATTGCCGCCTCTGTTAAAGCCGCGCTGCGTGACAAGACTGACTTCGTATGCCGGTACGGGGGTGAGGAGTTCTTTGTGATATTGACTAACACGGAGATGTCGGTAGCGGAAAAAGTCGCAAACAGGATCAAGACGTCTGTCGCAGCGCTCGCGATCGAACATGAACTCAGCAACGTGTCTGATGTTGTCACGATCTCTCAGGGGGTATACTCAGCAATACCAAAACACATAGACTCCGACAAGGACTTTATCGCGCGCGCGGACAAGGGCTTGTATGAGGCGAAACACAAGGACCGCGACCAGTATGTTCTGGTGACGGAGTAAAGGAGCATTAATCAGTGATTTCTTAAGGAGCAGACAATGAAACAGAATATCAAGGTAGACCCGAATGAGATAAGAAACGTGCAAGTGCTGACTCCAAGGCTGCAAAAGCTCAAGAAAGAATGGGAAGATGCGGAGCCTCAGGTGTACGTCGACGACACGCTGCTTTTCACGGAGTCATGGAAAGAGACGGAAGGGCTGCCTGTCGATATACGCTGGGCGAAGGCGCTTGAAAAAAGGCTTCACGAATGCCCGCTGCTCATCAGGGACGGCGAGCTTGTCATCGGTTCGCTGACAAAGTATATCCGGGGTAACGGTACGCTGTGCGCGATGAAGCCGAACGAGATCTACGAAATGTGCCTTTCCGGTAAGTTCGCGCGCAAGACGAGCGACACGGAGTCGACAAAAATCACCACGGAAGACCTCGCCGCGCTCAAAGCGGACGCGGAGTACTGGATGGAGCAGATACCGAAGGTGTCTACAGTGAATGCATCCCTGGTCTATGAAATGGGCGAGGATATCCTTGACCTGATGTTCGACCGCGGGTGTATTTTTGAAGGCCGCGGCGTGCGCGTAAAGATGGACAGGGGATTGTTCCAGAACTACAGCGCATACGGCGGCGGCGGGGCGCAGGTCAGCGCGAAATGCGTCGACCACGGCCTCAACTATGTTATCGATCTGTGCAAAAAAGAGCGGGAGCGCATGATGGCCGAGGGCGACGACGAACATTCGCACGGCTCGGCGCAATTTCTGCGGAAATACTGGCTGCTTGAAGCATGCATAATATCCTGCGAGGCTTTCATCGCATATGCGAAACGTCATGCGGACCTGGCCCGCGAAATGGCTGCAGCCGAATCGCGGCCGGAGCGTAAAGCCGAGCTTATAAGGATCGCCGAGTCCTGCGAGCGCTGCCCCGCTGAGCCGCCGCGCGACTTCTTCGAGGCCGTACAGTGCATGCGCCTGTACCATCTTGTATGCTGGAAAGAAAGCTCAGACAGGCCCGAAGTAACAGTCGGCCGGCTGGACCAGATATTATACCCGTACTATATAAAAGACAAAGAAGCCGGTAAGATCACCGCACAGGACGCGGCTGAGCTCCTCGGCGCTTTCTGGCTGAAGATACGCGAATGCGAAAACCTCGTCACAATCCCGCGCTCGCAGCGCGCGGCGCCCGGCTCCCTGCTGCCCAATATCACGCTTTGCGGCGTCGATAAAGACGGGAACGACCTGACGAACGAGCTGAGCTGGCTTGTGCTGGAAACAATGTCGCAAGTCCGCCTGTCAGAGCCGGCTGTATATGTGCGTTACAACCCGGATATGGACCCGGATTTCGTCATCCACGCTCTGCGCTGCAACCGTGATTTCGGCGGCGGGAATCCGGCTTTCCTAAACGACAAGCTCGGCACGCAGCGGTATCTGGACAGAGACGTTCCGATAGACGACGCATGCAACTGGAATGCATCAGGCTGCCTTGGATACCACCTCGACTGCATGGAGCATGTCGGCGGCGGTCACAATATAAACCAGACCAAGCTTTTTGAGCTGGCCTTGAACGACGGCTTCGACCCGAGGACGCAGAAGCAACTGGGGCCGCATACAGGCGACGCAAGGAAATTCACGGACGTCGGGCAGATAATGGACGCGTTTTATAAGCAGCTCGAATACTTTGTTCCGCTGCTGCACAAGGTGAAAGTCATCTCTCTTTGCACCGAGATCACAGACGGTCCGATGAGCGGCCTGCGATGCGCCATGCAGTACGAGGACTGCATCCCGGCAGGGCTGACGCCGAAAGAGGGCGGAGCGCGCTACCCGGAGGGGCGCACCTGCTGGCTGGGCAGCCGCGGCGTAGTTGATCTGGCAGACAGCCTCGCGGCAGTGAAGAAGCTAGTTTTCGATAAGAAAGTCGTCACGATGGACGAAATGATGGACGCATGCGCCGCGAACTGGGAAGGCTACGACGACTTGAAGCAGATGTGTCTGAACGCTCCGAAGTACGGTAACGACGATGAGTATGTAGACAAGCTCTATGACGGGTTATGCGTAAAAATACCGGAAATCATGCAGCGGTGGATCGACCCCATAACAGGAAAAAAGCCGATGCTCTTCATCGGCGCGGCAGCAGGGCACATAATGGTCGGGCAAGCTGTCGGGGCGCTTCCCAACGGCAGGACGGCTTATTCGCCTGTTTGCGACGCCGCGTGCTCCGTCATGGCGGGAATGGACAGGGGCGGCCCGACGGCAGCCCTTAACTCAGCCACAAACGGTAATTATTCCAAAGAGTTCGTAGGCTTCGCTATGAATATGAAGTTTTCGAAGAGCATCCTGAACACAGACGACAAGCTTGAAAAGGTCGCGTGGCTGATAAAAACGTTCATGAAGCGCGACGGCTGGCATATCCAGTTCAATATCCACAGCCGCGAGGAGCTCCTGGACGCGCAGGCATGCCCTGAAAACCATAAGAACCTGCTGGTGCGCGTGGGCGGATACAGCGCGTATTACATCGACCTCCCGCATGAGCTGCAGGACGAAATTGTGCAGCGCACCATGCACGAGATGGTATAGACGCCGGCTCTATAGCCATCGGTTCTATAGATGCTGGCGTGCTTGACAACGCAGGCTATTTATACGCCTGTGCGCTTGACAACGCTGTAGCCAGTCTGTATAATCCATGAGGCTTGGACAAGAACAACAATGCAAGTCAAACGATGCGGCTTTTGTCCAAGTCTCCATGCGTTGCAGAAGAATTACGGTGAGCGGATGCTTAAACAGTATTCATCCACGGTTTTTCAAATTCACGCTGCATTCCAACATATGCGCTTGTAGCTCAGCAGGATAGAGCATCTGCCTTCTAAGCAGAGGGTCGGGGGTTCGAGTCCCTTCAAGCGTGCCAGATAAAACCCTTGCAAATGCTTGATAATACAGCACTTGCAAGGGCTTTTACTTTGGCAATTTCAACTGCAATAATGCCTGTATTTACCGCATATTACCATGTTTTACTGCCCATTATCGTAAAATAAGGTACAAATAAGGTACAGTATTTATGCTTGTAAACCCTGTTATTTTGGGCATTATCACACTTGACCATCGCAACAGTGGCTAATATACTAAGCGTATCTCTTCAAGGTGGTGTACATATGACTGACAGCAGACGTGATAAAGGTGATGGTTCAATATACCAACGCAGTGATGGATTTTGGGTTGCCAAGTATAAAGCTCCGCAAATGACAAAGGCGAAAGTCATGTATGCAAAAACCGAAGCTGAAGCCAAGCGTAAACTAAAGGCATACAAGCACGATGCCATCAAAAATGAACCGTATGAAGTCAAAAAGCTATCTGTAAGACAGTATATGGATGACTGGCTATATAATGTAATGGCAACCGAGCTAAAACCGAAAAGTCTTGACATAAAGGAAAATATACTGACAAACCAAGTCTACCCGATAATTGGGGATTATCAAATCGCCAACCTGGACGCAAACGCTGTCCAAAGCATGATTAACACGCTTACTAAAAAGACTAGCAAAATAACTAAGAAACCGCTCTCTTACTCGACAATAAAGAAAGCGGTTTCTTAGTTATTTTGCTAGTCTTTTTAGAAAGCG
>Ga0082212_10005117_pt1 | contig 17987 bp, 10 predicted proteins | sample TergutNt197P3_FD_71548 | JGI IMG/M metagenome (GOLD analysis project Ga0082212, IMG submission 71548) | Neocapritermes taracua P3 segment gut microbial communities from Petit-Saut dam, French Guiana - Nt197 P3 | ecosystem: Host-associated > Arthropoda: Insects > Digestive system > Gut ...
ATTCAGTATAAGATTGTATTGAACCAATTTTTTTATATGTAATTATAAAAAAGTATAATTTTTTTTTTATTTTTGTAATTAAAGAAAAAAATATTTTATCCGATATTATAATTATGGTTATATCATCTGTTAATAATTATTCAGAATTAAATAGGACAAATTGGCTTGACAAATTTGGCTTCTCTACAAGGCAAGTTACTAAGGTCTCTGAGGTAGAACCTATCTCTGCTATTAATCGTGCAATAGTTGATGTAAATGATATTGATTACGACAATGTGAAAAAATATGAAGAAAAAGTTTTTGGCAAAGTTTTTGGCAATGAAAATGAAAATACTAATTCTAAAATAGAAAATAAAGAAGCCAATCAAAAAGAAAATACCAAACCTAATGGCGAGGCACTTACAGACCCAGAAAAAGAAATTATTAAAAAATTAGAAGTAATAGATAATGAAGTTAGATTACATGAACAAGCACATCTTTCTGCGGCAAGCGGATTAGCAGTGTCAGGTGCAACATATACATATCAACAAGGACCTGATGGTAAAAAATATGCTGTTGGCGGTGAAGTTAGTATTGATACATCAAAAGAAGATAAACCTGAAAGGACAATTTCTAAAATGGAACGAGTAATTGCTGCCGCTATGGCGCCTGCTAAACCATCAGGTCAGGATTATTCTGTTGCTGCATCTGCAAGAAAGACAATCAGCAATATGAAATCAGAAATAGCACAAAATAATTATAAAGAACAAAAAGAAAATAATCCTATAAATAATACAAAAGAAAATGCTTCAAATAAAGACATAAACCCACAAAATGATATTTCAAATAATTTCAATAATTCTATCACTAATAAATTAGATACATATTTAAATCTAAAATCTTATTCTTCCAACCCAAAAGGATTTTATGCTAATTTTGTAGCATAAAATAATACGAATTCAAAATCATATAAAAAAATATATATAAAAATATTATATTTGCATTTTTATAAAAAGTATTCTAAAAGTTATGTTAACATTTGCAAATGAAACTTATTTAGATTTCACTAATCCTGAAATTGCTAAACAACAAAAAGACGCATTAAATGAAGTGCGTTCCCAATTTGGTAAAGAATATCCAAATTATATCGGAGGTAAAGAAAGTAGAACAGAGAAAAAAACGCTTTCTACAAATCCTGCTAACCCGTCAGAAATAATAGGCACATTTCAAAAAGCAGGACAAAAAGAAGCCGAAGAAGCAATCCAAACAGCAGCTAAAGCATTTGAAAATTGGAAAACAGTTCCTGCTGAAGTTAGAGCAAATTACCTTTTCAGAGCCGCAGAAGAAGTTAAAAAACGTAGATTAGAAATAAATGCGTGGATGATTTCTGAAATTGGTAAAAGTTATTTAGAAGCCGATGCCGATACTTGCGAAGCAATTGACTTCCTAGAATTTTATGGCAGAGAAGCCATTCGCTATGCTCAAAGTCAACCATTAACTCCATTTCCTGATGAACTAAACGAGTATTTTTATATTCCACTCGGCGTTGGAGTTGTTATACCACCTTGGAATTTCCCATTTGCCATTATGACTGGAATTACGACTGCCGCAATAGTTACGGGCAACACAGTAGTTATGAAACCATCAAGCGACACTCCAATGATGGCGTGGTTGTTGGCAGATATATTTAATAAAATTGGTTTGCCTGATGGAGTATTAAACTTTTTAGTAGCGTCTGGGGCAGAAGCAGGTGATTATTTAGTGGAACATCCACTCACACGTTTTATATCATTTACGGGGTCAAAAGAAGTTGGATTACGGATATTTGAAAAAGCAAATAAAGTGACAGAAGGGCAAATATGGATTAAAAGAGTTGTTGCTGAAATGGGCGGTAAAGACGGAATGATTGTGGATTCAGAAGCAGATATAGACGCTGCAGCAAAAGGAATATGTGCTGCTGCATTTGGTTTCCAAGGACAAAAATGTTCTGCTTGTTCGCGTGCTATGGTTGATGAAAAAGTATACGATGAGTTTGTTTCTAAATTAAAAGCAGAAGTAGAAAAAATTAAGGTTGGCGACCCTTACGAAAACTACTATATGGGACCTTGTGCTAATAAAAGCCAATTTGAAATTGTGCAAAAGTATTTCGAAATAGGTAATAAAGAAGGTAAATTATTGATTGGTGGAAATAAAATAGAAAATTCAAAAAATGGATTTTTTGTTGAACCAACAGTATTTATTGATGTAAAAGAAAATGCTCGTTTGATGCAAGAAGAAATATTTGGTCCTATATTAGCGGTCTGTAAAGTTAAAGATTATGACCATGCATTGAAAGTGGCTAATAACACTGAGTTTGGCTTGACAGGTGGAGTTTGGACAAAAAATCCACATAAGATAGAACGTGCAAAAAGAGAGTTCCATTGTGGAAATTTATATATTAATCGCAAATGTACAGGTGCTATGGTCGATGTTCATCCTTTTGGTGGTTTCAATATGAGTGGCACTGATTCTAAAGCAGGTAGTAAAGATTATTTAGCATTGTTCTTACAAGGCAAATCAGTTGCTTCAAGAGTATAATTTTAAGAATAATTTATATTTTAAGAATATATATTGTCGTTTTATTACAACATTACCCTAAAAATTGTTCCCAATTTTTAGGGTTTTTGTATTACGTCCAAATATGACTTATAACTAATTATATAATTCTAAAATTATTTATTTAACTGAATAATGATATGTGCTTCTAAATATTCCACGAGTGTTAAAAAATTCTTTAAAATAAATTAAAGGTAATGAAGGGGTCATCGGATTATCAGAAGTAGTATCTTGAGAAACACCAAAATCAAACCATACAAATCCTTTTTCTCTTGCCCAATTTATAATATAATCAATAGTTAAATATGTAGGAAATAATTTTTCAAAATCATAGTTTAACATATTATAGAAACAAAGTGCTACTTTTGAATTGCAATCAAACATTGTCGCTCCTGCAATCGGCGTATCATTATAATAAACATTAAATTGATGAATATCGTTTGGAAATAATTGTTTTAATTTTGTTAAGTCCTCTAAAGAATGAGTTGGAGTAGCGTTATGTTTTTTTTTATTTTCTAAAAGAATTGGATAATATTCGTTGAAATCATTTACTTCTCGGATAGATAAAGATGAATTATTTTTTGCAGTTCGTATTTTATATCTTGTTTTTTTATTATAATTTTGCAATTCTTTATTAGTTAAATCTACAGAATGCGAAATATAATGATATTCAAAATCAAATTTACGATAGAGCATCGCATATTCTATATGTTGATTATATATTTTAGAATAAATTAATGGTGGTGGAATTAAAAATATATCTTTTGTGTCTTGCTCTTTAAATAAAACAAGTAAAGCATCTACAATAGCAAGTGAAATATCAAAAGATAAATCTTTTGTAACTAATGAACCATAACTCGCTCCAACAGGTGACCAATAAACATTACCATTTTCTTTATAACCACCAGGCAATACAGCAACAATTTCATCATTATTATAAATCATATAGGAAGTAAAATCAAATTTTCCTTCTTTATGATATTGCAAAAACTTTTGTGTATGAAATATTGTTCCGTTATTAGAATTGCTAACAAAATCATCCCATTTATTTATATTTTCACTTGTATATTCTTTTATTGTAATATTATACTTACTCATTATTTCATTATTTTATATTACAAAAATAATCGCAAAAACAAAATATTTTATTTTCCGTAATATGCAATCGATAAAACAGTAATGTCATCCGATTGGATATAACCGTCAGCATGATGTCTTACTAAATCGAAAATTCCTGATGTTACAATTTTAGGCGATTCATTAACAGAAATATATGATAAATAATTTTGTAGTGCAGCCGAACCCAATAATTGCTTATCTATATTCATTGCCTCCGTCACTCCGTCAGTATAAGTGACAAATAATGTGTTCGGCTCAAGTTGTATTATATTTTCAGTAAATTCTGCATTTTCAAAAGCCCCAAGTAAAACATTAGAGTCCATGTTCAGTTCTTTAACATTATTTTTCTCCATCACTAAAAACGGGTAATTATGCCCTGCATTAGTATAACTAAACTCTCCTGTTTTGAAATTCAACACGCCATAAAAAACTGTCACGAACATACCATTGCTACTGCTTGTACAAAGAAGTTCATTTGCTTTTTTTATACATTCATTAGTATGAGTATAAATTTGTCCGAAGGAACGAATTATAGTAGTTGCAAGTGCCATATATATAGCCGCAGGAATTCCTTTTCCTGATACATCGCCAATAACAAAACCAATTTTTTCTTCACTTATCAAAAAGAAATCAAAAAAGTCACCACCAACAGATTCTGCTGCTTCCATTCTACCATAAATATCAAATTCTTTAAATTCAGCAAATGGTGGAAATTTTTTAGGCAACATAGCTAACTGGACCTCTTTAGCAGCTTTTAGTTCTACGTCATAATGTTCTACAATTTCTTGAGCTTTTAATCCTTTTCTTATTGTTAGAATTAATTCTAATGTTTTTTCTATTATATTTTCAAGGTCTACTAAATTTATCGGTTTAGTTAAAAAATCAAATGCACCATGGTTCATTGCAAAACGTATATTATCCATATCACTATATGCAGATGCAATTACTACCTTTAATTTTGGATTTTGCATTTCATTTATTCTACGCAAAAGTTCTAACCCATTCATTACAGGCATAGAAATATCTGTTATTACAATAAATATTTCAGGATTTTTTTGTAATACGTCTAATGCTTCTTGACCGTTTTGGACAAAATGCAATACATACTTACCTGCTCGGACATCTTTACGCAAGCGCTGAGTGATAAGGATTTCTAAATCGGATTCGTCATCTACTATTAATATATGTTCTGGTTTTTCTGCCATAATAAAAATTATTTTATTTTATAGAATATTATTTTATCTTTATTTATTTTAATTGTTTTGAGGGAATAATTTTAAATATTTCTTCGCGTAATTTTGTAAAATCTATTGGCTTTGTAAAGAACTGGTCTACTGCTAATAATTGTGCTGCTTTGCGGTTAATTTCTTCATCATAAGCAGAAAACAAAAACACAGGAATATTTGTTTCTCTTTTTAAATCTTTCAGTAATTCAATCCCATCTTTATCAGGCATTTTTATATCTGACATTACTAACGATATAGTGCCTAACGGAACTGATTTAATGTAATCAATAACTTCGGTGCTAGATAATTTGAAAACAAATTCAAATAATTCATTTTTTAATTCTTTTTTAAACATTTGTTTAAACAAAGGAACTACATCTTCATCGTCTTCTACAACTAATATAACAGGTATCATATAATCACTTTATTAAAATAGATACAAATATAACATTTTTTTTTGTAAAAAATTATATTTTTATTTTAATAGCATTTATATTTAATGTTTATTAAAAATTATATACTTTAAAATCGTAATTCATTTCTTTTTGAACATAAAAAAAGGGGAACATTGTTCCCCTTTAATTAATCATCAATAAAACTATTTAACGATAGTGAATGATTGTAATACAGTGTTGCCGTCTGCATCTAAAATTAAATTATAACTTCCGCTTGGTAAATTATTTAAAACGAAAGATAATTTATTATTACCACTAAATGTTTGATTAGAAACCAAAACCATTACTTCTTTACCTGTAATATCCATTATAGATAATTTAATATTTGCTTCATTTGATAATGTAAATGAAACATCAAAAGTATTATCTGTAACAGGATTAGGATTAGGTTTATCTAATGAAATGAAATTAGATGCAGCATCAATACTCACAGATTTTTCACTGCTATAATTATAACCTCCATCAATATTGACAGATTTCAAGCGGTATGTATAAGTATTACCACATTGAACATTAGCATCGGTTGTAGAGTATATATTAGAAATATTATTATCTCTTTTTGCTTCTGTTTCATAAATATTGACAAAGTTATCATTTGTATTTAACTTTTCTACAACAAAACTATTAACATTAACTTCGCTGGATGTTTCCCAATTTAGAGCAACTTTATTATTAATAACATTTGCCTCAAAGTTAACAAGTTCTGTATGTAGAAAAACATCATCATTTGTAAATCCATCAAGATGAATTAAAATAGCACTGATTATAGCACTTGGGTCAGCATAATGTCTCCAGTCAATACCAAGGTAAATAGCCGTCATTTCAGACGAAAATGAAATTAAACCGAATGTTTTATCTGATTTATTTAAAGTAACAAGTTTGCTATAATATAATGCTTGTAATGATGATAATTTAGCATTACCATAGTTTTCAAATATAGCAGGTTGCATTACAACATCTTTAGGTGGGTTTTGTGAATAAAGGATATTGTTTCTAATAGTAGCATTATGATTAGGCAATAAAGTAGAACCCGTAAGTAACACACTATTATTGTTTGGAGATGCTTCGTAAGTTGCGTTGTATATACCGCTACCCATCGGAGTAGTGCCGAACAATCCTTTAATAAAGTCATCTTCTTCAATACTTTTGTAAAACGCATACGAGTTACGTGATATTTCTTCAGACGAGAATATTATGTGTTTTTTGTTCTTACTTGTAGCACCATATATATATCTATTTATATCATCTTCTTGATATTCAGTTAGCATATCGTTTAGTGCATCAGACCAGAACATATATCTATACATAGAATAATTAAATGATGATGGCTCCCACGCACTCCTGTCTATTATATCATATCCTTCATCAACATTATTATTTGATTTATAAATGAAGCCAAGGTCTCTTAATCCTTTTTGTAGTGATTTGAAGTTTAAAAATCCTGCAACTTTTGACATCTCAGTAGAATTTGGAACAGAATAATTATCACCAATCCAATTAACGAAGTTTGTATCACTACCATTTATATATCCCGCACCAATGTTACCTATGTTTAGTGCTGTATTAGTAGCTGATACAATAGCACTGAAATCAGATTTTTTGATATAATATCTTACCACTTTTGGTGTATAATTAGCATTATTTGTATTATCTTGGTCTGGTGGCAAACTAACCTCATACCTATATCTTGGAGTAACGTTATTAGCCATACCTCTAAAGCGTTCTGGAATGTTGTTAATATTTGTTCCTAAATCAGTATAAGATCTAGGAAATGGTATCGGAGTAATATTTCTTATGTTGAAATTAATAGGAACGGTTTCTGATGCCGCTGCATTAAAAGTAGTAGTATAAGTATTTATAAGTGAACCGCCGATACTACCATCGCCAGTTTCATTATCAATTCTATATACTTGTAAAGTCAACACTCTACCTTGAATATTCGTGCTACCATTATTTCTAACATTAACAATAATATCTACGGGAGCAGTAGTCATAATATATTCTGCTTCGCCAAATGTTGGATCAGTATAATCTCTTGCAGCAACAGGAACAACGAAATTAGCAATACCACAATCGTTTTCATATGATTGTCCCGTAAATGCCCATGCACCAATATCATATTTTTGGTCGGCAACACCACGTAGATTACGATCTATGTCTGTTGGTATAAAGTCAAATCTTTCGCCTCTACCACTTAAATTTGAGCCAATAGGGGCAGGAGAAATAACTCGCAATAATTGAGGATTTGTTTTTGTTATATATAAATTAGGATAGAAATTTGCTATAACAGATATATTTTCGGTATTAGTATAAAACATCCATTGTTCTAACCCAATAAATTGAGTTCTACCACCAGGATTAGATATTACTGATTTTTGACGTTGCGATTGTTCTATAAATCTAATTACAGCCCCATCGGGAGTATAATATACGTTGTTATTTGCTTCAAGTTTAGTATTAGTATTAGGACCATTAGGACGTTTGCTCTGTATAACAAGAGAATTAACCACATCTGCTGTATTTGTTTCGTCTAATATAGCAATTGCATTGTTAAACAACATAGCAGTATCTATATCTTGCAATACAAGTCCACCTATATAAGCATCAGTAGTATTAACTTTTCTATTATCATCTTCAGGAATTATAATAGAGTTATTAATGACTTTTACATGTGATATTGTATAAGTAGTGTCTCTTCTATGAGTAAATGATTCAAATTTAGTTAATAATGGGGAATCATATATTCTTGATGCAAATAATCTAATACCATATCTACTACCTGAATAGTTATCGGCATGTGTTTTGATGTCCCATATTACATTATTAAAAATATTTATAGAATCATTATGATTAGCAAAATATTTATTACCTGTTATTTGAGAATATACAAAATTATTGAGTTCTTGTTCTATTCTTATTCCATACGCATCTTTATTAGAATAAATTTTGCTTATTTCATTTCTTTCTAATGCAATCTGTAAATTATTATATCCTGTTGTGCCTAAAAAGTCATCGCCTGTTCGCATTCTACCAGGCATACCCATCATAATACCTGCCGCATCAGTGTTTTCAGTAGAGGTTACACCAATAACGTATATTGTATTATCTGTCACTTTAGCACTCTTTTCATAGCCAAGGAATATACCTGCTACGTCAAAAGAGTTTATTTTGTTATTAGAAAATACATTATCATTATTATAATAAGCAACATACTCACCTTTGAACATATCATAAAGTGGACCTATACCCAATGACATTATACCATATGAACCATTTTCAATATAGTTGTTTTGTATAACATTATTATCATTTAAAACTGTATCAAGCATCTGACTATTAACTAAATTATGGTCCACAGGTAAAACATTTCTAATTAAAATCGCAGCAGAAACTCTATCTACTCCACCAAAAGTAAATGTATTCCATTTTGCATCATATAATAATTCAGGAACTTGAGGATTTGATAATGGTGAACCACTTATTACACAATTTTTTATCGTGATGTTGTTTGCACCTGTGCCTAACATTATCGGTATTCTATTCGGGGCTAAACTTGCATTGACACTCGGTGATAATGCTATACTAATTGATTGATTTGCACCGCCATCTATTTCTACTTTTGCATTATAAGGATAAAAATCTTTTGCTCTTTCGCCTGCTTTTGTCGAAATTGAACGAGCCATCCTATTTACTGATGCATTAGTAAATTGTGGTGACGACAACGCCGACCCAAAATACCAACCTATACCTGTTCTACTCGTTAGATTTATTTGTATTGAAGAACGTATATATCTTAATTCTTCTGACGGAATAAAACGTATCAACTTATCAGGCGTGAAACCCGCAACTGACGAAGACATATTTATTGCATAATCAGAACTCAAACTACCTACATTATATACAGGGTCATTTAAAACAAAGGTCACTGTATCCTTTACGCCTTTTGTATATACATCGGCTATTGCCTGTTCTATTGTGCGGTATGTGGCATTCCATAAAGTAGAACCTATATTGTAAGTGCCTGACAGACCATCACTTACAAAAACCTGTATCGATAATTTATTGTTTTCCGGTTTAGAATCATCCGCATCATCAACGAAAAAGTCAATAACATAAACACCTACTTCTTTCGGAATGAATGGGACATTGAAATCATAATTCACTGTCTCGCCACCTCGCGGCAATAATTCTATATTTTGAACTATTACTGTTGTATCATTACTTGGCGATATTATAGTTGCCGTTAAAGATACACCACTAACATCAAATGCTGAATTGTTACTAACGACTGCTCTCGGAAAATATGCCTGGTCTACATAGCAAGGACTCGATGGTATAAAAGCACCATTTACTTCACCTTCGTATGGATAGTCAATATTAAAAAATAGCGAAATATGATTATTAAGAAGATTTAATTCGGCTATGTTTGAAAATAGTATATCTACATCTAATCTATGTAAGCCCGGCGAAGTGCCAGCAGCTAAAGGATTAAACCTTAAATTATCAGGGACCTCATGCATATATTCTTGGTCCATTTGAATCTCTGCTATTGACCTTACAGGGACTGTTTGGTCGTAAACTAATTTATTTTCTTCTATATGTGTAACTCTATATCTAATATCAAATTCTGCTCTAAACGGATTCTTTCCCACATTTTTGAATTGGGAACTAAAATCTATTGGTCGCGACACTAAAGGATATATTAATTCTGGATCAGGGCTATTTACTTGCACTGCTTCAATATCTATATCATAACGAACCTCAAAAGTCCCAATCTTCTCATTTATTTTCTCCGCCCCCGCACTCATATATTTAACACGTGCTTCTACTCTATAGAAGCCGGGAACAATATTTTGTGCCCTGAATGTCAATCTGCGAGGGGTCTGGGTCGCATCCACCATTGAACCACGGGCATTAGCAAATGTGTATTGAATTGCAGCATCATTATTATTGATTGACGAAGGAATATTCACCCAATTGCTTGTCGGGTCGCCAGCGTCAATTGCCTGAAATACTGTATCACCTAATGGATTTATAACAAGGTATTGCAACTGAACCGTAGGATGGGTCGATTTTCTCTTAAACCACACTGTCGGGGTGGTTATATCGCCTGTTATCGGATTAGCACCAAATAGAAAATCTTTAGGAGCAAAATCGTCTATACTTGGCCCCATTTCTATATCTAAACGGATATTAGGGCGAAATTGATAAGTATATGAATGATTTGCTGCATTACAATATGCACCATTATCCCATACACCATCTGTATATCCCCCCATCAATCTATTAGTAGACATATTTTCACCTCGCCATAAATGACAAGTAGAACCACAATAACCACTTGAAGAACTTTTACATATTCTTATACATAACCCTTCGCCGGTATATTCAAATGGCTCATCTAACTCTATTATAATCCAAAGGTCTGTTAAATTTGCTGTAGATGGATGGTTATATGGTGCTGACATATATGAAAAGCTGGTACTTCGAAATACTTCATCCATTTCAGAAGGCGAATGCATTTCTGTAAGTGCTACTTGACTTGAAGGAACATTCTTCATCCAAACCCCCAAAAAAGCATTTGCAAAACTACCTACACTTGAACCGTTATTTAAATTTAAAGCAAAACTAATAATAGTTCCTGCATCACCTTCTACTGCTATAATATCTGCAGCGGTGTAAAGAAACTCCCAATCGCTTTTCCAATAATAATTATTTATCGGATATACATAGGAAGTCACATTAGCAGTGCTTCCTATTTGTATAACTTCTGTTTTTGCTTGTGGGTTGTAGATAGCCAGTAGTATAGCTATACACCCCGCCAGCATAATATATTTTCTGAAAGATTTCATATTGGAAGTATATATATAGAAATCTTTCATGGCGTTCTTCAACTTCTGAACGCAATTGTTTGCCAGTGTAGTAGCCCTTTGGCATACTGGCATAAAAACTTTTTTGAATAAATCTTGATAGTTATTCATAAAAAAGACCTTAATATTATTAATAAAAAATTTCGTATTTAAGTAATTTTAATAATGCATATGCACTTTATTAAATACTAATATAACATTTTTTTTTGAAAAAAAAATAATTATCATATATTTTTTTTGATTTTTATTATTTTTTTTTATTATTTTTGATTTTTATTAACTTTTCACAACCAATTATGTCCATTAGCAATAGCGAAAATATTCTTAACGAAAATATTCTTAATTACGGGACATCAGAACGTATTAACAAATTAAAAAATATTCTTGAAAAAAGACAAACAAGCATTACTATAGTAATGGAAAACATTGCGGATGCTCATAATTTTTCTGCTTGTTTAAGAAGTTGTGATGCGGTGGGAATATTTGAAGTTAATTTGTTATATCATTCGGGGCAGGCATTCCCTGTATCAAATAAAACGAGTAGTGCGAGTGCAAACAAATGGATTAATATAAAAAAATTTACATCAGTAGAAGAATGTTTTAGCAAATTGCATAACGAAGGTAGAAAAATTTATACTACGCATTTAGGTGTAAAATCAGTATCTTTATATGATTTGGATTTAACTCAAAATATTGCGTTAGTTTTTGGAAATGAGCATTCGGGAGTAAGTTCTGATGCATTATCATTAGCGGATGGTAATTTTTTAATTCCGCAAGTTGGTGCTATACAATCTTTAAATATTTCTGTTGCTTGTGCTGTTAGTGTATTTGAGGCATTTCGGCAACGTTATTCAAAAGGGCTTTTCGATAAACCAGAATTAACAGAAACTGAAATAAAAAGTAATTTAAAAGATTGGTTATTGAAATAATTTATTAAAAAAAAAATTAATTAACAATAAAATTTAATATATATAGTTTTTTAATTATATAAAATTTTAGCGTTTTAAACTTTCATTTCAGCGTTTCAGACTTTCATTTCAGCGTTTCAGACTTTCATTTTAGCGTTTTAAACTTTCATTTTAGCATTTCAGACTTTCATTTCAGCATTTCAGACTTTCATTTTAGCGTTTCAGACTTTCATTTTAGCGTTTCAGACTTTCATTTTAGCGTTTCAGACTTTCATTTCAGCGTTTCAGACTTTCATTTCAGCGTTTAAGACTTTCATTTCAGCGTTTAAGTGAAATCATTCAGCATTTCGAGTTTTTATTTTTCTTTAATATATACTAAATTAAACAATTAATAAAATTTGGCATAACATTGATTTAATTATCTAATTTTTATTGTATTTAATTATCTAATTTTTCTACTAATGTTTTGTCAGTTGGCATAGATTCAAGTTCGTTTTGGATTAATTGCTTTCCCTTTTTTCTAACATTTTCATTAGCATAATCGTTTAAATATTCGTTTAAAGTTACCAATGCATTCGGATGACAGAATAATTTTATATCACCTTTCTTTGCTATCTGCATAAATTTTTCTCCAACCCTACCAATCCGATAACATGAAGTACAAAACGAAGGTATATATCCCAAATCTATTATATTTTCTATAATTTCACCACTTGTTCTGCTATCGTTTAAATGAAATTGTGAGTTATCAATTTCACTAAATGCCTGCTTATAACCACCAGGATTAGTTCTTGACCCACTACTTATTTGTGATATTCCTAATCCTAAAAGTTCCATTCTTAATTCTGCTCTTTCTCGCGTAGATAAAATCATTCCTGTATAAGGCACTGCTAAACGTAATACTGCTATTATTTTCTTAAAATCTGTATCACTTACTACATTATTAGATATACTTAACGGAGCGTTTTGGGCATATTGTAATCTTGGAATTGATATTGTGTGCGGACCTATATTAAAATCTTTTTCTAAACTTATTGAGTGCGAAAGCAAACCCAATACTTCAAACCTATAATCAAATAAACCAAACAATGCTCCAATGCCAACATCATTTAATCCATTATTTAAAGCACGATGCATAACCTCTAACCGCCAATTATAATCTGGTTTTTTACCTGACGGATGAACTTTCTGATAGGTAGATTTATGATATGTTTCTTGAAATACTGTATATGTGCCGATAGGAATATCTTTTAGTTTTTGAAAATCTTCATTATTTAATGGTTCTATTTCTACATTTATTCTCTGAATACTATTACCTTTACTATCTTTTGCAGAATAAACCGAATTAATACATTCAATAAAATAATCTAATGATGCCTTTTTCGGATGCTCGCCCATTAGCATTAATACTCTTTTATGCCCTTGTTCTAATATTGCAATAACTTCTTCTTTAATTTCATCTTGTGTTAATGAAATACGATTCATCGCTTTATTATTAACTCTGAAACCACAATACAGACAATCATTCATACAATAATTAGAAACATAAAGCGGAGTAAATAACACAACACGCTTGCCATATATTTTATTTTTTATATGTTTTGCTGTATCGAACAATTTCTCTAAATCTTGCTGTTTATTAATATTTATTAGTATTGCTGCATCTTCTAAATTAATACCTTTAGTTTCTTTTGCTTTTTCTATTATTTCATTAATTTTATCAGAATCGGGATTAGAATGTTTTTCTAATAATTTGAATATATAATTTTCATCAATAATTTTCATTGTATATAATATAAATATTAATATCTTTACAAAAATAAACTTTTTTTTGAAATATTTTGAAATAATTGACTAATACATTGTATTTTCAGCAAAACAAGAAAATGTTGAAAAACAAGTTTGGTATAATATATTTTACTCTCTTAACTTAGAGAACTCTGATACGCCATATTATTTTTTGTAGATAAATTAAATTTCATAGATATGCAATTTATAAAATCATTTAATTTTATTTCTACTAATTTAGCTCTTCCTATTTCTGTTATTACAGGAGTTATTATTTTATTGCCTGTAATTTTTTTATCTAATAATATTTTATCAGCAGATTTCACTAAATCATAATCTTCTATATTATAATTAAAATATCTTGTTATTGTTCTACTTATTTCATTAAATATACATATATCTATTAAATTAAGAAGAACTGCTATCTGTGATTCATAAATCATTCCTATTGCTATTGCATTGCCGTGTGATAAATTATATTCTAATTCCAATGAATGACCTATTGTATGTCCGAAGTTTAGAAATGCTCTATTATTCAAACTATCTTCTGATATTATTTTTATTTTATGTGTAATACTTTTTGTTATTATTTCATTTAATTTATCTTTATTTTCATCTTTACTATCAAGAAATAAAAAGCAATCATTAAGTAAATTTATATCAAATAATAAACCTATTTTTAATATTTCTGCAAAACCATTAAATAATAAATCTTGTGGGGAGTTATCTAAAAATTGTGTAGTTATATAAACATTTTCCGGCGGGTAAATAGTCCCTAAAGCATTTTTTATAGTTCCAATATTTATTGCATTCTTGCCGCCAATAGACGCATCTACCATTGCTAACAATGTTGTTGGAACAAAACTCACCTTAACACCTCGCAAATATACTGACCCAAGAAAACCTACTAAATCTGTAAGTCCACCACCACCTATACCATATAAATGTGTATTTTTCGTTGCCTTTCTATTTGTTAGTTCATTACAAACATAGTCAAAAGTCCTAAAATCTTTAACAACCTCTCTACAATCAGAAATAATATCATTCGCTGACTCATCCCCTACTAATATCACTCTATCTTCATATCCTAAAAATATATACTTATAATTATTATAAACATTATGGTCAACTACCATAATGATATTATCATCTCTGAAAATAGAACGTAAGTCATTTATATTTATATATTTAATGTTGCTGTTCATAAAACTTTAATTTTGACCTTTTATTCTCATTTCTACTTTTAATATACGTTTGGTTTTAGTGGTTATCTTATATTTGTCACTTATTCTATGACGACATACCCAAACAACTTCATCATTATTTGTTAATACAAGAACGTTTGGTTTATCTAAAAAGGGAACTTTTTCGTTCATCAAAAAATCACTTAATTTCATACTACCCGCAGGCATACCTAATGGAATAAAACTATCCGTTGTATTCCAAGTACGAATTGCAAGATTATTAGAAATTAAATCAAAATCAAAGAACTCAACTTTGTTATTAGAATCATATTCTACTTGCTCGGGCTTAATAGTGGTCAATATAAAAGTCCAATCATTAATAACAAACTTACCATTCTTTGTGATTTTTTGACTAACAATATTAGGAACATTCTTTTTGGCAATAACTATTGCTTGTCTATCTTTAACTGCATAAATTACTTTATTAATATCACAAAACGCACCAACATCTGATGATTCTAATTTTAATATCCTGTCTATAACTCTCATATTTATTGCATCTGTTCTAAAATATTTCATCAATGTATACTGTATCATTTCGCCTCTAATAAATTCATCAAATGTTTTCAGTAGTGGTAACCTAATAGAAACAGAATCATTACTAATATCAAATAATAATTTGGAAACATTTGTCTTAACGTAGTTATGTATAATTCTATCAGCACCTTGTATTAATTTCGCTGCTCTATTAATAACATCAATAATTGCTGGCGTATAGTCATTTTTTAATTTAGGAATCAAATTAAGTCGTATTTTATTACGCATATATTTACTTTCTTTGTTAGTTTCATCTTCTGACCATTTCAAATTACGATTATCAGCATATTCTATAATGTTTTGTTTATTAAGTTTAAGGAATGGACGAATAAGAATAACATCTTTTACAAATTGTCTTTTTGCAGGAATTCCGCTCAGTCCTGTTAATCCCGTTCCTCTAAATAGATTTAGCAAAAATGTTTCAACAGAATCATCCTTAGTATGTGCTGTAGCAATAAAATCAGCATTAATAGTTCTTGTAACTCTTTCGAAGAAAACATATCTTAATGTTCTTGCTGACTCTTCTATACTCATACCATTTTTTTCAGCATATTGTCTTACTTTTCCGCTAGAGGTGTAGAATGGAATATTATATTTTTGTGCTATTTTTTTTACAAAGTTTTCGTCTCTATTTGATGCTTCTCCTCTAAGATTATGATTATAATGAGCAACACTAATTTTGAAGTTATATGTATTTGCTAAATTTGCAAATACATCAAGTAATACAATAGAATCAACTCCCCCACTTACACCTATAACGACATTACTTCCGTTTGCAACAAGCATCTCGGTAATAACATATTTTTCTATATCACGATAAAAATTCTGAAAAAAAGGATTTTTTTGTTCTGCTGCTGAAAGTAACATATCAGGATTAATTTGCTGTTGGTCCTTTGTTAAGATGTTAGTAGTTTGTTGTTGTTCCTGCTGTTCTTTTTCTAATAAAGATAAATCTACCCAAGGAATAGGTTTGGGTTGTTTTTTGTTATAAGTAACAAATTCTTTTTTATCTTCTGTTTCACTATAAATTTCAGTTCTTTTTTCTAATATGGCTAATGGTTCTAATCTATCAACATTTTTATTTTGTTTTTTATTTTTTTTGTTTTGCTGTAGTGGATTAACTTGTTGTGAAGGTTGAATAATAGTTTGTGGATTGTCAATAACTTGTTCCACCTGTTCTATATTATTTTTTTCTTGTGCTAATTCAACTTCTTTTATTTTTTTTGCTTTCTTTTTAGCACGGCGTTTAGCACTTTTACTTATCAAAGATTCTATTTGTGGTGTTTCTTGAACTACTTGTGGTATTTCTTGAATTATTAGTTCTAATTGCTTTTCTTCCTTCACAACAGGTTTCTTCGCAGTTGCCTTCTTCAGCGGTTTTACTGATGGAGCAACAACTTCTTTCTTCGCAACTTCTTTCTTCGCAGTCACCTTCTTTAACGGTTTCGCTACTGGAGCAACAACTTCTTTCTTCGTAACTTCTTTCTTCGCAGTCACCTTCTTTAACGGTTTCGATGCTGGAGCAACAACTTCTTTCTTCGTAACTTCTTTCTTTGCAGTTACCTTCTTTAACGGTTTCGCTACTGGAGCAACAACTTCTTTCTTCGTAACTTCTTTCTTCGCAGTTACCTTCTTCAGCAGTTTCGCTACTGGAGCAACAACTTCTTTCTTCGTAACTTCTTTCTTCGCAGTTACCTTCTTTAACGGTTTCGATGCTGGAGCAACAACTTCTTTCTTCGCAACTTCTTTCTTCGTAACTTCTTTCTTCGCAGTTACCTTCTTCAGCGGTTTTACCTCTACTATTTTAACCAATTTACTGGTTTTATTTGCTTTTTCTTTTGTTTCTTTTGTTGTTTTATCTTCTTCTTTAATTTTTTTAGCCATAAAATAAATTTGACTTATTGAATAATTTATAATTTTTATACAAAAATACACTTTTTTTATAAATAAAAATGTATTTTTGTAATTGCATTATAAAAAAATATAAAATAAAAGCATTATTTTTTTTAATAACAGGCAATCGCTTGAAAAATAGAATTAGTTCTATTTTTTTTAAGAGGAAAGTCCGAACTCCATAGAATATGATGCTTCCTAACTGGAAGGCAGTTTGAAACAAAATTGACGGAAAGTGCAACAGAAAATATACCGCTTAATTTATTAAAATTAAGTAAGGGTGAAATGGAGGTGTAAGAGACCACCGCTTTAATAGTGATATTAAAGGCATTGCAAACCCCATCAGGAGCAAAGTCAAATATAGATTTGCGTA
>Ga0082212_10005118_pt1 | contig 17986 bp, 15 predicted proteins | sample TergutNt197P3_FD_71548 | JGI IMG/M metagenome (GOLD analysis project Ga0082212, IMG submission 71548) | Neocapritermes taracua P3 segment gut microbial communities from Petit-Saut dam, French Guiana - Nt197 P3 | ecosystem: Host-associated > Arthropoda: Insects > Digestive system > Gut ...
ACCAACGCGGAAGAAACACGTAAGTTGAACGAGCCGCTTGAGGCTAATTTTGACGGAATAGGTATTCAATTCAATATGTTGTTAGATACCCTTTATGTAGTACAGGTTATTCCAGGCGGTCCTTCCGAAAAAGCAGGTTTGTTAGCCGGCGACCGTATTATTAGCGTTAACGACACACTTATTGCCGGCTTAAAAATGTTAAATACAGATGTAACTAAACTTATAAGAGGAAAAAAGGGAACGATAGTAAAAATAGCTGTCAAAAGAGATTCAAAACCCCAATTGCTCGAATTTCTTATCACTCGGGATCATATTCCTATTTTCAGTATTGATGCCGCTTATATGGCTGATTCAATCAACGGTTATATTCGATTAAGTCGTTTTTCCGCCTCTTCAATGGAAGAATTTTCTTTCTCCCTATCTAAGTTACAAAAGCAAGGTATGAAAAATCTTATTCTCGACCTTCAAGATAATGGCGGAGGTTTACTTCATATAGCTAACTCCTTAGCAGAACAGTTTTTGCAAAAAGGGAAACTGATTGTTTTTACGCAAGGTAGAACGGTGAGTCGTTTTGATAACGTTTCAAAAGCCGATGGTTTATTTTATGATGGAAAATTAGTCATACTAATTAATGAAGGCTCTGCTTCGGCTAGCGAGATAGTAGCCGGAGCTATCCAGGATTGGGATAGAGGGGTACTCGTTGGTCGTAGATCCTTTGGTAAAGGAATGGTACAGCGTTCAGTCGAATTACCCGACAATTCGATGATACGTCTCACAATAGCTCGTTATTATACGCCCTCCGGTCGTAATATTCAGAAACCGTATGAAAAAGGAAACCTTGAATCCTATCGTCAAGACTTACTGAACCGGTATCTCAAAGGAGAACTTTCAAACGCTGACAGCATCCATTTTCCTGATTCTCTTAAGTATAATACCCTTGTAGCCAACCGTACTGTGTATGGAGGAGGCGGTATCATGCCTGATGTTTTTGTTCCTATCGATTCCGCGCGCGCTACCGATTATCATGCAAGTTTGAACAGATTGGGTATCACTTACCGGTTTACATTGAGCTACCTCGATCGAAACCGCAAAGAACTGAATGTAAAATATCCCAACATCCTTAATTTTAAAGAAAAATTTGTTGTAACCGAAGATATACTAAAGGAACTTATTGCGCTGGCAGAGAAAGATAATGTTGAATTTAACGAGGAACAATTCAATTTATCAAAAGATTTTATATCCCTACAGTTAAAAGCATTAATAGCCAGGGATTTATTCGATATGAGCGAATATTTTCAAGTCATAAACGACCGCAACGACAGCTACCTCAAAGCCCTGCAAATCCTCAACGACGATACCCTATACTACAACCTTTTAAAATAGTTGTTATGGATACTTTTATTATTTATATATATATATAATTAAGAAAAAAAGAAAAAGAAAGTCGGTTGAAAGCATTGAAAACTTTTTTTTAAAAATTTGGATTGTAAGTTATAAACATATAATGCGCTGTATCTAAGAAGCTATCAACACCAAAAGAAATATTTAAAATACTAACATTCAATAAATTAAATATTTTTTCAACAACTGGTTAATAACGAATAAAGGTAAAAACTTTTCATGTTTGGAGCGCAGTCAATCGGTTAATAATGCGCGTAAAAATAATGCTAAAAAAAACCGTAGAAATTTTGAAAACCAAAAAAGGAAATCTTATAAAAAATATTACCAAATAAATAAAAAAAATTTTAATAACTTTTCAACATCCTATTTACAACTAATGAACAATTTTATAGGATTATTTGGGATGCAAAACGATGAAAGGTACGAGCATTTCTTCAAGTGAAACTCCTCCATGCTGGAAGGTATTCTTATAATAAGAAACATAATAGTTATAGTTGTTAGGATAGGCAAAAAACGTTTCATTCAACGCAAAAACGTATTTTGAACTAATGTTTGGGCTAGGCAGTCCCGCTTTTTCAGGGTCTCTAATCTCGAAGACCTCCTTGTAATTGTAATCAAGATTCTTTCCAACTTTGTATCGAAGATTGGTATTTGTATTTTTATCGCCAATAATTTTAACAGGATTTTCAGCCCTGATGGTGCCATGGTCGGTTGTAAGGATGATCTTAATCCCTTTAGCTGCAATCTTTTTAAATAGTTCGAGCGTCGTTGAGTGCTGAAACCATGACCGTGTAAGGCTTCGATAGGCTGCTTCGCTTTGTGCCAATTCGCGAATCATCTTACTCTCGGTGCGCGCATGTGAGAGCATATCTACAAAGTTGATGACTATAACGTTGAGTTGATTTTTAGTGAGGTCGGTTATTGAATTAATTATTTTTTCCCCATACTGAGAGTCATATATTTTGTGATACGAAAAGGAATAATTTTTACGTAATCTTTCTATCTGTGTCCTTATCAATGGTTCTTCATTGATGTTTTTGTTTTCCTCGCTCTCCTCATCTATCCACAGTTCAGGGAAAAGTTTTTCTATCTGAGAAGGCATCAGCCCCGAAAAAATAGCATTACGAGCATACTGGGTAGCCGTTGGAAGAATACTGAAATAAAGACTTTCATCGAAAGTAAAATTATCGTTGAGCAGACTTTTTACCGAATACCACTGATCCAAACGGAAGTTGTCTATCAAAATAAAAAAAAACTTTTCATCGCTATCGAGGGAAGGAAAGACTTTATTGATTAATAAGTCGGGACTCATCAATGGGCGTTGTTCCGGTTTAAGCATCCAGTCGAGATAGTTCTTCTTCACAAACTTGCCGAAGGAGTGGTTTGCATCTTTTTTTTGGAAGCGTAACAATTCCTGCATTTCTACTTGTCCTTCTTCGAGCGTCAATTCCCAGTAAATGATCTTCTTATAAATATCCATCCAATCGGAGGCGCTGTTGGCCTCATTGATAGACATAGAAATACGGCTAAATTCCTGCTGATAATGGGTAGTGGTAGTTTCGGTGATGATATCTGTTTTGTGTACATTCTTCTTTATGGATAAAAAAAGTTGGTTAGGATTGACCGGTTTTATAAGGTAGTCAGCTATTTTGTTGCCTATGGCTTGGTTCATGATGCTTTCCTCTTCGCTTTTTGTGACCATCACAACCGGCACGTCGGGGTTGATTTGTTTGATGCGCATCAAAGTTTCTAATCCGCTAATTCCCGGCATATTTTCGTCTAAAAAAATGATGTCGAAGGAGTTGTCTTTACAGCTTTCTAAAGCATCCTGTCCGCTAATAGCAGGAACAACCTCATATCCTTTTTCTTCCAAAAAGAGAATATGAGGTTTAAGTAAATCTATCTCGTCGTCAGCCCAAAGGATTTTTTCTTTTCTCATACATATATTATTACGTATATCAAACGATGAAAGGCTGCCTTTATTGTGTTTTACTTTCCTTAGCTATATTTTGAATCCCTTCTTTTTTTCATTCTTTTGGTGCGAAGAAATGATTTTTAAGGCAAAAAAAACAATTTATTTTAAAAAAAAAATTCAAAAAAGAATAGGATATTAATAAAAAGCGTATCTTTGCGCGCTGAATTAATTAGAAGATGTTTAATATAATTATAAAAGAAATGAAAAAAATTAGTTTTTTAGCCGTTGCGGCTATGGTAATGGTGGGAGTTGCGTTTGCTTCTTGCGATTCTAAAAAACCGGTAAGTTTAAAATCAGAACTGGACAGTATTAGTTACATGATTGGGTCATTTTTGGCTTTGCAACCGAGAGACCAGATTAAAACGTTTCCTGGTCCTGAATTGAATATGGAGGCTTTTATCGATGGTTTCTTAAAAGTAATGAAAGATACGACAGAAGCCATGAATATGCAAATTTTAAGTATGGATTTAAAAGCAGCTAATGATGTCATTGGTAATTATTTTCAGTCGTTTCAGATGGAAGCTATTGAAGCAAGTAAAGCTGAAGAAGCTATATTTTTAAATGAAAATGCCAAACAAAGCGGTGTTATTACTACTGAAAGCGGATTGCAATATAAAGTGCTCACCGAAGGTAAAGGACCAAAACCAAAACTTGAAGACAAAGTAAAAGCGCATTATGTTCTTTCGTTAATTACCGGAGAAGTAATTCAAAGTAGTCGTGAGTATGGCGAGCCGATAGATTTTGAAGTCAATGGAGGAGGTATTAAGGGTTGGACTGAAGTTCTTCAATTAATGCCGGTGGGATCTAAATATCAAGTGTGGATACCGCAAGATCTGGCGTATGGTCCTCCGGGTTCGGGACATCAACTTGCCGGCAAATTGCTTATCTTTGAAATGGAGTTATTAGAAATAGTTAAGAAATAATACTTTTGCTTTTACATATTTAAATCGGTTATTACCTAAAAAATAATAACCGATTTTTTTTGTTTTATTAGCATCATACACTATCTTTGCACCGTATTATTCATTTAAGAAATGGTAGAGACAAAGGGGATTACAAAAAGTTTTGGGGCTTTGCAGGTACTGAAGGGAATTGATTTGTCGGTAAACGATAATGAAATTGTAGCGATAGTAGGGCCGAGTGGGGCAGGGAAGACCACCCTGCTGCAAATCATTGGTACCCTCGACCGTCCGCAGGCAGGAACAGTGAAGGTCAATGGCATTGACCCTTTCCTACTAAACGAAAAAGAGCGCGCCGCCTTCCGCAATAGGCAGATAGGCTTCGTCTTTCAGTTTCATCAGTTGTTACCCGAATTTACGGCGTTAGAAAACGTGATGATCCCCTGTCTGATCAATAAAAGAGGGTATGACGAGGCCAGTAGAAAAGCTAGGGAGTTGCTCGACTTTCTACGGATGACCGACCGGATGAAGCATAAACCTTCGGAACTGTCGGGCGGAGAAAAACAACGGGTAGCCGTAGCCAGGGCGTTAGTCAATAACCCTACGGTAGTATTGGCCGACGAACCGTCCGGCAGCTTGGATACCCAACACAAAGACGAACTCCATAGTTTATTTTTTGAGCTACGGAAGGCAATGGGGCATACCTTCGTTATCGTCACTCATGATGCGAATCTGGCTTCGCTGGCCGATCGCATCATCCGTATCAATGATGGTATCATAACCGCTTAATATTTACATACCATGTCACAAAACGAGAGAGACTCTTTTCAAAGTCGTATTGGATTACTGTTAGCTACGGTAGGTAGCGCCGTCGGATTAGGTAATATTTGGCGCTTCCCTTATACTTTAGGAGCAAATGGGGGCGCCGCCTTTTTACTGATTTATATCTTTTGTACGCTATTATTAGCCTTGCCGGTCATGGTTGCCGAATTTTATATAGGCCGTCATTCCAAAAGAAATGCAGTCGGTTCGTTCCGCGCGCTTGTGCCTGGAACAGCGTGGAAAGGCGTTGGGTTTATTGGAGTCTTTGCCGCTTTTTTTATCCTTGGTTTTTACTATGTCGTTTCGGGGTGGACGCTCGAATATGTTTTTCAGTCGTTTACAAGTTCATTTTCCAATAAGTCCGTTGAAGCCTTTCATAGCGAGTTTACGGCTTTTTCAACAACTGTATGGAAGCCCGTCTTTTGGACAGTCGTTTTTATAGGAATTACCCATGCCGTAGTTTCTGTTGGGGTGAAGAACGGCATCGAGCGTGCAGCAAAATTTTTGATGCCGTTGCTTTTTACAATACTAATAATCCTGTGTATCCGTTCTGTGACGTTACCCGGCGCCATGGCCGGACTTGAATTTTTGTTTCGTCCCGATTTCAGTAAGATTACATCCTCCGTCTTAATAAGCGCCATGGGACAAGCCTTTTTCTCACTCAGTGTGGGTATGGGATGTATGATCACCTATTCGTCCTATTTCAAGGACAAGGTAAACCTGCAAAGGACAGCTTTAGAAGTGACGTTGATAGATACTTTTTTAGCCGTTCTGGCAGGAATCATGATTATTCCAGCGGTATTCAGTTTCGGTATAGCGCCCACTGAAGGCCCCAAGCTCGTTTTCATCACGTTACCCAATGTATTTGGGATGATGCCATTAAGTAATGTATGGTCGGCTATCTTTTTTGTTTTACTCGCTGTTGCCGCCTTAACCTCTACCATTTCGCTCCATGAAGTAGCTACTGCATACCTGCATGAAGAGCACAAAGTGTCGCGTAAGCGTGCTACATGGTTGGTATCGGGTGGAGTAGGGGTCATGGCGATCATCAGCTCGCTTTCCTTCGGCGTCTTGAAAGAGATGACCCTCTTCGGCCTGACATTTTTTGACGTCTTAGATTATACGACAACAAAGTTGATGTTGCCTTTTGGGGGGATGTTAATTTGCCTTTTCGTCGGTTGGAGGATAGATAAAAAAATTCTCAAAGCCGAATTGACCAATAAAGGGACTGTTCCTTTTTATTTTTTCACCTCCTATTGTTTCTTGATACGCTACATCGCCCCCTTAGGTATCGTGCTGATTTTCCTCAATGAGTTAGGCCTGTTGAAATTTCTAAAGTAAAAAATAATGTGGCGTGATTTATTATATTTTTCAAAAGGGGAGAGAAGCGGTTTTATCGTTCTGATTTCCATCATTGTCATTGCAGGTACAATATTAGTTATTACAAACCAAACAAAACCAGCTAACGAAAAAAGCAATAATGGAAGTTCGTCCGCTCAAAAATCATCATCCGTTGATAATACATCATCCGCTCAAAAATCATCATCCGTTGATAATACAACAACAGCAGAAAATACAAACAGCGTCCCTTCATCGTCCGAACCCTCCGAAAAACCCGCCCCCGCCAATCCATCACCTGCCCGAAACGCACGAGAAACAGTACCTGAGCGCGTAACCCGCCTCACTTCCTACTCCCAACCCGCCTACGCCCGCGTCGAAAAATTTGCTGAAGGAACCACCATAGAGTTAAACGCCGCCGATACGACAACTTTAAAAAAAGTACCCGGCATTGGTAGCGCTTTTGCCAAACGTATCATAAATTATAGAGCGGTTTTGGGAGGGTATTATTCTGTGACGCAGTTAAGCGAAGTCTATGGAATAGATGAAGAACGTTATCTGGCGCTTCATTCGTGGTTTACCGTTGATCCTTCTCATATAAAAAGAATAGAAATAAACAGGATACCCCAAGATTCCCTGCAGCGCCACCCCTATATCAGCTACGCACAAGCAAAAGTTATCACCCAGATGAGGCGTCAGAAAGGGAAGCTGGCAGGATGGGAAAATCTGCACTTACTAAACGAATTTACAGAAAGCGACAAGGAAAGGTTACAACACTATTTATCTTTTGAATAAACATATATGGCAAATATCATTACGATAACAGGCGACTTGGGCAGCGGTAAATCCACCGTAGCACATCTATTGCAGGAAAGACTGCATTACAACTATATCAATACCGGCAAAATACTGCGCGAGATAGCGCTTAAGCACAATATGACCACGTTAGCGTTAAATAAATACGCTGAAACTCACCCCGAAATCGACGAAGAGATAGATGCTACCTTCAAGTCGTTGAGCGAATCTTCCAACCTGATTATCGATTCGCGGTTAGCCTGGTTTTTTCTTCCGCAGTCGTTCAAGGTATATTTAAAAACTGAATTAGCGGTAGCTATCCGGCGTATCTCGGGCGACAGGTTGCGGATCAACGAAAGCTATGCCTCGGTAGAGGAGGCCGCCACCCAAATTTCCGAAAGAAAGCAAAGTGAAAACAAGCGCTATATGGAATTATACGGCGCCAACTGCGATGATTTGTCTCAATTCAACGTGATTATAGACACAACGACCATCACACCCGTTCAGGTTGCTGAGATAATAATTACCGAATATACAAAATTGAGTTTTCTCTCATTATACGACCCTTTGTAATATTCTTTCTGCGCTATAACGGTTAGTGAGCGTAACCGCAGTCGCTTTGTCCAACACCTCATATTCCGAATTGTTACTGAGAAACTCAGGGACAATTTTCTTCATTATCTTAACAATGTCATTTTCATCACACGCATCTGCCGTTTGCATCAAACGATCTACCCACTTACACACTTGCAGGTAGTCATACTGTCGCACGCGTCCAATCATAATTTTTTTGTTATGGGTAGGTTTCATTTTTTCTCTGTTGTGTAACAGTTCCTCATGGAGTTTCTCACCCGGACGCAGACCGGTATAGACTATATTGATATCCTTATGCGGCGTCAATCCCGACAGACGTATCATCTCTTCTGCCATATCTTTTATTTTTACCGATTCGCCCATATCGAAAATAAACAATTCGCCGCCTTTGCCGATATTACCGGCCTCAAGCACTAGGCTACAGGCTTCGGGAATGGTCATAAAATAACGAATAATATCAGGATGTGTCAACGTGATAGGACCTCCTTCAGCTATTTGTTTAGTAAAAAGCGGGATAACCGAACCGTTTGAACCTAAGACATTACCAAAACGGGTAGTGATAAAACGCGGCCAATCGATATTGGGGGTTTCTTCACTTTTCAAAAAGGTAGATAGACTTTGGATATAAATCTCGGCAATACGTTTAGAGGCGCCCATCACATTACTCGGATTAACCGCTTTATCCGTTGAGATCAACACAAAACACTCCGCCCGGTATGCCACAGTCAAATCTGCCACTATCTGTGTACCCAACACATTGGTAATTACTGCTTCGCTGGGGTGTTGTTCCATCATCGGCACATGTTTATAAGCCGCGGCATGATAAATGTGGTGCGGCCTGTATTTATCAAAGATGCTTTCCATCCGTTTTTTATTGCGTACATCGGCAATAATAGCGTGAAATGGCACATTTGTCGAACCTTTTAAATCAAGCGCCAACTGATGAAGCGGGCTTTCGGCTGTGTCGATGAGCACCAGCATCTCTAAATTAAACCGGCTCAGCTGACGAACAATCTCGCTTCCAATCGACCCTGCTGCGCCGGTAATCAGTACCGTTTTGTTTTCCAAGCTCTTCCCTATCGACGTTATATCCGTTGTAATGGTGCTACGACCTAACAAATCCTCGATTTTGATTTTTTGCATCTGTGGGATGTTATAAGGATTTTGACGGGATGATATAGACATTACGTTGATATTTGAATTAATAAAACGCTTGATGACCTCTTTGTTTTTTTCTGATTTCAGATCGTCCGAAAAAACCAGTACCGCCTTGATGCTATGCTGCTTGTTTTGATTCGTGAAAACCTCCTTCGTAGAATAAATCTTCAGACCAAGGATGTTATGCTGAAACGACAGCGGTTCGGGCGAAATAAATCCAACAACCTTGTACGGAAAATGCTCGTTGAGGCGAATCATATTTGCAATCCCGATATGTACGGCTTCAATTCCATAGATCAGCAAAGGGATACAATCCTTTCTGTCGCCATTTTCTACCGAAAAATCATAAAAAACGCTAATGGACGTCCTGCAGATAAAGATGATACATAACGACAATATAAAACAGAAAAGAAGACCGACCAACGTGGTTATTACCGAGAAGTTTAAAAATACATGGAAAATCCAGATAGTCAAAAAAGTACATACATATGTGCAGAGCAACGCTACAAATATACGTAAAATATTCCTGCACGAGGTATAGCGAATAAGATCGGAATGGGTATTAAAGATATAGAAAAAAAGTCCTGCAAACCCTACACAAATCAACAATTTAAGGTAAAACGATTGAAATACCGTTAAATCGTCAAATAAGATATAACGAATGTAGAAAGAAAGAAAAAAGGATATAGCCACAAAAGAAATATCCGCAGTAATTATCAAGTACTTGGATAAAATAGGAAACGCTTTCACCTTTCTAAGAAAAAAGGGAAAATAATGACCAATTATTCGTTCATAAATTTTTTTTGCCATTGTCTATAATCTATTAATTACATTTTAAATTTCATAATCAGTCCGATAGAGAAAGAAGCAACTCCGTTAACAGCTACATTGCCTTTATATCCATCAAACCTAGAATCCACTAAGTCCAACCCCAAATTCAAGTAGGCCGAAAATCTCTTAGTCAGCCGGAACGTGTTCCATAACCCGCCACCTAAAACGAATGTATTATTGACCTCCACACTTTCCATCCGTAAATGGGTTCCACTTTTAAAAGAATGGGCGACGCCAATACCCACATATGGCTTCAGGCTATAAAAGTTATCAGGAGAATATGAGCGGATAAAATTGGTCACATCCAATATAGCATCCAACCTGCCTAATATATAATTCACGTCCGTTTGATAGTCCCGTATTATAAAATAAGGATGAATATTACCGCCTTCCAGAACGATACGGGTTCCAATATACTGATTGAACCATTTTCCCACAAATGCCGTACCTCCCCATGTAGGTTGTTTCCAGGCTTCGGCATCGTGAAGGCTATTGTGGTTTAAAAACACATTCGCCTTAGCGCTTACACCCACAAAATAATTCTTCCGTTTCGATTCGTGCTCTCCGGTTTTATAGGAAGAATTTTCCTGCTTTTGCTGAGCAGCTCTTATCTCTACTGCAGCGTCATTGGTCTTCGTTTCTTGTTTATTCTGTGCCTTCACAGAATAAAGAAACACGCAATTTAAAACAAATAGTAAACAAGTACTTTTCATAAGTAATTAATAATAAGTCATATAAAAATTTTTCATGTAATAGTTTCGCACTTTACGACTGCAAAGATAATAATATTTTTTAAATGCAACAATAATTACAAAAAAAAATTGAAAACAGAATAAATTTTCTCCTCCTGTACTTATTTCATCATAACTTATTTTACCGCCTGCAAAGATAAAACCGAGCAACCATACTGGTTGGCCATATCTTAGATGCAATGGCTTCCACAGATGGCGTCTCTCAATATTATTTATGCGTGATTTCCCATCTACTGAGGCGATGAGGAGCCGGATTCAATTTTTTTGTTGTTTTGAAATACGTATTCCATAAATCTGAATTTCAGCGAATAAATTAAAAATAGGGGAAATAATGATAGAACAAACAACCAAACGAAATCAATAATTTGCGTTTTGTAAACATAAATAACAACGACACAAACAATTAGCTGTACAGAAGCATACAGTACGGAAACTTTCAGATGCGACATTCGATATTCGTTTGATAATATTTGGTAGAAATGTAAACGATGAGCTTTAAATATGTTTTGTTTTAAATAGATACGATGCAAAATTGTAGCCACGGAATCTACACCGTAAACCGAAAGGAACAAAATCCAAATAAAAGAACCTGTTTTCATCATCAGTTGAAGCAACAAAAAAACCATCCAAAAAGCGATAGCCATACTTCCTACATCTCCCGCAAAACATTTCGCCCGTTTTCTGAAATTAAAAAAAAGGAAGACAACGCAAGCGAGCATGGCATAAGTAATAAAATCTGTCGATGTAAAACCAACTACTTCACAGTTGATATACTGCAATGCTATCAGAATCGCAAGGCTATATAATCCGGTGATGCCATTAATGCCGTCCATAAAATTATAAGCGTTCAAGATGCCAACAAATAAAATAAAAACAATCAATAGCGCCCACCAGGGAAAGAGGCCAAATAACCCTAACCCATAAAATCCAAGACTGATGGAAAGAAAATGAATGAAAATTCGAACTTTGTTAGGTAAAGACGAAATATCGTCCCATAAACTAACGCCGCTAATCAAAGTCAGACCAAACAAAAAATAAAGGCTCTCTTGGAAATGGAGAGCCGAATAAATGAGACCTGCTAAGAAAAAAACAATTCCTCCGCCGCGAATTGGACTGTATTGATGTGAGCTTCGTTGATTTGGTTTATCTATGATACTAAATTTTTTGGCAATCCTGAAATAAATAATCATGCCGCCAAAAAGTGTAAAGACCACAGCCAAATAACGCAGTATTAGACTTGTACCCATTTCATAAAAAAGATTTTAAAGTTTTTTCAAATCCTTCAACAGCGCTCGTCGGTAATTTTGAAATCCCAAGCGCCTGTTTCATTTTTTTATTCGATACGATATATGATTCTGTAAGTTTCTTTAACCTGTCCGAATTTAGAGGGAACCTGCATACATCACCCATTTGCGCAACTAATTTGATCATTTTTTTATTACAATTCCAGATTCTCTCTTTTTTCCCTGTGGAAAGTGCGATTAGTTTATACAGTTCATTGGAAGAAACAGTTTCGTCATCTGCCAGGTGATAAATCCCACTTTCGGGACCTTGTTTTATAAATGCTTCAACAATAAATGCTAAATTATCAATACTTAAAAAAGACCGCTTATTCTCAAACGCCCCCAGCGGCCAGGGGAGCCCTTTACGCACCATATTGTAAAGCAAAGTCAAATTCCCTTTATTACCTGGTCCATGTATCATACAGGGGCGGAAGATATACACTTTTTTTAATTGAGAATTAAAATTTGAAAATTGAGAATTGATATAATCTTCTGCTGCCCTCTTGCTTTCGCCATAAGGGCCAACAGGTTTTGGCATAACCTCTTCTGTTAGACCATTACCTACGAAAGAATCAGCCACAGCCTTCACAGAGCTAAAAAAGAAAAATTGTTTCGCGTCCGATAGAAGAAAATAATCAAAAATTGTCTTAGTTAAATTTGTATTAATGTCAAAATAAGTTTGCTCTTCACTCTTATTTTTTATATCATGGGCTTTACCAGCTAAGTGAATTATGGCATCTATGTTTTGAATAAATTTTAACTCATCCCATGAATACATTTTGATTATTCCTTCTTTTTCAGGATAAACAATATCTAACCCGTAGATTGCATATTCTTTCTTCAAAGATGAAACAAGATATGCTCCAATAAAACCATTGATCCCTGTGATGAGAAGATTCATCGAATAATAATAAATTCAAAAATTTTTCTGAAATATTTTAACGAAAGCATAAAAAGATTGGTATAAATCCCGTTTTCTTTGCATGCTTTGACTATTTCTTTATTGAGAATATAATTACTTTTCCACGATTGCGTACTTATTCCTCCGGTTCGCATGGTTACCATATCTAATGGGATATATTGGTATTTCAGTTTATTTATAAATAGATACCGGATTAACAATTCATAATCAGCAGCGATGTGGTAATCTGTTTTATAATATCCTATTTCATCAAAAAATTTTTTCCGTACAAAAAAAGAAGGATGCGCCGGCATGAACCCCCAGCGAAATTGGCTGGGACGAAACCGAGAAGACGAATAATAACGAACTCTTTTAGCTAAATTTTCGGGTTTCACAAAGTGAACATCAGCGAAACAAGCATCAATCAATGAATTTTCAAATACTTTTGCAACAGTTGCGATACAATTTGTATGATTGTAAAAATCGTCAGAGTTGAGTATCCCGACGATTTCTCCTGTTGCTAACCGGATACCCTTGTTCATTGCCTCATACATACCTGTATCCGGTTCGCTAATCCACTTCAAACGCCCCTTAAATTTTGGCTCGTAACTTTTGATAATGTCTAATGTCATATCATTTGAAGCTCCATCAACAAGGATGTATTCAATAACGGGATAAGACTGATATAAGACAGACTCAATGGTTGTTCGAATATGGTGTTCGCTGTTTAAGCAGACTGAGATAAGTGAAACTTTCATTCTTCTATTACTCTTGTGCGTATTGGAAAAGCCGGATTACCCTGGTATATAGTGTAAGATTTCAAATCTTTAATAGCTACTGATCCAACGACTAAGACTGCATGTGTCTTTATAGTGACTCCGGGACAAACTATGGATTTGGCTCCTAACCAGACGCCATCTTCCAAAACAATTTTTCCTGTGATTAAATCAAATGAGCTTTTCTTGTAATTATGATTTCCACAAAGCAGCAACACTCCTTGAGAAATACAACAATTATCGCCAATAACAACTTCATCTAAATTGTCAATCCAAACATTTTCTCCTATCCAGCTATAATTACCAATCGTTAATCGCCAGGGATATTTAATATTAACTGAAGGTTTTATATTTACGCCCTTTCCCACTTTAGCGCCAAAGCATCGCAATAGCCAACATTTCAACCCGGATAATGGATTGAGAGAATTTCAGAAAACAAAGACATTAACAGTGAACCACAGGGCGCGCTTCATCCATCCGCCAATGGGTTTATACCAATGATTGTTAAATGAAGAAAGATTTGTTTGCATGAATGGTTGAAAAATTTTGAACTCAAATTGTTCTGTTTATTTCATTAAGATAAACACAATTATTGAAAATTGATAAATATTTTTCTGCTCGACTTTTTGGCGTTTCAAATGATTTCAGAGAATCATTTCCTTTTTTTATCAAAAGACGATACAAATCTTTATTTTCACTTAATAATATTATTTTTTGAGCTATATCTTCTGCAGATAATGGGTTAAAATATAAGGCCGAATCTCCACATATATCATGAGCAAAATCAAAATCGGATGTCAATATAGGCCTTTGCATTATCATTGCTTCAGGATAATTTGCGGAAAATGTTTCCAATAATGTAGGTAAGAATATAGCATCAATCTGGTTGTATATTGCAGGGCAGTTAGAAATATTTTGATGGCCTAAATTTTCAATATAATCAGTTTCAAAAAATATAGACTTAAAGGTTTCGTTATCAATCGTTAAATAAAATTTATATTTTCGATTTGTTCTTTTTTTCAGTTCAAAAATAACATCGTTTATGATTGATAAATTTTTATGAACATAAAATGAACTTAAAACCAATAATTTAAATTCATTATATTCTATTCTTTCTTTTTTCTCACAGTCTAAAAAAACTTTATGATAAGTATTTCCAACTACAAAAATTCGATTATCTTGTATGCCTAAATTTTTAATAATATTCTTTTTTGCTATATTTGTTTCTACAATGATATAATGTGCTTTTTTAATATAAAATTGTTTTATAAATATCACTAATCGTAAAATAATCCTATCTTTTAAACGTAATTTTTTAAAAGCAATAGTATCAGGAGTATAACACCACGCATCCGCAAATCCTGAAATATGTGTCGTTTTAGGCGTCCAATAAGCAGGGCCAAATACAGTAAAAACTAAATCAGGACCAATTTCATGTTCTAATTTTTTTATTTGCTTCATCACAGAATATCGATTTTTCAAATCGGCAGGTGAATGAGTAAATAAGTGAAAATGAAAATTGTCGCCAAATGCTTCGTGTTGAATTTGTCTGTCGACTGCTTCAGAAAGAAAAACATGATATGTATTTTCAGTATTTTTCAGCTCTTCCAGTAATGATAATGCGACTTGAACGCTTCCTCCTTTTCTTATAACAGAGCAATTAATTATGATCCTCATGATTTACTATATTTATTATTTTTGTTCACTACATATCTTTTACACTAAGTTATCTTCTTTACATAATAAAAAATCCAAGAATTTTTGAGTTATTTCAGACGCTAAAAATTTAGTGGAATAGTCTTTTGCATTTTTACCTATTGAAATTCTCATATTTTCATTATTAACTAACATTTGCAATTTATCTGTAAAAGCGCTTATATTGAAAACCGGTACAAGGATTCCATTAACTTCATTTTGAATTATATCTCTTGGCCCTGTATCACAATCAAAACTAACGCAGGGTAATCCTGCCGACATGGCCTCTATTAAAGCATTAGGAAAGCCCTCAGAAATGGATGAGAATGCAAAAATAGAAGCCTTTGTTAGCCATTCGTCAACATTTTCACCAGCGCCGAGAAAAAATACAGTTTGTTTAATGTTTAATTTTCGAGCTAAATCATCTAAATCGTTTCTCAAAGGGCCATCGCCCAAAATAATCAATTTCCATCCGTCATGATTTAATTTTGAAAATGATTCTAACAAATATTTTTGTCCTTTTTCAGGAATTAGTCTTCCTACATTTAAAATTATTTTTTCTTTTTTAAATTCAGGGAATTCGTTAATTTCTTTTACAGGATTAGGTATTACCTTAATATTTTTGTTGCCGGTATTTTTTTCTAAAATAGATTTGCCAAGCTCAGTTTGGGCAATAATACCGGTAGCTCGTTTGTACATGATATGTCGAAGAAAATCTATGGTTTTAGGTATATTATTTCTGGGATTACTTCTATCTGAAACAAAAATGTTAATATTCAAAGATATGCCACATATTAAAGTTAAAACATTATATTTTTCTCCAAAGCTAAGCGTAGCGTCTGGCCTTTGATTTTTTAATAATTTGCGTAGAGCAATTGCCACTTTTATTTCACAAACACAACGTTGGAATATATTTTTATTTTCAAAATTTAAACGATGAATCGTAATCTTATTACTAACTTTAAAAAAATCTTCTGATTTAACTAATAACACTATGTGCACTTCAATTCCTCTTTCGCTAAAATTATTAGCTAATTCAGATATTACTCTTTCAGAACCACCCTGTTTTAGTGTTGGTATGATGAAAAAAATTTTAGACATGATAATTTATTTTTCTATTAATAATGTAGTTATTGAAAATTAATATTAGATAAAGCCAAAAAACAAATTTCAGTTCTGTGCAAAAGGAAGAACGCGAAATATAAATTGATACATTCAAATACCATACAAAAAAAGCATTTGCAAATAGTGTAGGTAGTTTTTTATTATACATTGAAAGTTCGGCAGACCTCATTAAATAACCAAAACAAAGCATTCCAATTATTACGCCCAATAATCCAAAATCAAAATAAAAATCAGCAATTACTGAGGACCCCTCTCCTGAATAAATATGTTCACCTTGGTCAATCCAAGTAATAAAATTTGCAGACCCACCATATTTAAAACTTATATCATCAAATATGCTACTATAAAAAATAGAAATAAAAGGGATAACAGATAAAAGCTGTTGAAGCTGGAATCTTCCATACAAAAAGCTGTGTTTTTCAGGGACATAATCAACAGTAGCGTGTAATGCTCTAATTGATGAGGCCAATTCTCGTGTTTGAGGGATAATAGAATTATAGGAGTAATAACTCTCTGATTTTAAACTTGTTTTTAATCTAATGCTCAATGAATCTTTCCTATCTAATGTACGTGCTTCGCCCAAAATTGATAAAACAATTACCCCTAAAATTAGTAAGGTGATGAATGAAGATAATTTAATGCGTACTTTAGAAACAAATAGATAACCAGAAAAATAAGCAATGCTAATTTCATAAATAGGATTTCTATCTCCACTAAGAATAACGGATAATAAATATATAGCAATTATAATATTGAATGCCCATCCTTGCAATTTTAAATACACTATAATATTTGTTACATTTTTTCTCTCTATTATTATATTTCTATTATTTTGAATAAGAATTGCAATTATTATAACCCTAAAAAACATGGCTATATATCCTGCGCCAATTCCAAGAGATTCAATACCATAATACCCGGCTAAATATTGAGGATTTGCATAATAAAAATATAAAACCAAAAGAACGGCAGCAATATAAGTAAGTAATCGAACACTATAAATTTTTTCTTTTACAATTTCTTCTTTATGATTCCTTCCGTAAACATTGTCTTTATGAAGTAGGTAACCCAAACAAAAACTTACAAGTCCAATAGATGATAATACCATAGATTTAACCACAATCGTATGATTAACCCATAGTCGAAAATTAGAAGAATCAATATTATTTAATATATAATCAATATATACTTGAAAATGAACAATTATATAACCTATAATTATTAATGTAGAGTGTTTCATGTACATACCTTTAAGGTTTACGTTTTTTTCTTTTTTAAAGAAAAAAAGAAATAGTAAAAAAAATGATAACACAATGATACCTTGCATAAATAAATTATCCATGTTGACAGGGGCAACAAAATAAAGAGCTATCAAAAATAATAATCCTAATATGTGTAGTATCTTTGTCATTTTGCAGTGTATGTCATTACGGTTTTCTTCATAAATTTTTCTTCTGGTAGCGAGCAAAGGTATTTCCTTTTATCTTTCATCGTTTTTGAATTTACATTGTATTTAATCATTCTTTCTTCAAACTCATTTATTGTTCCAATTATTTTTGCAGGATTACCAGCAACTACAACATTGTCAGGAATACTTTTTGTTACAACAGAGCGTGCTCCAACAACAACATTATTGCCAAT
>Ga0082212_10005119_pt1 | contig 17985 bp, 13 predicted proteins | sample TergutNt197P3_FD_71548 | JGI IMG/M metagenome (GOLD analysis project Ga0082212, IMG submission 71548) | Neocapritermes taracua P3 segment gut microbial communities from Petit-Saut dam, French Guiana - Nt197 P3 | ecosystem: Host-associated > Arthropoda: Insects > Digestive system > Gut ...
CGACAGTAGCCCGCAGAACGTGCAGTGTCAGCCACCGCTACGCAAAGCCGCCGGGACGAAAGACCAAAGTAAACAGGAGAAAGCAATCGGAAAATAATACTATAAGAGCATTTTGTCTGAATTCCAATGTATTTGTGTGATTTTTTAATTGTTAAGATTTTTTTTTGGACATTTTTAGAAAAATACGTTTTTTCATGTACTTTTGCGGCAGAAAATAAATAATAAATATTTTAATACGGTAGAAGACAAACAAGCAGTATACATTTCTTTTAGATACCATTGTGAAAAATGAGGTTGAAAATGAACAAATTTAAACAACTCCTTACCATTATCGTTTGTTTTTTATTTCAGGCGCATACAGTTCAGGCGCAGGATGAATTAATGAATATCCTGAAGGATGAACTGAAGCGTGAAATAGCCGAATTTCGTCAAAATGCCGGTTCGGCAGATGTGCCCTATCTGATCAGTTACCGGGTGGACGAAACGAAATCTGAAATCGTGCGGACAACGCTCGGCAGTCTGGTGTATTCACGGTCGTCGCACAACCGTATTTTCACGCCTATGGTGCGTGTAGGAAGTTACGAAACAGACAACTATCACCAGTTACGCGAAACGAATGCAGGCAACCGTACCGAACCGTCTTATCTGCCTGTCGAAGATTCGGCAGACGCCATTCGCCAATCCATCTGGTGGATGACCGATCAGGCGCATAAAAATGCGGTAGACCGTTACGAAAAAGTAAAATCGAACATGGCTGTGAAAGTTCAGGAAGAAGACCAATCGGATGACTACAGTCCGCAAAAACCTGTGAAATATTACGAACCGCCGTTGACAGCGTCGCAAACCCGGTTCAACCGAAAGGAATGGGAAGATAAATTGCGGCAATATTCGCTTGTATTCAGGCAATCGGACGATATTACTGACGGATGGGCCAATATCAGTATGCAGACGGTACGAAAATATTATGTTTCGTCCGAAGGCGCCGAGATTGCCCAGAACATGATATACATCAACATGAGCATCGGAGCGAGAGTGAAAGCCGACGACGGAATGGAACTGCCGCTTCAAAAGTCGTGGTTTGCCATCACGTCCGCTCATCTGCCTCCGGACAGGGAAGTGATGAGCGAACTGGCACGAATGATGGCCAAACTGAAAGAATTAAAAAATGCGCCGGTAGTGGAAGCATTTTCGGGCCCTGCATTGTTGTCGTCCGAAGCATCGGGAGTGTTTTTTCATGAAATATTCGGGCATCGCGTGGAAGGACAACGTATGCGTCAGGAAACCGACGGTCAAACCTTCAAAAAAAAGATTGGCGAACCGGTGTTGCCTGAATTTCTCAATGTATATATGGATCCGGCCATCGACAAATACAGGGGACGCGAGCTCAACGGTCATTACAAATACGACGACGAAGGTGTGAAAGGGCAAAAGGTAACGCTGGTTGAGCATGGTATTCTGAAAGGTTTTCTGATGTCGCGCGTACCTGTGGAGGAATTTCCCGAATCCAACGGACACGGACGCGCATCGCCGGGATTGAATCCTGCGGCGCGACAGTCGAATCTCATCATCGAATGTACGCAGGAAAAAACTGAAAACGAGTTGCGACAGGCTTTGAAGGACGAGTTAAAACGGCAATCGAAAGAATACGGATATTACTTTGCGAGCGTTACCGGCGGATTTACGCAAACCGGCCGTTATTCGCCCAATGTCTTCAACGTTACGCCCAACGAGGTGTACCGCGTATATGCCGACAGCCGTCCCGATGAACTGGTTCGTGGCGTTGATTTAGTGGGTACGCCATTGGCCATGTTTTCGCAGATTGGCGCTGCCGGCGGAGGTATCGGGTATTTCACAGGATTGTGTGGCGCTGAATCGGGCGCTTTACAGGTTTCATGTATTTCGCCCATGCTGTTTGTGCGGCAGATAGAAATACAGAAAAAACCAAAATCACAAAGTTTGCCGCCGCTGTTGCCGAGACCGTAAACGGTTTCGGATTGAAATTAAAAAAACCCCACTTGCGGTCAAACAGTGGGGTCAACGTGAGGAATCGCTCCTCTAGAAAAGTAAAGTATGAAAGTGTAATTTTACAGTGCAAAGATAAGTCAAAAAAAAAAGATTTGAAAATTTATTTGATGAACGTAACCAGTTTGTTGACGAATTGTTGATTTCATTCTTTTAAATTCATTTTTTCGGCCACATTTTCCCCATCAATCGCCGACGAGGTTATTCCTCCGGCATAGCCGCTTCCTTCGCCGCAAGGATAAAGTCCCGGCAGTTGCAGATGCTGCATGGTAGTAGCGTCGCGCGGTATCCGCACCGGCGTTGACGAACGTGATTCCACGCCGACAATCACTGCATCGGATGTAAGAAACCCGTGCATCTTGCGGTCGAACAGTTTGAAGGCCTGTTGCAATCGCTGCGAAATCTGCACCGGCAACCACGAATGTAAAGGCGACGGAACAATATCCGGTAAATAGCTGCATACAGGCAGTCGGTCTGATATGCGACCTTTTACAAAATCAGTGATGCGTTGCGCAGGCGCCGTCTGATTTGAGCCGCCGTTTTGTGCGGCAAGCATTTCAACATGCTGCCTGAAACGCAAGCCTGTCAATACCCCGTGCGTCGCAAATTCTTTCATATCCTCCGGCCGTATTTCGACCACGATACCCGAATTGGCGAAAGCCGTATGTCTTTTCGACGACGACATACCGTTAACAACCTGCCCGTTCGCCGAAGTTGACGACGGGACGATACAACCGCCCGGGCACATGCAAAAGGAGTATACGCCGCGCCCGTCGACCTGCGAGGTAAGGGTGTACGCCGCCGCCGGCAGGTATTGCATTTCAGGCGAATGATGGTATTGTATCCCGTTGATGAGTTCCTGCGGATGTTCCACCCGCACACCCATCGCAAAGACCTTGGATTCGAGCAGATAACGATTGTGGTGGAACATTTCGTACACATCTGTTGCCGAATGACCGGTGGCCAGTACAACGGCGCATCCTTCAAACCGGTCGCCCGAAGCGGTGGTAATTCCCGTAACTTTTCCGTTACGGATGATTAAATCTGTCATTTTTTGCCCAAAGTGGAACTCACCGCCACATTGCACAATGCTTTGCCGCATGTTGCCGATAATTGCCGGTAATCTGTCGCTACCGATGTGTGGATGTGCATCGATGAGTATTTCTTCGCTTGCTCCGTGGAAGTGAAACAGTTGCAGTACCCGCTCGATGTCGCCGCGTTTGCGGGAACGGGTGAACAGTTTGCCGTCAGAAAAAGCGCCTGCGCCCCCCTCGCCGAAACAGTAATTCGATTCTGGATTTACTCCTTCGCCGCGGCACAGCAGGGCAATATCGCGTTTGCGGGCGCTCACCTCTTTGCCGCGTTCAATCAGTACAGGCCTGAATCCGCGTTCGATGAGCCTGAAGGCTGCAAACAGTCCCGCCGGTCCTGTGCCTGCAATCACCACTTCGGGACAGAAACGTACATTTTCAAAACGGAAACCAAACGCTGGTTTGACCATCTCTTCGCCGCGCAGAAATAATTCCACCGTCAGATTTACCTTGATGTTACCACGCTTGCGGGCGTCAATCGAGCGGCGGCGAATATTCAGTTTTGCGATGTCGTCGGGGCGGCATCCCGCATGACGGGAAACAATCTGCTCCAGTAATTCTGCAACGGCAGCTTCACGGGGCGATACGGTGATTTGATATTGTTTTGGCACTAATGAGAATTGAAAATTACAAAGATGATGTATTTTTCTGTTGTATCATACCGCCTGGAAGATTTCGGAAAAAATGACGTCATTAAAAAAAGAATCAACCATCTGTAAATTTTGTTCCGGAAAAAACATTTTCAGAAGCAATCGGTTTCAATCCTTTGTATCGTAGCATGATTTGTGCAACCGCCAGCACATCCTTTTCGCAATAGCGAACAATTCTTTCTAATTCTTTTTCCTTCCAGTAGACGCTTGCCACCTGGCTTCCGTCAATATCGTCCTTGGGCGAAGGAATACCAAAAATATGCGTCAATACCTTCAATGAGGTGTAACTTTTGTAATCGCCAAACCGCCATAGTTCCATCGTATCGAGGAAAGGTACTTCCCACGGCTTTTTACCGGCCACATCTAATGAAACCGGTAATTCAATTCCATGAATCAACATACGCCGCGCAATGTACGGAAAATCAAATTCCTTGCCGTTGTGTGCGCATAATAACATACTGGGGTGCTGTATCCTGAAACGGTTGATCACTTCTGAAAAATCTTTCAACAATTCCGGTTCGTCATCACTAAAACACGATTTCAGCCGAAAGGCCCATTGACCACCTTCAACCTGATATACAAAACCGAGAGAAATACAAACAATCTTGCCAAACTCGGCATAAATTCCGGCCCTTTCGTATATGTTATCAGGGGTTTGGCCATCTTTACACAGAGACGTAACTTTTTGTTCCCACAACTGTTGCGTTGTTTCATCCAAAAAGTGAAAATCCGGATATTGAGGAACTGTTTCAATATCAAGAAACAGAACATTCTCAATTTTTATATGGCCAAGCATACAACAGGTTTCAGGTTTCAGGTTTCAGGTTTCAGGTTTCGGGTTTCAGGTTGATAGATTAGTTTTCTGCGTCTACATCACTAACCACTAACCATTAATCACTAACCATTAATCACTACCTAACTGCAACCGCCGCCGCAACCGCCGCAACCACCCGGAGAGCAATTAGTGAGTACTCTTCTGCGCTCCAACTCTTCGGAGGTGGCTTCGCGGACGTCTACAACTTTTCCCGAGAAAAACAGGTCGTCGCCGGCAAGCGGATGATTGAAGTCCATGACAACCGTATCGCCCTTAATTTCGACCACTATGCCGTTTAAACGATTACCGTTCGAATCGGTCATTGGTATGGCATTGCCTTCGAACAACAAGTCGTGATCAATTTCGCCATCCACAATAAACGCTGATATCGGTATTTCCACTACGGCTTCTTCGTGTGCAGGCCCGTATGCTTCTTCACAGGCAAGCAAAAAAGCAAAATGATCGCCGGTTTTCAAATTTTCGATGTTTCGCTCGAAACCGGGAACCAGACTGTTTGTCCCGAATATAAACATTAATGGCTGACTGTCGCCTACTGTTTCGATGATTTCGCCATCTTTACCATCTGTGCGAAGTTCGTAAGACAACGATACTACTTTATTTTTTGAAATGTTCATTTGATGATATGTTTTTCAATTCTTAATCCTATATCTTCTATTCCTGTCAGCAATTCATCGCGCATGGCCTGTTCGTATTCGAAAACGTATTTCCCGGATACCGGAAACCGCATATTTTTACGAAAAATCATCCGCGTATCGAATTTGCTGCCCAGACCATGTCCCTGCCATTTACCGTGGTAATCGGCCAGCATGATATTTATTGTGTCACTTGCCACCATACCGGCAGGCGAATAAACATTTACGAACAGCCAGAAATCCATATATTTGTAATTCACGTTATTTCGCACATTAATATATATGTTGCAGGGATGGATGGTGTCGTTGATTTCTACTTCAAACCGTGCACGTTCGTCAGTTCGCCAGCCTTCAGGCTGAATTTTGACGTTGTTTTCGTATATCCTGTCAGGATCACAGGCGTGCAGCACTATGATCACCAACAGCGAATAACTGAATAACCGAATAACTGATCGTAACGACATTGATTATTTTTTACTGATTCCTAATTCTTCTTATTGCGATGATAATGTTCACGGTTACTGGTGTTACGCTTGAAAAAAGGTTTGTTTTCGGCGGTTTCGGGTAATTTCTGTTCTCTGTTTTCCCCATTTTCCCTGTTTTCTTTGCCGGCTCTTTTTTTCTTTTTCCGTCGCTTTTCTTCAAAACGATTGATACTGTCTTCTCCCACTGCATTCTGGTAGTTGATGGCCGGTTCCTTCATTTGTATTCCACTGTTGGTTACCAGATCCTTTACTATAATTCCCTGCCGGTTGAGCCGGATGATTTCGTTGATCACATCCACATCCAGCGGGATAAAAGTTGCACTTTCGTTATCCTTTTCAAACGAATACCACATGATCCTGCGATACACATCTGTTTTGCTGTGGTATGCCTTTCCCTGTTCTGTTTCCAATGGTTTGGAGGTATCGGGAAAATCAGCCTGAGCATCGATGTAACATTTCAGTTCATAATTGAGGCAACATTTGAGTTTGCCGCATTGTCCTGCAAGTTTTTGCGGATTGAGCGACACTTCCTGGTAACGGGCAGCATTGGTAGATACCGATGCAAACACCGACATCCACGACGTACAGCAAAGCTCCCGCCCGCATGTGCCAATACCGCCCACCTTGCCGGCTTCCTGACGGGCGCCGATCTGCTTCATTTCGATACGCACCTTGAAACAATCCGCATATTCTTTGATCAACTGCCTGAAATCAACCCGTTCATCCGAAATGTAATAAAATGTGGCTTTGGTTTTATCTCCCTGAAATTCAACGTCACTGATTTTCATAGCTAAATTCAGATTGGTAGCGATTTGCCTTGCTATTTGTATCGTTTCCTGTTCCTTTTCGATCGCCTGAAACCATTTTTCTACATCGTTGGGTTTGGCTTTGCGATATATTTTTTTCAGATTGCCGGCCGATACGTTATACCGCTTCATTTGCAAAGCCACCAACTCACCCGTGAGCGACACAATACCCACATCGTGCCCCGGCGAACCTTCCACAGCTACCACATCGCCTTTGATCAGCGGCAGTCCGGTATTGTTGATATAATATCCTTTTCGCGTATTTTTGAAACGGACTTCCACCAGGTTTCCGACAAAACTATTGTCGGGTATGGTTTCCAGCCAGTTGAAAACGTCTAACTTGTTGCATCCGGAACAGACATAGTCAAATAAGTCTTCTTCAGCATTTACAACAGGTTTTTTAAGACATCCGCGTGTGATGTATTGATCTATCATTATGTTTTTATCAATATTTGCACAAAGTAAACCATTTTTCCCGAAAAAGAAAAATAATAAATCGGGTAATTTTTGTATGTCTGTATGTAATTCAATAATTTCATGTATGTTTGCATCATCATAAAAATTAGAGTATCAATAATGAAAAACCTGTTCACCGGCTTAATAGCCTTTTTATTCGTCACATTAACCGCTTTTGCCCAACAATCGTTACCGGTTGATTTGGTATTAAAAATCAAGAACGAAGCATTTCAAAATTCACAAATTGAAGCGTTATCATCTTATCTGTCCGATTTTGCAGGTCCTCGTCTTTCAGGTTCAAGACTTGGAGAACGGGCAGAAATATTAACGAAGGAAAAACTCGCACAATCGGGCTTTTCCAATGCCCGTATCGAACATGCCGCCGATTTTCCCAGAGGTGGCTGGGATAACCTCAAAACCTACGCCGCCATGACTGAACCTTACTACTGCAATTTTACGGCACTGCCAAAAGCATGGACGGGAAGTACAAACGGATTGGTGCGGGGAGAGGTAATATTGCCGGATATTAAAACACAGGAAGATATTGAAAAATACAGAGGCACGCTCAACAACAAAATAATCCTGATGCCCGAAACGCAAAAATATGAAATGCTTTTCACGCCATTTGCCACACGCCTGACCGACGAGAGATTGGAAGTATTAGCCACTGCACCGGCGCCTCAGTCGCGTCCGCAGAACGATGCGCCATCGCCTGCGGCAGGGGTTAGATTACAGCAACAAATCAGAGCATGGCTGGCAGAAGAAAAACCTGCCGTTATCATCAGCGGCGGCGGGGTCTTTAATGTTCCGCAATCGACGCGCGCAGAGTATAAATACGGCGATGCCGAACCTGTTGCAGAATTGATGCTTCCCGTAGAAAATCACGGACGCATGGCGCGCTTGATCAACCAAAATATTGCCGTGTACATGGAAGTAGAAATAAAAAATGAATTTTACAACAATCAGGTAATTAACAATGTGATTGCCGAAATACCCGGAACCGATCCAAATCTGAAAGACGAGGTGGTGATGATCGGAGGACATTTGGATTCGTGGCATGGGGGAACAGGCGCTACCGACAACGCATCGGGTTGCGCTGTGATGATTGAAGCGATGCGTATCATTAAAGAAACAGGCGTCAAACCACGCCGAACGATACGGATTGCATTATGGGGCGGCGAAGAACAGGGAATGGGAGGCTCCAAAGGATACCTGCAAAATTTCCTTTACGATGCAGACGAAAAAAAAACCAAAAAAGGCTACGATCAATTTGCGCTCTATCTGAATATGGACAATGGGTCAGGTAAATTCAGAGGCATTTATCTGGAAGAAAACGATAAGGCATTTCCTTTTTTCAGGGAATGGATCAAACCGTTCAATATGGACTTTGGCGTATTATCGCCCCGTAAGACAGGGTGGACAGACCATGAAACCTTTGACCGTATCGGGTTGCCTGCTTTTCAGTTTATTCAGGATCCTCTTGAGTATGCGCGCGGTTATCATACGGCGATGGATACATACGAACGACTGATCATTGATGATCTGAAATACAATGCCGCTTTGATAGCCCTCCTCGCTTTATCGGCGGCAATGGACGACGCTCTTGAGTATGCGCGCGGTTATCATACGGCGATGGATACATACGAACGACTGATCATTGATGATCTGAAATACAATGCCGCTTTGATAGCCCTCCTCGCTTTATCGGCGGCAATGGACGACGAAAAAATACCGCCAAAACCTTTGCCGGAATAACCGGAAACAAATTAATGTGTAAAATATTTCAAAAATGAATCGTTTACGTTTTGGTGTTGTCGGCACCAACTTTATTACCGATTGGCTGATTGCCGGCGGCAGGCAGGATGAGCGTTTTGAACTTACAGCCGTTTATTCGCGCACACAGGAAACCGCTGACGCTTTTGCCGTCAGACACGATATTCCCCACAAGTTTACTTCGTTAGAAAAAATGGCTGCCAGTCCGTTGGTTGATGCTGTGTATGTGGCCTCGCCCAACGCACTGCACGCCGCACAGAGCATCCTTTGCATGGAGCACGGTAAACATGTACTTTGCGAGAAAGCCTTTGCTTCCAATGCCCGCGAAGCCCGCGAGATGTTTGCCGCCGCCCGCAGAAATAAAGTTGCGCTGATGGAAGCCATGAAACCCACGCTCACGCCAAATTTCCTTGCAGCACGCGAGGCATTGAGCAGAATCGGCACTGTTCGCCGGTATTTTTCCTGTTACTGCCAGTATTCGTCGCGCTACGATAAATTCCGTGAGGGCGTGGTGCTCAATGCATTCCGTCCTGAATTATCCAACGGAGCGCTGCCGGACATCGGCGTTTATACCATTTATCCAATGGTGGTACTGTTCGGACGGCCGCAAACCATTAAGGCCGCAGGATACAAACTCCCGTCGGGCGTAGATGGCGAAGGCAGTGTGGTGTTCTCGTATCCTGAAATGGATGCGGCCGTACTCTATTCCAAAATTGCCAATTCGCAGCTCCCCACAGAGATACAGGGTGAAGACGGTAATATTGTTTTCGATCGCATCAACATCATCAGCGAACTGAACCTCCATTTCCGCGATGGACGAAAGGAACTTCTTTCCCAACCTGTCGAACAAAATGAATACTGCTACGAAATAAAGGAATTTATCGACGTCGTACAGTCAGGCAGGCAGGAATCAGCGATAAACAGCTGGGAGAACACATTAATAACAATGGAAATCATGGACGAAATCAGACAACAGTTGGGAATAGTATATCCGGCAGATAAAACAAAATCTGAAAAATAATCGTTCAAAAAAAACCAACATGTTGGAAAACTAACTACTTTTGCATCACAATCAAAAACCAAAAATCAACAATGAAAAGACGAACATTTTTATCAGCAGGCGCTGCATTAGGCATGACCCCTGTAATGGGTATGTCAGGACTGGCGAGTAGTTTAGAACAACCGGCCGCCGAAGGAAGACAATATTTTGAGTGGATACGCTACCACCTGCCCTTGGGAAGCCGCGCAGGATTTGTGGCCAACTATTACCGCGATGTAGCCATTCCGGCGTTGAATAAGGCCGGTATCAGCAATGTGGGCGTGTTTAACTTAAAGCATGGGCCTAACGATCCTACGCTGCATGTGATTATCCCGCATCCATCGCTTGAATCAATAGTAACGTTAAATGACCGGTTGCTCGACGATCAGAGTTTTGTGCAGGCAGGCGAACGTTTCCTGAAACCGTCCTTGTCGGAAATGGCCTTCGTATCGATGGAAAAGTTAATACTAAGAGCTTTCACACATCTTCCGGAGATAGTGGTTCCAAAGCAAAAGAAAGAGAACAAAGCGCGGATTTTTCAGATACGCACCTACGAAGCGCCCAGTTTAACTGCTTCCAAAAGGAAAATACACATGTTCAACGAAGGCGGTGAAATAGCCATCTTTAAAAAGACCGGTTTACAACCCGTACTTTTTGGTGAAACCATTGCAGGAGACAGAATGCCCAACCTGGTATACATGCTCGCTTTCAGTGATTTTGCTGACATGGATAATGCCTGGAACACATTCCGCAATGATCCCGACTGGAAAAAACTGAGCGCCGACAGTTTCTATGCAGAAACCGTTTCACGTACCAACGACTGGATTTGGACGCCCGCAGCTTTCTCGCAAATATAATTTTTTTTGTGTGTTTCAACTAAACATATTATATTTGCGCGGATTTTTGTTGAAACGAGGAGGAGGGGGACTAAAATCCCCCTCGTTTGTATGATAAAAGCATGATTTCGAGCGAGATTGTCAGAAATATTGTTTCGTCTGTCACCGGTAACACTGCCATTTTTGTGGTAGACATAAGGGTAGACAGCGCCGGTAAAATATCAGTTGAGGTAGACAAACCGGAAGGCGTCACTATAGAAGAATGTGTGATGATCAGCCGGGCAATCGAATCGGGCTTAAACCGCGAAACGGAAGATTTTGAACTGGAAGTATCATCGCCGGGGCTTAATATGCCGTTTAAAGTAATGGAGCAATACCGTAAAAACTGCGGACGACAAGTGGACGTGGTGAAATGCGACGGGCAGAAAATCACCGGTATATTGCAACATGCAGACGATGAAGGCGTCATTCTTGAAATAGAGACAAAAATCAGGGAAGCGGGGCAAAAACGGCCTAAAACCGTGATGCAAACCGCAGCCATCAAATTCAGCGATATCAAAACAACCAAAAGTCATTTTTAAGACGATGGATAATTTAAAATTGTTGGACACCTTTGCGGAGTTTAAGGAGTTAAAAAATATCGACCGTGCCACCATGATGAGCGTACTGGAAGATGTATTTCGCAGTACCCTTGCAAAAATGCACGGGAATGCTGAAAATTTCGACGTAATCATCAATATCGATAAAGGAGATTTTGAGATATGGCGTAATCGTGAGGTCGTTGCCGATAATGAACTGACCGATCCCAATCTTCAGATTTCCCTGTCAGAAGCGCAAAAAATTGATGACGACTACGAAATAGGCGAAGAAGTGACCGACGAGGTTAAAGTGACCGACTTCGACCGTCGTTCGATATTGGCCTTGCGGCAAAACCTGTCGTCGCGGATCATGGAACTCGAAAAAGGTAACATCTACGCCAAATACAAAGATCGTATCGGCGATATCATCACCGGCGAAGTATATCAGGTGTGGAAACGCGAAATACTGGTACTCGACGACGACGGCAACGAACTGATCATACCCAAAAACGAACAGATTCCGACGGATCATTACCGCAAGGGCGATAGCATACGCGCTATCGTGTTACGTGTAGAAATGAGGAACAACAACCCGTTGATCATCCTGTCGCGTACATCGCCCGTGTTCCTCGAACGTTTGTTTGAACTCGAAGTGCCCGAAATTTTCGATGGCCTGATCACCATCAAGAAAGTAGTTCGCTTGCCGGGCAAAAAAGCAAAAGTGGCTGTCGAATCGTACGATGACCGCATTGATCCCGTGGGCGCCTGCGTAGGGATGAAAGGTTCTCGTATTCACGGAATCGTGCGTGAACTGCGCAACGAAAATATTGATGTGATCAACTATACCACCAATATTCAGTTGTACATCACCCGTGCATTAAGTCCTGCCAAGGTCATTTCCATCAAGGTAAACGAAGCCGAAAAACATGTGGAAGTTTTTCTTAAAGCAAGCGAAGTATCGTTAGCGATTGGCAAAGACGGTTTTAATATCAAATTAGCCGGCCTGCTCACCGGTTATGAAATAGATGTGTACCGCGAAGCCGAAGCAGAGGAAGATGTAGATCTGGACGAATTTACCGACGAAATCGAAGAATGGGTCATCCATGAATTGAAGAGTATCGGATGCGACACTGCCAAGAGCGTGTTGGAACTGTCTGTGGATGATCTGGTAAAACGTACCGAACTCGAAGAAGAAACCGTCAGGGATGTGATCAAGATTTTGGCAGACGAATTTGAAAAATAAACGTAGCATATGGCAGAAGTAAAAGCATACAGATTAAGTAAGATAGCCATCGAGTTTAACGTGGGGATTTCTACCATTGTTGAATTTCTTAAAAAGAAAGGGCACGATATTGATGCAAATCCCAATTCAAAGGTTGCGCCCGAAATGTATGCGTTGCTTTCTATTGAATACAGTTCTGATATCTCTGCCAAAAAGGACGCCGAACGTGTTAACCTTCGGAATTTACGTGAAAAAAAGGGAGCTTTCGAGTTTCCGGATCACAGTATTCAACCGGAAATTGAAGAAGAAGAAGAACCTCAGGTACTGGTAAAAGATACCAGTTTAGGAAAAAAAACGCCTTTGTTCAGTGATCCGGTCCGCGACCTGGAATTTAAGGTAGTGGGAAAGATCGATCTGAATGAAAAACCCAAAAAACCGGAACCCAAGCCCAAACCGAAACCTAAACCTCCCGTTCAGGAAAAACCTGCGAAAAAAGAAGCGGAACCTCAACCCAAAAAAGAAACCCAACCGCAGCCTGCCGAGACACAGCCAAAAACCGCAGAAACGCCAGTTATTGAAACTCAACCGTTACCACCCGAACCGGTGGTTGTCGAAGAAGTAACAACGCCAATAACTGAAATAACCGTTCCGGAACCGATACCTCCGGCAGAAAGCGAGTCCCTACAGGAAGTGGAACGACTGCTGGTAGAACCCGAAACACTCGACGAATTAAAAGTGATCGGAAAAATAGACCTTAACGCGCTTAACCAGCGAACAAGGCCACAAAAGAAATCGAGACGTCAATTGGAGAGAGAGCGAAAAGCGCGCGTACAGCAGCACAAAGTGGCAGCTTCCGAAAAAGCAGCACAACAAAGCAAGCAATCTCAACAGACAAAATCTGAAAAAGATAATGCCCAAACTGCCAAAAAAACTGACGGTAAAAAAGCGGACGCCAAAAAAACAGACGGTAAAAAACCGGAAAAAGTTGACATAGCACGTCCTGAAATCAAATTAACAGGACCAACGGTTGTCGGAAAAATTGAATTACCTTCAGAAAAGATTTCCGAAATAGATTCAAAGAAAAAACGCAAGCGCATCCATAAGGATAAGGAAAGGATCGTTGTGGGCGACAAAGCCGGTCAAAAGAAATTAGAGCAGGTACAGCTCATCAAAGCAAAAAAGAAAAAACTGCTTCGTCCTGAAGTAAATGAAGATGATGTACAGAAGCAAATCAAGGAAACACTCACACGACTGACTGCAAAAGGTTCCAAATCGAAAAGTTCTAAATACCGTCGCGATAAGCGTGACGCTGTTAGCCAACGGATGCAGGAAGAGGAAGAACTGCAAATAAGCAGAATGAATATCCTGAAAGTGACTGAATTTGTATCGGTTAATGAATTGGCTTTACTGATGGATGTGCAGGTAACACAGGTAATTGCCACTTGTATGAACATGGGGCTGTTTGTTTCCATCAACCAGCGCCTTGACGCAGAAACGATCGTGCTGGTAGCCGACGAGTTTAACTATAAAGTAGAATTTATCAGCGCCGATTCGCAGGAAATACTTATCGTAGATGAAGATGACAAAGATGATTTACAACCCCGTTCGCCAATTGTCACCGTTATGGGACACGTTGACCACGGAAAAACAAAACTGCTCGATTATATCCGCAATGCCAATGTAATTGCAGGCGAAGCCGGCGGTATTACTCAGCACATCGGCGCATACAGCGTTGGTTTGGATGAAGACCGCCACATCACCTTCCTCGATACGCCCGGTCATGAAGCGTTTACCGCCATGCGTGCACGCGGCGCAAAAATCACCGATGTGGTCATCATAGTTGTAGCTGCCGACGATGGCGTAAAACAGCAAACGGTGGAAGCCATCAACCATGCTTCAGCAGCTGGCGTCCCTATCGTTTTTGCCATCAACAAGATAGATAAACCCGAAGCCAACCCTGATAAAGTTAAGGAAGAACTGGCACAGATGAATTATTTAGTGGAAGACTGGGGTGGAAAATATCAATCACAGGAAATATCGGCCAAAGCAGGTATCAATGTCGATTTGTTGCTCGAAAAGGTATTGCTTGAAGCCGAATTGCTCGAACTGCATGCCAATCCCGACCGCAAGGCAGTAGGTTCGGTCATCGAATCGTCCCTTGACAAAGGCCGGGGATATGTGGCGACAGTGCTGGTGCAAAACGGCACATTACGTCAGGGCGACGTAGTATTGGCCGGAAGTAATACCGGACATGTGAAAGCCATGTATAACGAACGCAATCAAAAGATTGAGGAAGCAGGCCCGGCGACGCCGGTGCTGATACTTGGACTGGATGGCGCTCCGCAGGCAGGAGATACATTCAACGTGCTGGAAGATTTCCGCGAAGCCCGCGAAATTGCAGCCAAACGCAGTCAGTTACAGCGTGAACAGGGTATGCGTACCCGGAAACATATTACACTCGACGAAATAGGCCGCCGTATCGCCATCGGCAACTTCCAGGAGTTGAACATCATCGTGAAAGGCGACGTAGACGGTTCGGTTGAAGCGCTGTCCGACTCGCTCATTAAACTGTCGACGCCGGAAATACAGGTGAATGTCATCCACAAGGCGGTAGGTCAGATATCCGAATCGGACGTCACGCTGGCGGTAGCATCCAATGCGGTGATTGTCGGATTTCAGGTACGTCCTTCGGTAGGAGCACGTAAAATGGCTGAACAGGAACAAATCGACGTCCGCATGTATTCCATTATTTATGATGCTATTGAAGAAATCAAATCGGCTATGGAAGGAATGCTTTCACCCGAAATCAAGGAAGAGATCATTGCTACACTCGAAGTTCGCGAGGTCTTCAAAATAAGCAAGGTAGGTACGGTAGCAGGTTGTATCGTCCGCGAAGGGAAAATCCTGCGTACCTCAAAAATACGAATGATCCGCGACGGCATTGTTATTCACACCGGCGAACTTGGCTCGCTGAAGCGTTTCAAGGATGATGTGAAAGAAGTGGCTGCCGGTTATGAGTGCGGTTTGGATGTGGCTAATTTCAACAATATAGAAACCGGCGACATCATAGAAGCATACCAGGAAGTAGAGGTGAAAAAGAAATTATGAAATTTTTTACGTATTTTTTGCAGTGAAATTATTTCGTTATGTACAGCGTATATTTGATTATTATTTTTGTTTTGGTCGCGCTGGCTGTTGTCGACCTGACTGTAGGCGTAGCCAACGATGCAGTGAATTTTCTTAACTCGGCCATTGGTTCCAAGGTAGCGTCGCGGGCGGGTATCCTTGCCATTGCTACCGTAGGGATATTTACAGGTGTGCTCACTTCCAACGGTATGATGGAAATAGCCCGGAGCGGGGTTTTTCATCCGGGAATGTTTACCTTCCATGAGGTAATGATGATTTTTCTTGCGGTGATGATTTGCGATGTGTTGCTGTTAGACCTGTTCAATACTTTCGGATTGCCCACGTCGACCACCGTATCGCTGATTTTCGAACTGTTGGGAGCGTCGGTATTTGTGGCGCTGTACAAAATCTGGACGTCGTCTTCCGGTATTGTTGGCGAATTGAGCGACTACATCAATTCGGCAAGTGCGCTGAAATTGATTTCTGCTATTCTGGCTTCGGTACTGGTGGCTTTCATTTTCGGAAGCGTGATCATGTTTCTTTCAAGGATATTGTTCTCGTTCCGTTATAGACGGACGTTCAGAAGATACGGCGCGGTATGGTCAGGACTTTCCCTGACGGCCATTGTCTATTTTGCCCTGTTCAAAGGATTGAAAAGTTCCTCCGTGATATCGAAGGAAACCATGATGTGGATCACAGACAACATACAAATTCTGCTGCTTACGTGTTTTGTCGGATTTTCCATACTTTTGGCCATCCTGCAACACGCTTTTAAAATCAATATTCTTAAAATCATTGTACTGGCAGGAACGGGAGCATTGGCGCTGGCATTTGCAGGCAACGATCTGGTGAACTTCATTGGCGTTACCATGGCGGGGATTTCTTCATACGAAATTGCTTCGGCACATGCAGCGGCAGGCGGAAACATTGACAGTTTGCTGATGGGCGATCTTGCCAAGCCTGTCGTTGTTCAGCCTCTTTATCTGTTGATAGCCGGCGGCGTGATGGTACTTGCGCTCTGGTATTCAAAAAAAGCGCAAACGGTATCCGATACTGAAGTGAACCTTTCACGGCAGGATGAAGGCTTTGAACGTTTCGGCTCTACATCTGTTTCAAGGGCGTTGGTGCGCAGCGCAAGGACGCTCAACAAGCGACTCACGGCCATCATGCCCGACAGTGTCAACCGCTTTATCGACAGCCGTTTCAAACCGTCAAAAGCCGAGAGGAAAAACAAAGCGTCCTTCGACCTGATACGCGCTTCGGTGAACCTTACCGTAGCGGCGCTGCTTATTTCAACGGCTACATCCTTTAAACTTCCCCTGTCAACCACTTACGTAACGTTTATGGTTGCAATGGGTTCGTCGCTCAGCGACAGAGCATGGGGACGCGAAAGCGCCGTGTACCGCATCACGGGCGTACTGACAGTAATTTCGGGATGGTTTTTGACTGCCATAGTCGCTTTTTCTGTGGGGGCAATCATCGCGCTGTTGCTGATGTGGGGAGGAAAAATTGCTTTTGCGGGATTGTTGATACTGTGCACATTCTTGCTCATACAATCGTCGCTGCTGCACAAAAAACGGGAAAAAAAGATTCAGGTCGAAGATGGTGCTGTCATTCTCAGGAAAGGTTCTATAATTGAGCTGTGCAACGAGGAGGTGTACAGCGTATTCGAACAGATGAGCCGCATCTATACCCAAACATTAAAGGGGCTTGCAGCGGAGGATAACAAAAAACTGAAAAAACTCTACAAGGAATCCAAAGAATTGTATCAAACGGAAAAAGACAGAAAAGAAAATGAAATGCTGCCTACATTGGTAAAATTACAGGAAGACACTGTTGATACAGGACATTATTATGTACAGGTGCTTAATTATCTGCACGAAGTATCCAAGTCGCTGCTGTTCATCACCAAATCGAGTTTCGAGTATATTGACAACAATCATACGGGATTGAGCGATAAACAGGTAGCTGATTTGGAAAATATCAACAAGGAGGTTTCGGATGTTTATGAAGGCATTGTCATCATGTTACGCACTTCGGATTTCAGCGATTTTGAACGGATTTTGGCTAAACGCGACAATATTTTCGATCTTTTTGTGGAAAACATCAAATCGCAAATCAAACGTGTGAAAAACAATGAAAGCTCTATCCGCAACAGTATACTCTTTTTGGACATTGTGAACGAAACCAAGGCAATGTTACTGCAATCGCGTAATCTGATGAGAGCGCAACGGCAATTTATGGGATTTGAGGAAGGGCTGAATAAAAAGGTAAAAAGCGTTAAGAAGGATAAAAATTAATTACAGATATTCAGAAATAAATATTATTTTTGCAGCCTCAAAAATTGATAATGACAGTGAAACACAACATATCCGGTGTAGCAGCAACAACCTTGCGGGGTTGGGGTTTTTATTTTTACTTTTATTATCGCCTG
>Ga0082212_10005120_pt1 | contig 17985 bp, 13 predicted proteins | sample TergutNt197P3_FD_71548 | JGI IMG/M metagenome (GOLD analysis project Ga0082212, IMG submission 71548) | Neocapritermes taracua P3 segment gut microbial communities from Petit-Saut dam, French Guiana - Nt197 P3 | ecosystem: Host-associated > Arthropoda: Insects > Digestive system > Gut ...
CGGCTTTCCGGGACAGGGGGCCGTTCAAGTCCATCACGGCCACGCCTGGGCATTTGAGAATCAGGTTCGGGAGGGCGGGGGCGTATGGCCTTTTGTGTCCTGACGCTCACAACCCTTTGCCTGAAAAAAGAATATCGGACTACATAGAAAACGACGAGCCTCTGCTTTTGACCCCTGACGCAAGGTTGAAGGTGGCTGAATTTCACGCCAGTTATTCTTTTACCCCAGTCATTTTTAAGAACCAGCAAAAGGGGTTCCAGATTGCCAATGTGTCTAACGGTATCTCTTTCGGGCGCGGAATAACCACGAACAGCATTGCATACATTGCACTAGGCGATGTTCCTGCCGAAATGGGCGAGGGCGACGTAGCTGAAGAAATCAAGCTTCCCCCGCCGCCGAAACCGCCCGAAGACCCGCAGGCGGCATGGCTGTATAAACGGGCGGAAGAGCTGGGCTTCCCTATTCCCGAGCCAAGTCCTGCCACCACCAAAGAGGCCGCGCCGCCCACCGAACCCCAGACCGCCGCCGCAGAAGACGCGCAGCCCGAGGCGCAAGCCGAAGCCCGCACCCTCTGGCCCTACGCCCTCATCCCGCCCGCCTTCCTCGCCGCCCTATGGGTCGCGAGGAAGCGGAGGCGTGACTCTAAAAACTGTAAACTGTAAACTGCCAGCTGGCGCGGCCAGCCGCCGCGCCCCGGCCGGGCCAACCCGGGATGCCGGCATAAAAACCAATGGGGGCCAAAGGTGAACCCATAAGGGAGGCAAGAAAATGAAAATGCGTTGTGCGGTATTAATCGCATTGTTGCTTGTGAATAGCGCGTTAGGGACGGATGCAATCGAGTACCTGAAAAAGGATTCTTGGATGAGCATTGCCTCGGTCTCGGCAACAGGCTTGACGGTCAGGCTCCAGGGGTGCAATGTTTTGGTTGCGCCGAATGGCGTGCCGGAGCCGTGGCGCCACATGGAAGAAGGCGAGACGCTTGCCCTGGTCGCGGACCAGGAGGTGTGGCTCGGTTGCCGCTATCTCAAAGTAGTCTTTAGGCCTGTCGCCTTTAAAGACAAGCAGAAGGGTTTTAGGGTCGCTAAGATGCTCGCGGGCGACAGCGCCCACCCTTGCTCCCCGTCTCACATCACTTTTGTCGCCTTGGGTGACGCCCCTGCGGGGATGGGCGAGGGTGATGTGGAGATGGTCATGGACAATGGGGAGTGGGTGAGTCCGGAGAAGTCGAAAAGTTGGGAAATCGAGAAGCTGGGATGGTATGCTGAGAAAATAGTTGAGGATGCGGAGACAATAATGCAAGACGCAGAGATGATGGCGAGAGTATCACGAGACCCATCCTTTGCAAAATTGTGGGCTACGCTCATAGAGAAGGGTTTGATAAAACCGAAAGCAGAAATCCCACTGGTCACGGGATCAAAAGATGCCGCGCCGCAAGAGACGCCGCCAAACCCTGACGAACCGCCGCCCCCGCAAGCCGAACCCCAAGCCGCCGCCGCCGGAGACGCGCAGCCCGAAACGCAACCCCAACCCCGCACCCTCTGGCCCTACGCGCTCATCCCGCTCGCCTTCCTCGTCGCCCTGTGGGTCGTGCGCAAAAAACGGAAACAGGGGGGATGACGATGAAAACGAAACATTGCATGGCATTGGTCGCCGTGCTGCTTGCGGGCGGTGCGCACGGGATGGACGGGATTGAATGGCTGAACAATTTTCTGATTTTCGAGTCAGTCGTTGTCACACCGACGAGCATGGTGCTAAGGACAAGCGGCTCGCTTGGTTCCCTTGGGGCGATCCAGGTTCATGGAGAGGAATAAAGACCAAGCAAGGGCACTCGTGCAGACGGGATACCGCAATGTGGCGCGAACATTCCTGCAAGGGCTTGAAGCATACGAAAAGACGCTAACCCCTTCGGGGCAAAGAATGATGTGCCAACGTCAACTCGAAATATTATAGAAACTAACCACTAATCACTAAGCACTGACCACTAACCACTAATTCCCCCTAATCTTTTCCTTTATCTCCGGCGGCAAGTGTGGTTAAATAATGTTTAACGCATTTTGCGGGAAACGGAGATTTGTTATGGCGAAGTATCTGGTCGGGATTGATAACGGCGGGACGGTGTCGAAGGCGGCGGTGTTTTCGGCGGATGGTCGGGAGCTGGCGGTCGCGGGGCGGAGGGTGAATATCCTCCAGCCGCATCCGGGCTGGTCGGAGCGGGACATGGGTGACCTCTGGCGTGACACGGCGGAGGCGATCAAGGAGGCGATTGAGAAGTCGGGCGTTGACCCGAAGGATATTGCGTGTGTGTCTTGCACGGGTCACGGGAACGGGCTGTACCTGATCGATGCGGATGGGAAGCCGGTGCGGAACGGCATCTATTCGTCGGATGGTCGCGCGGCGGGAATCGTCGCGGATTGGAAGGCGCGGGGGGTGGACGCGGCGGCGTTGCCCAAGACGGCGCAGTGCGTGTGGGCGGCGCAGCCGAACGCGTTGCTGGCGTGGCTGCGGGAGCATGAGCCGGAGTCGGTGGCGCGCGCGGCGGCGGTGCTGATGGCGAAGGATTTCACGCGCTTCTGCCTGACGGGCAAGGTGGCGATGGAGATCACGGACATGAGCGGCACGAGCCTGATGAATGTGATCACGGCGCGGTATGATGATGAGGTGCTGGAGGTTTTCGGTATCGCGGAGATGAAGCGTCTGCTGCCGCCGATCGTGGCGAGCGCGGAGGTGTGCGGGGCGGTGACGGCGGAGGCTGCGGCGTTGACGGGCTTGGCGGAGGGCACGCCCGTGGCGGGGGGGATGTTCGACATTGACGCGTGCGGGCTGGCGTCGGGCTGCGTGGACGGGCGGCAGTTCGTGATCGTGACGGGGACGTGGGGCAATAACCAGTACATCGCGCGTGAGCCGCTGGTGGACAGGAATCTCTTTATGACGTCGTGCTACAGCATCCCGGGCTGGTACCTGATGCTGGAGGGCAGCCCGACGGGGGCGGGTAATCTGGAGTGGTTCGCGGAGACGTTCCTCGGGGACAAGGCGGCGTTGCTGAAGCAGTCGGGCGGCGGGTCGGTGTTCGCGTGGGCGGACGCGGAGGTGGCGGGGGTTGCGCCGGATGCGGACGCGCCGCTGTTCCTGCCGTTCCTGTACGGGGAGAACGTGGGGTATGCGGCGAAGGGGTGCTTCCTCGGGCTGGACAGCCGCCACGGGCGCGCGGATGTGATGCGGGCGGTGTATGAGGGGTGCGCGTTCTCGCACAATATGCACTTGCAGCGGCTGTACGCGTTCCGCGCGAAGCCGGAGGTCATCCGCCTGACGGGCGGGGCGGCGCGGAGCGCGGTGTGGATGCAGATGTTCGCGGATATTTTCCAGGTGCCGGTGGAGGTGCCGGACGGGTCGGAGCTGGGGGCGTTGGGCGCGGCGGTCGCGGGCGCGGTGGCGTGCGGGCTGTATGCGTCGTATGAGGATGCGATCCCGGCGATGACGCGCGTGGCGCGGCGTTACGAGCCGGACGCGGCGCGGGCAGAGATTTATGCCGGGCGGTACGGTCGGTACTGCGCGGCGGTTGCGGCGTTGAAGCCGTTTTTCACAAAGTAGAAAAGGAGAAGGCAGTATGAAACGTATGGTTACGATGGGCATGGCGGCGGTGGCGCTCTTGGCGGGCGGGTGCGCGATGTGGGGGCCGAAGACGACGGCGGACGGGCTCAGGCCTGTCAAGCGCGCGTTCGACCTGACGAAGTACGGTGTGGCGAACCCGGAGGGGCTGACGCTCCATCAGGGCGACATTTATTTCACGGCGCGGAACACGTTCATCAAGAAGCCCGCGCAGATCATGCGCATCACGGCGAAGGATGAGCTGGAGTCGGTGCTGACGTTCGGCGCGGACGTGTCGCCGCTGGGGCTGGCGTTCGGGCCGGACGGCAACCTGTATGTGTGCGACAACCATTTCGCGGATGACGTGTGGGGCAAGTCGCGCCTGCTGCGGGTGTCGTTCTCGGACGAGGGCAAGCCGGTGAGCGTGGACGTTGCGGCGGCCGGGTTCAACCACATCAATGCGATCGCGATGCGCGGGGGCGATGTGTATGTGACGGAGACGGTGCTGGCGCGCGCGCCCAACGGCGTGACGACGGGCGCGGTGTTCAAGTTCGCGCTGGCGGACCTCCAGCAGAAGAAGCCTGTGGCGGTGAAGTCCGCCGCGACGGACCCGCGCTGCCTGCTGACCATCACGACGCGCAACCCGCTCGTGCAGTACAGTGCGAACGGGCTGACGTTCGACGGCAACGGGAACCTGTTCATTTGCAGTTTCGGCGATGGCGTGATGTGGCGCGCGACGTTCGACGCGAAGGGCGCGGTGGCGTCGTGCAAGCCGTGGGTGGACACGCGCAATGTGGCGATGCTGTCGCTGGACGGGGCGCATTACGACGCGCAGGACAACGTGGTGTGGGTCACGGATCTGCTGGGCAATGCAGTGGCGTCGATCGGCGTGGACCGCCCCGTGGTGCAGGTGGTGGCGCGGAACAAGGTGCCGCATGACGCGGCGGATGGCGATTTGGACACCCCGGCGGATGTGATCCGTCGCGGGGATAAATTGTATGTCGTGAACTTCAATCTGGAGTTCGGCGTGCATAAGGCGACGGCGCATCAGGCGGTGTCGGTGATTAAACTGAAGTAAAGGGAAAAGGAGAAGAAGATGAAAAATCTGGTTATCGGTTCGTTGGCGGTCGCGTTGGCGGTCGGGATTGTCGGTTGCAAGGAGGAGAAGGGTCATGCCCATGGCGGCGGTGCGCTCAAGACGCCGCGCCTGCTGTTCGACCTCACGGGTAAGTACACCAACCCGGACGGGATGTGCATACATGACGGCTATGTCTATGTGAACATGAACAACCTCGCCTCGGGCAAGCCTTCGGTGATTTGCCGCTTCGGCAAGGACGAGAAGCTCGAGGAGGTCGTGACGCTGCCCCTGCACCCCGAGACGGAGAGCGTCTGTGCGCTGGGCATCGTGTTCGCGCAAGACGGCAACCTGTACGTGAACGACAACCAGAACTTCAACGGCAAGGGGCTGGGGCTGTCGCGCATCCTGCGCGTCGTGATGAAGGACGGCAAGGCGGAGCGCGTCGAGGTCGTCGCCAAAGGGCTCAACGAGGCGAACGGCATCACCACCTTCGGCGACACGCTCTACATCGCGGACACGAACTTCGGCACGAAAGACCCCTTCACCAGCGGCGTGTGCGCGCTCAAACTGTCCGAGCTCTCGGCGGAGAACCCGGTCGTGATTCAGGGCGGCAAGATTGACCTCGACCCGCACTACATCGGCAGTTTCACGACCACGGGCAAATGGTCCGTCGGCGCGAACGGCATCGCGGCGGACGCCGACGGCAACGTGATCGTCTGCAACTTCGGCGACGCCGTGCTGTGGAAGATGACCTTCAACGCCGACCGCACGGTGAAAGACTTCAAGCCGTGGGTGGACTGCTCGAAGGCTGGCGTGGAGAGCCTCGACGGCTTGCAGTGCGATAGCGAAGGGACATTCTGGAGCGCCGACTTCATCGGCAACGCGATCGTTAGCATCGCGGCGTGCGGCGGGGTTGACATCATCGCGAAGAACCCGCCCAGCGACGGCAAGGGAGGCCTGCTGCACGCGCCCTCCGAGTGCATCCGCCGCGGCAACAAGGTCTATGTCTCCAACATCAGCCTCACCTTCGGCCCGCACACGGCCAGCACGACGCCCACCATGTCGGTCATCGATCTGTAAAAAATCAAATCATTTTCCGCCTTGCAATCGGGACGGGGATATGTTTCAATTGTGATGTTTCGAACACGGGCTTGGTAAGTATTCCCCCCACAATTCGGGGAGTGAGGAACCCAAGCCCATATTTTTTTCATGGGGCAGTCATGGAGGACAAGACAGCGATACTCGTGGACAGCGGGTTTTAAAGGAGACGTTTAAGAGGGAGGCGAGCGTAACGTAACGCTCGTTTCGCACAAGGTGAGCGCGATGTCAACGGTGAAACGTTTTTTGAAGGCGGTGTTTTGGCGGGGCAACTCCGATGTCGGCGTGTTGTTCACGTTTGCGTTGGTGGCAACGCTAAGAGCCGTTCTCTTGACGGGGCTGTTTGCGTTGCTATTGCTGACGCTGGCGGGCGTTTCTGTCTTTGGCGCTATTTCCGTGTCCAACATCGCGACATATAGCCGTGTCTTTACATTTGCGACAACCCTCATGTCGCTTTATTCCGTTGTGCTGACCCTCTTGTTTTTGATGGACCTGTACATAAAGGCTTTCCAGTGCCGGAAACGGATCGCCGTCGTGTTGAGTTTGCTGTTACCTGTGGCCGGGATGCCCGCGTGTTCGTGGAAACTCAGAAACGGGAAAGCCTTCATTGTTTCGGTGACGGCATCCGTCTGCTGGGTGGCGGGGATTGCGTGCCGCTTCATTCCGGTTTGTCAGGGCATCACGCGGGAGGTCTGCGTTCTTGGCTCTATGGTCATGCTGGCGGTCGCCATTTATTTCCTGTCGCCCCGCCGTTCGCTTCTGTGGCTGGGGACATTGTACATGACATTGACGCTCCTCTATTTCATCACGCCCCGTGTCATATATCCCCGATTGAACGCCATCGTGGAGACGCGAAAGGCGCAGATGCCCGAACGATGCGCCGTGACGTTCACATGGGAGGCATGGCAAGCGGAAATGAACGCCGCTGACGCAGAACTTCCTGAACCCTTCAAGACGCTTCACGATGAACGTCAGGCGTCGGCATCCACCAATCAATGGAAGTTAAGGATAGGGCGGAGATTAAACGCCAAGGACATCGAAAGCCTGACGAACGCCATTCCCGCCGCCGAACGGGTGAAAACAGTCCCAATCCTCAATCCCTTCTTGCCGCCGACACAGGAGGAGATTGAGGCGTTTCAGCAGTATGAAACCACATACGCCTCACGTATCGCCGTGATGGACGAGGTGACGGATCCTCGCGCGCCGCATACGGATCAGGGTTATCCCGTGGCATTCTCGATTCCGCCGCGTGCGACGCAGGGCTTGGGGATTTCGGAATGGGGGCGTTATTATGCGAACAAGGCGATTATGGAGGCGCACCATGGGAACACGAATGCCGTCCGCGACCTGCTGCAACGTACGGACGGGATACGCGCCTATTATGAGACATCGCTGATGCTCATAAATAAAATGTTGGGAATGCCAACGGAAATGCAACGCCTGACGGCTTTGCAAGCGGCGATACATCTGTTGTCTGACGACGATCTTGCCCAAATGCAGAAGGGGTTGTCAGTCCCTGCGGAAAAATGCCTCCGCCAGATTGCCAGTGTCTATTATGGCGAAAGCACGGTTTTGGAGGACTTGATTGTGAAGGGGTGTCCGGAAAATCAGAAAGTCTTGTGCTCAACCATAGGAACGTTTGTCTCCATCTGGCTGTGCTTCGAGCGACTTTCGCAGTTTAAGCGGACAGAGGCTGTCTGCAAGGTTTTAAACGACGCTTCGCTTTCAGAGGCGGAACGTTATTCAAAGGCGGGACAAGCCTACAACGCGCAAGCCAGTATGCCGCTCATGCAAGTTGCGCAATATAATCCCGGGCTTCTCATCAAGTCACTTGCGACAAAGACGGACTATACCCGTGCCGCGGAAACGGGTATTGCGGTGGAACGCTATCGGCGGAAATACAACCTGCTTCCGGAGACGTTGGCGGCACTGGTGCCTGAGTTCATCGAGAGGCTTCCGATCTCGGCAAGGACAGGCGAGCCGTTGCGTTACACGACCGGGGCAATCGATATCTCGACAAAGGATGTGCCCGACACATTCGTCAACGGCTACCGCATCGACAACGGGTGCGACGACGATGATTTCCGTGGATTTACTGTGGCGTTGGAAGGACAACGTCTCATCACACACAAAGGAGAAACGAAAGATGAATAACTTCCTTGACTTCAAGGGAAAGACGGCACTCGTGACGGGCGCCGCCGGGGCGATTGGCAAAGGCGTGGCGGAGGGGCTGGCGCAGTGCGGCGCGCGGGTGTTCGTCACCGACCTCAAGAAGGACGGCGTGGATGCCGTCGTGGGCGAGTTGAAGGCGGCCGGGCATGACATCGCGGGGCTGGAGGCGGACGTGACGAGCGAGGCGCAAGTCAAGGCTGTCGTCGATGCCGCCGCCGCGCATTTCAGCGGGCGCATCGATGTGCTGGTGAACGTCGCGGGCATCGCGGGGCAGAACGCCGTCGAGGACATCACGGAGAAGGAGTGGGACTTCATCTTCGCGGTGAACTGCAAAGGCACGTTCTTCTTCGTGAAGTATGTCGCGCCGCTGATGAAGGCGCACAAGTACGGCAAGATCGTCAACTTCTCCTCGCAGTCCGGCAAGAACGGCTCCGCGCTGCTCAGCCACTACAGCGCGGCGAAGGGCGCGGTCATCACCTTCACGCAGGCGCTGGCGTTCGAGTTCGCGAAGGACAACATCCAGGTCAACTGCGTCTGCCCCGGCGTGACGGACAACACGGGCGTGTGGACGTTCATGTCCGCGAACTACATCAACAACCTCCATCAGGAGCGCGCGGAGGTCGTCAAGAAATTCGCCGCCAAGATCCCGCTCGGCCGCCTCGCGACCGTCGAGGACGTCGTGGACACCACCGTCTACCTCTGCTCCTCCGCGTCGGACTACATCACCGGCCAGTCGCTCAACATCTCGGGCGGCCGCCTCACGCTGTGAGCCTAAGTGATGAGTGATGATATAGCATTTTGTATCATTGGCACACATCCGCGACGGTACAATGGTGTGCGCTTTTAGGGGATAATGCGTAGAGACGGATGATTATCCGTCTCCCCGTGTCATTGCCCTGCAGAGACGGATAATCATCCGTCTCTACCTCCAATGTTATCTTTGGGCAATACCGGCCAGCCGCTGAACATCTCGGGCGTCGCCTCGCGATGTAAAAAAACAACTTGCGTGTTGTCTGCCACGATGGTACAGTTTTGTCATGCTTAAAGAGACACTTGGAGGTATGACATGAAATGGATTACGGTTACGGCGCTGGCGCTGTTCGCGCTGGCCTTCGCGCGGGCGGACCCCGCGCAGCACATGGCGGCGGCGGAGAAGGGCGACGCGGAGGCGCAGTATTGGCTCGCGACGTATTATGCAGACGAGGGGGAGCCGGGGAAGGCTTTCGGGTGGCTGAAGAAGGCGGCAGCCCAAGGGCATCGGGAGGCTCAGTTCGCCCTTGCGGCGTTTTATGCAAAAGGGGTAAAAGGCATTATTGAAAAGGATTTGACGGAATCCGCTTGGTGGCTCACAAAAGCCGCTGAGCAAGGCCACCTGAATGCCCAGCACAATCTCGGAATGTGTTTTGCGTATGGCGATGGCGTGAAGCAGGATTACGTCAAGGCGAGGGAGTGGTTCAGGAAGGCTGCGGCGCAAGGCGACGAGAAAGCCGAAGCCCTCGTCAAGGTCCTCGACGGGTTCATCGAGGACATGAACACCCAGGCGCTCTGGGCAGACCCCGCCCAGCACGTCGAGGCGGCGACGCGAGGCGACGCGGAGGCGCAATACAACCTCGGGATGTGCTACGTGAACAACAGAACCCCAAAAAATCAGGATTTCGCCAAAGCCTTCGAGTGGTTCACGAAGGCCGCCGAGCAGGGACACGCAAAAGCCCAGTGCGCCCTTAGTTGTTGCTACAGGGAGGGTCAGGGCGTGGAGAAGGACGTTGTCAAGGCCGTCGAATGGATCATGAAAGCCGCCGCGCAAGACGACGTAGGCGCCCACTACGGCCTTATCTGGCATTATGCGAACGGGGTGGGCGTGCCGAAGGATGCCGCAAAAGCCCTCGAGAGCCTCGGCAAGGCCGCTGAGTTGGGGCATGTGGAGGCGCAGTATTATTTGGGCAGGCGTTATGAGAAAGGCGAGGGGGGCGTCATCCAAGACACGCAGGAGGCGATCAAGTGGTACAAGAAGGCTGTGGCGCAAGGCCACGATGAAGCCGAATACCGCCTTGAAGACCTGCAACGGCAAAAGCGCGACCCTGGAGTGGAGGCTTTCGAAACGACCAGAAGGAACGCCGCGAAGGGCGACCCCAGAGATCAATATAGCCTTGGGATATTCTATGCGCAAGGCGTGGGCGTAAAGAAGGATGCGGCAAAGGCATTCGAATGGGTCACGAAAGCGGCAGGACAAGGGCATGTGCAGGCGCAATACAGCCTTGCGACATTCTATCGGGATGGCCAAGGTGTCAGCACGAATCATGCAAAGGCCGTCGAGTGGCTCATGAAGGCCGCCGAGCAGGATTTCATGCTGGCGCAATATGACCTCGCCGAGTGCTACCGGAAAGGCGAGGGCGTGGGCAAGGATTCGGTCAAGGCGGTAGAGTGCTATCGGAAGGCGGCGGAGAAAGGGCATCCACAGGCGCAGTATGCTCTTGGCGCATGTCATGTAAAAGGCGAAGGCGTGGACAAGGATGTCTCGAAGGCGGTCGAATGGTTCAAGAAAGTCGCCGCACAAGAAAGCCTGTTTGCAAAGCACCTCCTTGACCAATACAAGGCGAAAGGCACAATCACGGCAAAGGACATTGACGAGGTGGACTCGAAAATCTTCGAGTCGTACAGAAAACCTGCCGAACAAGGCAATGCCGAAGCTCAATTCATCCTTAGCGCATGTTATGCGCAGGGCATGGGGGTGGAGAAAGATGCTGAGAAATCTTTCGAGTGGCTCAACAAGTCCGCAGGGCAAGGATACGCGCAAGCGCAATTTTATCTTTTTTCGTCTTACGAGCAAGGGCACAATGGCGTCGGCAAGGATGAAAAAAAGGCTTTTGAGTGGCTCAGGAAGGCAGCCGAAAACGGGTATTCAAGCGCTCAACATATCCTTGGGATATGCTATCAGAATGGCGAGGGCGTGAAGAGGGATTTCGACGAAGCCGCCAAATGGATTAGAAAAGCCGCCGAGCAAGGGGACGCAGGGGCGCAAAGTACCCTTGGCATAGCCTACCAGTATGGCAAAGGCGTGAAGAAAGACATTGCAACAGCCATCGAGTGGTTCACGAAAGCCGCCGAGAATGGCGACCACACCGCGCGCAACAAACTGAAAGAACTTCAAGCAGCCCAATAGGGATAAATGAAAATGAGCGACCCCAAGAATAAGATTAAACTCTTCGAGGAAAGGCAGGTCCGCGCCGTATGGGACGAGGATGCCGGGAAGTGGTGGTGCGGGCATTCCTGCCCGCAGAGCGAAGAATCACGGGCAGGAATGCCCATGCCACCTTGCCCTGTGCGCGGAAATATTTACAGGCACTTTCTCTACCCCGAAGGGGTTACATCCCCCAGCGTAGGGCAACGCCCTACGTTAGGGGGCAAAGAAACGCCAAGCCCTGAAAGGGCGACATCAAAACGGATTACGCCCTTACAGGGCTTGAAAATGTGTGTGTCCCGTTTCGTAGGGCGTTGCCCTACGCTAGTATATTTCAGGGCTTCGCCCTGATGATTGAACGGGGAATAGGATTTCACAAGCATAACCAAACAGAAAGGATACGAGAATGAGCGAGTTCATGAAAGAGCAGGGTATGGAGTTTGAGATTAACCGTGATGCCGTCGGGCGGTATTTTCGGGTGTTGCAGTCGTTATTTTTTCTCGGGCCGGCGGTGCCTTTGTCCTTGCCGTGTCTAGTGGCTTTATTTGCATCTAACGGTCCGCGTTTTCCCGCTTTCCTGTTGCTCCTTCCCTTCATCGCGGCATTCGTCCATTACCACGTCGCCGGCCGTTGGATTTGCTCGCGGCAAGCGCGTAACCTCAGGTATCGGCTAGAGGGGAGCGTGCTGTGCGTCAGCGGCGGCGTGTTTTTCCTTTTCCGCAAATCGATCCCGCTCGAACGGATTACGGACATCGCCCTTGTCCAAGGGCCGCTTCTGCGCTTATTTGGCATTTGGGCGATGCGCATCCAGACCGCTGGGTCAGCGCAATGCGAAGCGACCTTGTACGGGGTCTGCGAGCCGGAGAAGATTCGCACAGTAATCCTTTCGCAACGCCAGGGCGTTTATGCGAAAGGCGATGAGGTTGTCAAACCGTAAACAAAGAGAAGGAGATACGAGAATGAGTGAGTTCACGAAAGAGCAGATCGCGAAGATGATGGACCATGCGGTGCTGAAGCCCGCGATGACGGACAACGACATACGCGCCAACGCCAAGATGTGCGTCGAGCGCGGCGTGGGCGACCTGTGCGTCCGCCCGTCCGACACCAAACTGGCGGCGGAACTGGTCAAGGGCAGCGGCACGACCGTCGCGGTCGTGGTCGGGTTCCCGCACGGCGCGAGCCTCCCCGAGGTCAAGGCCCTCGAAGCCAAACTGGCGATCGAGGACGGCGCAAACGAGCTGGACATGGTGATGAACATCGGCAAGTTCCTGTCAGGCGATTTCGACTGGGTCGTGCGCGACATCAAGGCCGTCGTCGATGTGGCGAAGCCCAAGGGCATCGTCGTCAAGGTCATTCAGGAGTCCTGCCTCCTCACGCTGGAGCAGGTCGCCAAGGCGTGCGAGCTCTCGATACAGGCGGGCGCGGACTTCGTCAAGACCTCCACGGGGTTCAACGGCGACGGCGCGACCGTCGAGCAAGTCGAAGTCATGCTCAACACCTGCAAAGGCCGCGCCAAGGTCAAGCCCTCTGGCGGCATCCGCGACTGGGAACGCGCCGTGCTGTTCGCGGCCATGGGCGTTGACCGCCTCGGCGTCGGCTCCGCCGACAAAATCCTCGACGGCGCACCCGCGGGCGACGGCTATTGATTATTGCCGTTCGCCCGTCACTCCGTGATGACCACCGCCGTCCCGGCCGGGAGGAGGAGGTAGAGCTCGTCGATGTCGGGGTTGCGGAAGCGGACGGTGAGGGCGTCGGGGGTGGAGGCGTTGCGCGTGCCTTGGAGGCTGATGCCGCCGAGGGTGGCGCCGCCGGAGGAGGCGAGCGTGACCCAGCAGATGTCTTGCGCGTGGCGGGGCTTGTCGTCGGGCATGCCGGTCCAGATGTCCGCTTGGTCGAGCGTGCGCTTGTTGCGGCTGCGCACGGTGTAGCGCCCGGTCGGGGGCATTTTCGCGTCGCCGGGGATGAGCGCGTAGCGCTTGAAGAACTCGCCGTTGAAGGTCAGCAGCGCGGAAGCGCTGGCGGGCGCGATGTGAAGCTCGAAGGCGGGGTTGTCCAGCACGTGGAGCTGTGTGCCGATGCGCATGTTCTCGGGGCGCTCGATGCCGTTGATCTCCATGATGAACTCTTGGGGGCAGCCGAAACGCTGGGCGATTTTGCCGGGGGTGTCGCCGCGCGCGACGGTGTGGACGGCTTTGCCGGGCGCGGGCTGCTTCGAGAAGAGTAGCGCGGTGTTGATCTGCCCGGTCTTGCGCTCGAGGAACGGGCGCAGCTCGTCCGCCTCTTTCTGCCCGAGCAGGTGCAGGAGGGTCTGGCGCGCGTCAATGAGGTTGCCTGCCTGCTCGTCGGCGGTGGCTTGGTCGAGGAGTTTCTGGGTTTGCGCGGGGAGGCGTTTCGATGTCTTGGGGGGGGCGGTGTCCGCGTCTAGGGTAGGGGGGCTTTGCGTCTCGCGGGCGGCGGTGTCTGATGAGCCGAACCATTTGCCGAAGAAGTGGCGGCCGATGGAGGCGCTCTCGCGGTTGACCTTGGTCTCGGGCGCGTCGAAGCGGGGCTGCTGCGTGGGGTCGTCGTCCGGCGCGGGGGCGTTACCTTTGCAGCTGCGCGCGAAAATCATGATGACCGCGAACAACGGGACAAGCACGACCGCCCACCAGTATTTGGTCTGCGGGCTGTTCTTGTCTTCGTCGTATTCAATGCCGTATGAGCCTCGGGAGAGCATGGATTACCGTTTACCGTTTTCAGTTTTCAGTTGGAGCGCGTCCAGCATGTCACGGACGGCTTGACCGAGACCCGCGAAGACGGCGTGGCAGATGATGCTGTGGCCGATGTTGAGCGTGTCCAGGCCGGGGATGGCGAGGACCGCCTTCACGTTGTCGAGGTTGAGGCCGTGGCCAGCGTTGACGCGAAGGCCAAGCTCGCGTGCGCGGCGGGCGGCGGCGATGAGACGCTCGAGCTCCCGCGCCTGTTCGGCATCGGCCGTGTCGGCGTAGGTTCCGGTGTGGAGCTCGATATAGGGCGCACCGATGGCGGCGCAGGCCTCGACCTGCCGCAGGTCAGGGTTGATGAACATGCTGACGCTGATTCCCGCGTCGCGCATCTGTGCGACGACAGGGGCGAGCGCGTCGCGCTGGGCGGCGACGTCGAGGCCGCCCTCGGTGGTCAGTTCCTCGCGGCGCTCGGGGACCATGCAGACTTCGTCGGGCTTGACCTCGAGCGCGACGGCGATGATTTCCGGCGTGTTGGCGAGCTCGAGGTTCATGCGCGTGGCGATGGTTTTGCGCAGGGCATAGACATCCGCGTCCTGGATGTGGCGGCGGTCCTCGCGCAGGTGGACGGTGATGCCGTGCGCACCGGCCTGCTCGCACAGCGCGGCGGCGTCGGTCAGGCGCGGGTACACGGTGCGGCGCGCCTGCCGCAGGGTTGCCACGTGGTCAATGTTCACGCCTAAGCGTATCATAAAAAACTCCTTTCGTTGGCATCGGCCATGCGAGGCATTCCGTGCCATTGGGTGAAAAACCGATGCCAGATGAATCGGTTGAATACTATAGCGGATATCCGCCGAAGATGCAACAGGCGATCTGCGCGATTGTCGTTTTGAAAAAATTGTGTTGCAAACTTCACTGAAAACAGGGAAACTATTCTCTTATTTGAAACTGGCTTTGAGGTGCGCAGAATGAAAAAGAGTGTTGTGAGTTGTCTGTTCTCGTTGGCTTGCATTTCCGTGTTCGCTCAAGACCCTGCGTGGTATAAGAAGGGCGCGACGCCGCAGGAGACGTTCCGTCTGTCGTATCCCGCCGCGATGGCGAACGGGGACTTTGCGCTCGGGCCGTGGCATCTCATCGGGCCGTTCGCGAATGAGCTGGGCAACAAGGGCTTTGATGTGGCGTACCCGCCGGAGAAGGGGGTTGACCTCAATGCGGAGTATGATGGCGTGGGCGGGAAGCGTGTGCGCTGGCAGCGGAAGGACACGTTCAGGGATGGCGTGGCGAATGACTTGCGTATCTTCGACGTGAATGATTTCGTGTGCGCGTATGTCTATCGCGAGATCACCTCGCCCGTTGACCAGCAGGTGATGTCGGAGATGGGGAGCGATGACACGCTGACGGTGTGGGTGAACGGCGAGAAGATTTTCGCGAAGAATGTCCTGCGCTCGTGCAAGCCGGGCGAGGAGAAGATCATGCTGCCGTTGAAGGCGGGCAAGAATCAGCTGCTGCTGAAAATCTGTCAGGGCGATCAGGGCTGGGGGTTCGCGTTCGGGCTGGCGGGGCAGTCCGCCGCGCTGCGGGAGGCCCTTGCGCTCATCCGCCGCGACTTCCCGAACGCGGTGCGCGACATTGAGTTGCTGGAGGAGGCGATGATGCAGTATGACCGCCTCGACGGCCTGCTCACGGGGCGCATCCCCAAGAGCAAGTTCGCGGTGCCGCAGCACACGCACAACGCGGCGTCGCTGTTCCTGCCCGAGGACAAGGATCCTGCGGATGTCGTCATCCGCCGCACGCGGGCGCTGTGCGACGCGCTGAAGTCGCCGCTCAAAGCGGAGCTCGACGCACTGGTCGCCAAGGGTGGCGATAGGCTCGCGCTCTACCTCGCGGTGTGTGACCTGCGCCGCCGCGTGGCGTTCTCGAACCCGCTGCTGGACTTCGACAAGGTGGTGTTCATCACGCACAAGAAGAACGCGCGGGGCGAGCTCGGCGGCGACCACATGGCGGGGCAGTATTACGGCATCCACGCGACCAAGGGCGAAGGGCTGTTCATCTTGGATGACGCGTTCGGCAAGCGGCCCGCCGCGCGGAACGTCATCGGCGAGAAGGCGCCCGACGGCGCGTACCTGTCGCCCGATCTGTCCTACGACGGCAAGCGGATTTTGTTCGCCTACACCGAGGCCGCCGGGTACGCGCCCGAGCGGCGCGCGGCGGAGGACGCGGACGGGATGTACAACTACAGCGGCCTGAAATGCTCGTTCACCGATCAGAACGCATGGCACATCTACAGCGTGAACGCGGACGGCACGGGCCTGCGCCAGCTGACCCGCGGCGTGTTCAACGACTTCGACCCGTGCTGGCTGCCGAACGGCAAGATCGCGTTCATCTCCGACCGCCGCGGCGGCTTCGGCCGCTGCCACATGACCGCGAACGGCGGCGCGCCGTGGTTCACCTACACCCTCCACCGCATGAACGCCGACGGCAGCGGCATGGAGCGCCTCAGCCACCACGAGACCTGCGAGTGGCAGCCCAGCGTCCTCAACGACGGCATGATCGTGTACACCCGCTGGGACTACGTGGACCGCGGCTTCTTCCAGGCCCACCACCCCTGGACCACCACCCCCGACGGCCGCAACGCCCTCGCCATCCACGGCAACTACCCCAAGGAATGGCAAGACCGCCCCTGCATGGAGATGGACATCCGCGCCATCCCCGGCTCGCGCAAGATGGTCGCCGTCGCCACCGCCCACCACGGCCAGACCTACGGCTCCATCGTCCTCGTCGACCCCGACATCGAGGACGACGACGCCATGGCCCCCGTCAAGATGATCACCCCCGACGAGCGCATGCCCGAGACCGAATACGGCTACTTCTGCCGCGAGGCCTCCTACGCCACCCCCTTCCCCCTCAGCGAGGACTACTACCTCTGCGCCTTCGGCTACCCCTCCTCCGCCGCCCCCGACTCCGTCGAGAACTACGGCCTCTACCTCCTCGACGCCTTCGGCAACATCGAGCTCCTCTACCGCGACCCCGCCATCGCCAGCCAGAGCCCCATCCCCCTGCGCCCCACCCCCGTCCCCCCCGTCGTGCAGGAGACCGTCCAGCCCTACCAGGTCGCGCAAGACCAGCCCCGCGCCAACTACGACCGCCCCGGCCTGCTCGCCGCCGCCCAGCTTGACCCGCAGCTCACCGCCCCCCCTGCCACCGTCTCCATCATGAACATCTACGAGAGCCGCCACGCCTGGCCCGAAGGCGCCAAGATCACCGCGCTCCGCATCATCCAGATACTCCCCAAATCCACCCCCGGCCGCAACAACCCCGCCATCGGCTACGGCACCGAGAAAAACGCCCGCGCCGTCCTCGGCACCGTCCCCGTCGAAGCCGACGGCAGCGTCCACTTCCAGCTCCCCCCCTACATCCCCGTCCTCTTCCAAGCCCTCGACGCCGACGGCAAGGCCGTCGAATCCATGCGCTCCGACGTGTACGCCGCCCCCCGCGAAAACCTCAGCTGCGTCGGTTGCCACGAGAACCGCCGCGCCGCCCCCACCCTCCCCCGCACCACCCTCGCCACCCAGCGCCCCCCCTCCAAGATACAGCCCGAGCCCGACGGCACCAACCCCTTCAGCTACCCCCGCCTCGTCCAGCCCGTGCTCGACAAGCACTGCGCCGCGTGCCACGCCACCGCCCGCGCCGACGGCAAGAAGGCCCCCGACCTCAGCGGCAAGCCCGACGGCGGCCAATGGACCCCCTCCTACCGCGACCTTCGCCCCTTCGCCTTCTACTACGACGGCGGCGGCAGCTTCGTCGAATCCAAGACCTACCCCGGCAAATTCGGCGCCATCGCCTCCCCCCTCTACAAGCACTTGGCGAAAGGCCACAAAGACGTCAAGCTCACCCCCGACGAGATGCGCCGCATCACCCTCTGGCTCGACTGCAACTCCGACTTCTACGGGACCTACGAGAACATCGAATCCCAGCGGCGCGGCGAGATCGTCCGCGCCATCATGCAATGACGCACCCGCACACGACGGGCATTTGTTTTTGACAGGATGAACAGGATTTTACAGGATGACTTTTAACCACGATGGACACAATGGTTTTCACAATAGGCACAACAATAGTGTCCATTGTGCATTCTATTGTGTCTATTGTGGTTAAAGAAAACGGAGGTTTAT
>Ga0082212_10005121_pt1 | contig 17984 bp, 16 predicted proteins | sample TergutNt197P3_FD_71548 | JGI IMG/M metagenome (GOLD analysis project Ga0082212, IMG submission 71548) | Neocapritermes taracua P3 segment gut microbial communities from Petit-Saut dam, French Guiana - Nt197 P3 | ecosystem: Host-associated > Arthropoda: Insects > Digestive system > Gut ...
AGCGGCCGCCCTGACCGGCAAGCCCTATATCTACCGGAAGGAACTCAAGCCCGGGGACGAAGGCTTTGCCGACAACGTCTCCACCCGGGTGCTGGCCGACCACGCCCGGGCCGTGACCTTCCTCATCGGCGACGGGGTGCGGCCCGAAAACCTGGGCCGGGGCTACGTGCTGCGCCGCATCCTCCGGCGGGCCGTGCGCCACGGCCGTCGGCTGGGACTGACCCGGCCCTTCCTGGCCGACCTGAGCCAGGTGGTCATCGACAACATGAAGGGCATCTACCCGGACCTGGCTGAAAACGGGGCCTATATCAAGAACATCGTCACCGCCGAGGAGGAGCGTTTCGGCGAAACCCTGGGCGCAGGCCTGGGCCTGCTGGGCGAGGCCATCGCCGACCTTAAGAAGAAAAAGGCCCGGATACTGGACGGCCGCCTGGCCTTCAAACTCTACGACACCTTCGGCTTTCCCCTGGACCTGACGGGCGACGTGGCCCGGGAACACGGCCTGGCCGTGGATGAAGACCGTTTCCAGGAAGCCATGCGGGAACAGAAGGCCCGCAGCCGAGCCTCCTGGAAGGGGGGGGAGGCGTCCCGGGACGACGAAGTTTCCGCCCTGGTCAATACCCTGACCGCCGAGGGCTTCACCACCGCTTTCACCGGCTATGAAAGCCTATCTTCCGAAGAGGCCAAGCCAGCCCTCCTGATCAAGGGCGGCGGGCGGGCGGACGAAGCTGAAGAAGGCGATCGGGTGGTCCTGGTCTTCGCGGCCACGCCCTTTTACGCCGCTTCCGGCGGCCAGGCCGGGGACGGGGGGGAGATTCACTTTCCCGGGGGTCTGGTGGAAGTCTATGACGTGCGGAAGGCCCCGGGGACCGAGGTCTTCCTCCATTTCGGCGTGGTGGCCGAAGGCCGCATCAAGGCCGCGGACCAAGTCCGCCTGGTGGTGGACGAGGCCGGGCGCCTGGCCACGGCCCGCAACCACAGCGCCACCCATCTCCTGCACCGGGCCCTTCGGCGCACCTTGGGCGATCATGTGCGCCAGGCCGGCTCCCTGGTCGCGCCCGACCGGCTGCGCTTCGACTTCACTCACTCCGCTCCCGTGAGCCCCGAGGAAATAGAATCCCTGGAAAAACAGGTCAACGAGGCCATCCGTGGCGATTTGGCCGTGACCACCACGGTCATGAGCCAGGAGGAGGCGGCCAAGACCGGGGCCGCGGCCCTGTTCGAGGAACGCTACGGTGAAACAGTGCGGGTGGTGGCCATGGGCGACTATTCCCTGGAACTCTGCGGCGGTACCCATGTGACCGGCACCGGCCAAATCGGGGGCTTTGTGATAACCGGGGAGAGTTCCGTGGCCGCCGGAGTGCGGCGCTTCGAGGCCCTGACCGGTGAAGGGGCCCTGGAGTTCATGCAGCGCCAGCGCCGCCAGTTGGCGGACATCCTGGCCGTCCTGAAGGCCAAGCCCGAAGAGGCGGTGGAGCGCCTCACCCGGCTTTTCGCCCGGTTGAAAGATCAAAAACCCCGGGCCCACGATCTGGCGGCCGACCTTATCGACCGGGTTGTGGAAAAGGACGGGGTCAAGCTCCTGGCCGCCGAAGTGACCGCGGCCGACCCCAAGGCCCTGCGCCTCGTCGGCGACGAGTTGAAAGACCGTCTGGGCCCCTCGGCCCTCGTCGGCCTGGCCGCCCCGACCGAGGCCGGCAAGGTCATGCTCCTGGTCATGGTGGGCCCGGCCCTGGCCGGACGTTTCAAAGCCGGGGAGATCATCAGCCGCATGGCCGCCAAGGTGGGCGGCCAAGGGGGAGGACGCGACGACCTGGCCCAGGCCGGGGGGCCAGATTTAACGGGGATGCCCGCGGCTCTCGAAATTTTTGCCTCTCTGATATAGGAAAGGAAACGACTATGCCGAGCAAACTTCTGACCCTGGCCCTGGGCTTGGCTCTGGGGTTCTGGGCCGCCCCGGCCCAAGCCGACGAATTAGCCGCCATCAAGCTGGCCCAGCCGGATATGAGCGCCGCGGGTCTGACGGTCATCCAGGCCCTCTCGGCCCGCAAGTCCGACCGGACCTTCGCCGACCGGGAACTGAGCCTCAGGCATCTTTCCGAGGCGCTCTGGGCCGCCGGGGGCATCAACCGTCCGGACGGTCACCGCACCGCGCCGACCGCCAACAACCGCCAGGCCATTGAAATCTTCGCCATCACCAAGGCCGGGACCTATCATTACGACCCTTTAAGCCATGAACTGAGGCCCCTGACCCCCGGAGACCACCGGGCCGCCGCCGGCTCCCAGGGCTATGTGGCCACCGCGCCCCTGAACATCATCTATGCGGCCGACCTGGGCAAATACAAGGGCGACAACGCGGAAAAGAAGGCGGTCGCCGGCATGGACCTGGGCCATTTTTCGGAAAACGTCTATCTCTACTGCGCCTCGGCCGGCTTGAACGTCGTGACCCGGATCTCCATTGACCCCAAGGTCCTGGGCCCCTTGCTCAAACTGGACGCCGATCTTGTGCCTCTTATGGGGCAGACCGTGGGCTACCCCCAATAATATGGAGGAGTTATCGGCCCTGGCCTGGCAGGCGGCGGACCTGATCCTCCACCTGGACCTGCACTTGACCGAACTGGTCAGCCGCTACGGCTGGCAGACCCATTTCATTCTTTTTGTCATCATTTTCTGGGAGACCGGGGTGGTCATCTGGCCTTTTCTGCCGGGCGACTCCCTCTTGTTCGCCGCCGGCTCCATCGCCGCCCTGCCCCATTCCCCCTTGAATGTGGGGCTTTTGTTCCTTCTCCTGAGTTCGGCGGCCATCCTGGGCGACACGGTCAATTACTGGATCGGCCATTGGGTCGGGCCCAAAGCCTTCCAGGGGGACGGGCGTTTTCTCAAAAAGAAATACCTGGATCAAACCCAGGCCTTTTATGATAAATACGGAGCCCAAACCATCGTCATCGCCCGCTTCGTGCCCATAGTCCGCACCTTCGCCCCCTTCGTGGCCGGCATAGGGCGGATGAATTACCGGCGCTTCATTTTTTTCAACGTGGCCGGGGCCATCCTCTGGAATTTCCTCCTTCTGGGCGCCGGTTATCTTTTCGGCGGCCTGGAAGTGGTCAAGAACAATTTTTCCCTGGTCATCCTGGTCATCATCTTCCTGTCCTGTTTGCCCATGGTCGTGGAATACCTGAAATTCAAACTGGAAAAAAGGAAGGGCGGCTTGTGATAGCCGGAGTGTTCCCGCTCTTTCTATTCATAGGGGTTTTCCTGGCCGGGCCGGCCTGGGCTCAGGCTGAGGCTTCCTTTCCCAAGCTGAAGGGGCAGGAAAAAAAGGTGCTTCTGCTCATAGCCCGGGAAGCCCTGAACGCGGCCCAGGAAGGCCGCCCTTCCCGCGAGGCCCGGGTGGACCCGCGCCTCCAAGCGTCTCAACCCCTGGTGCTTTCCCTTTATGTGGACGATCAATTGCGGGCCCGGGCCTGGAGGCTCAAGGGCCTTCAACCCATTTACACGACCGCCCGGGACTTGGTCCAGACGGCTCTGAGCGACCCTAAAGTCAGCGATAAGCCCCTGGACCGGGAAGAAATGGCCCGGGCCAAAATAGGCCTGGCCGTCCTGGGACGCTACGCCCCGGCCAAAGACGAGACGGAAATCCCGCCTCGCTCGGCCGTTATCATTTATAACGGTTTTATCGAATGGCTGGCCCTGCCGGAGGATGTTCCGGGGGGAAAAGCCGCTGATATTTTGAGCTACGCCTGCAGTCAAGCCGGCCTGCGTCCTCAAGTCTGGCTTTTGCCCACCACCACCATCTTTCATGCCCACGCCGAAGAACTAAAAGAATAAATTTTGTAGCGAGGTGTTCTATGGAATTGGGGCCGGGGGTGCCCGTCATTCCGGCGAAAGCCGGAATCCATCCAAATTTCTTTCACCTGAATCTTACGCCTAAAAACAACCTACAACCTTAACCAACTTAAATCACAACATATTACCTTAATGCCCGCCAATAGAAACAACGCCAAGACAGAAAAAGGCAGAACATGCGCTTCCTGTTCTTTGCCTTGCCAGCCCGGGAAAAATTGGGTAAAGTGGTTTCGGGCAGTTCTCCAGACCTAACGGAAAGGAGGCGCTCATGGACTATCTGCTAAACGTCCTGACCGCAACTGTGGGCGGAGGACCTCGATGAACTTCCGCCAGGCCCAGGAGGCCCCAAGAAGGCGGCGCCATCTAATCTGTTCCATCGTCGGCTTTACAGCCTTTTGCGCGAGTTTCGCCAGGTACTTCTATCATTCGGAAACAGATTCTATATCAAATGCTCTTTTGCTTGGAGCCATCTTTTTTTTGGCCTTGGCGTATTTGACTTTCAGCAGGATGAACGCCAAATAGTTCTTCACAACGCTGAGGATGTTTTTTCTTTACCAACCGAACCAGGACCCACAGGGCCAACCACGAAAGGGGAAAAGAGATGAGTAAGCCTGATTATGATGTAGATTTTGACGTAGCCCGGGACATCCTGGCCGATTATAACGGCACCTTGGCCAATGTTATATGTTTGCTTGAAGAAAGGCCAGGCGCAAACCTAGACGAATTGGATGCGTATAGAAAAGAAGTTGATAGGGTCGGAAGGGAGTTGGTTCATATGGTGCGTGATGATCAGGACCTCATTAATAAGGCTCTCTATATTTACGCGGGACAGTCGAACCGTTTAGCGGAGAAGTATCTATTATCGGAGAAGAAAGGGGAAGAAAGATGAGTAAGCTGGGCTTTGATGTAGATTTTGATGTCGCCCGGGACAACCTGGCCATTTATAATGGTAGATTGATGAGAACTATAATTGAACTTGAAAAAAAACCGGATGCGAACCCTAACGAATTGGAAGCCTATAGGAAAGAATTTGCCAGGGTGGACTCCGAGCTTTCGAATATGATGCCAGAAGATCAGGACCTCATAAACAGAGCCCTCTATATATATCCGCAGGTGTCGCACCATTTAATGGAGACGTACCTGACATGAGTGAAATTGACAACCCTTATAAACTAACCCCGGAAGAAAACAAGCAATATTTTCTGGCGTTTTAGTCGTCCTCGTGGCCAACTGGCTTAACCGCGAGCGGTAAACGAAACGCCCCTGCCGGAGGGGGGATTGTCCATCCGGCAGGGGCACAACCTTCTGAGCTTTAAACTCGGGGGCTGCCCCTGGGCCGGGGGTGTTAGCGCACCCTTGGCCCATTAATTTTCAGGATATACCAACCCCGCCCAAAATCAAGCCCCGCTGGCTCATTTGACTTTTTCTCTGCCCCATTATTAAATTTTTGATAAACAAAATCATTGCTGTCCGGCTAAGGAGCAATAAAAAAGTCCAAAATCTCGCTGATTTGTGTTATGAAGAGATTGCGAGAAACCCATGACACAAAAGGAGATTTTGGACTTGGCTCATAATAACACACTCTTCTCTCAGGCGCTATCGTTAATTCCCAGACATGTTTTTCAGAAGCTCGAACGCAGGCACAAAACCGGTCGTTCTTCGCGAAGATTTGGTTTCAAGGAGCAGTTCACCGTGATGGCTTTCATTCAGTTAGCCGCAAGACGCTCCATGCGTGACGGCTTGCGTTGCTTGGCTGCCGCCGGAAACCATCTGTACCACTGGGGACTGAAAAACGTGGCCCGCTCAACTTTTGCCGATGCCAATAATTCCCGGCCCGTAGGCTTTTTCAAAGACCTGTTCACCCAAATGTACAGCTTGTGCCGTCCCCATGCACCCAGGCACAAGTTCCATTTCAAATCCAAGCTGTTTAGCCTGGACGCAACTACCATCAGACTATGCCTGTCACTTTTCCCATGGGCCTCGTTCCGTCAGAGAAAGGGCGGCATCAAAATGCATACCCTGCTCGACCACGACGGCCATATACCGGCTTTTGTCGCCGTCACCGACGCTAAAACTCATGAAAGCCGCGTTGCCAAAGTGCTGGAACTACCCAAAGGCTCCATCGTGGTTTTTGACAAAGGCTTCATAAGTTATCTCTGGTTCCGGCTTCTGGGCGATAAAAGCGTTTTCTTCGTAACTCGCCTGAAACAGAACGCCGTGTATAAACTTCTGGAGCGCCGCCCCGTGGACCGAAAAACCGGCGTCACCGCCGACCACATAATTGAGGTCGTAAGTGGAGGTAAACCCTTACGCCTGCGCCGCATTGGCTTCCTTGACTCGGAGGGCGGCAAGGGATACGAGTTTTTGACCAACCATTTCCGTCTAGCCGCCAAGACCATTGCCGACATTTACAAAGAACGCTGGCAGATCGAGATTTTCTTCAGAGAAATCAAACAAAATCTGCGTATCAAAACCTTTGTCGGCAATACGGAAAACGCCGTGCTAATCCAAATTTACACCGCTTTGACCGTGTATCTGCTCCTGGCATATCATAAATTTCTGAGCCGGTTCAACTTGTCCATACAGCAACTTTGCCAGCTCATACAACTCAACCTGTTCGGTACACGCTCACTGGAAGAACTCTTAAATCCAAAACGACGAAAAAATGAAAACTCTCGTTATCTTAGCCTGTTAAACTTGTTTGCTTAGCCGGACAGCAATGAAACAAAATACAATTATGCAATAATGGTGAAAACTCCACAACTTCATCAGTAAAAGAGTTCCATTATGTTTCCCTCCCTCACCGTGTTCTTCATCTGGATCGTCTTGATTGTGGCCTTTTGCCTCATCTTGGCAAATCTGTCGCCTCGGGGTTTCGCTCTTATATTCCGCCACATATTTTCCGCTGTGGGCATCTTCATCTTTTTGAATATACTGCCTACGGATTCAAGGCCTTACGAGAATCTACCCCCAAAAGGGCTTTTGGTGAGCTTTGGTGGTTTCTTAGTGGTCATCGGTATAGGCCTTTTACATCGTATTCTGTCGTCATATATGAATGATGATCCTATTCTGGTTTACTTCGATCGAGGTCCGTTTTTAGCCGGCCTTAGCGTGGTCTTTGGCCTACTCTTGGTGGCGCTGTCGTTTCGGTAAATGGCGCTACCTGGGCATGGCTTCGCCGTCCCGAGCGGGGATAATTCGCCTTCAACTGAACCAATAGATTCTGGCTTCCACCGGATGATAGATAATGAAGAATGATCTGGTATGATTGGAAATGACAGGCCAAATGTGCTAAAATATAAGGATTGAATTTTAAGGACCGGATATGGCGGAAATAATAGCTATCGTCAACGAAAAAGGCGGGGTGGGAAAAACCACCACGGCCGTCAATGTCTCCGCCTGCCTGGCCTCCGCCGGCCGAAAAACCCTGCTCATGGACGCCGACCAACAGGGTAGCAGCACCATGAGCCTGGGCCTTAACAAGCAACCACTCAAAGCCACTTTTTACGATTTCCTGATGACCGACCTGCCCCTGGACCAGATGGTCAGGGAGACCATGCTTGAAAGTCTCCATGTCCTGCCGGCTAAAAGCGACCTTCTGGGCGTGGACCAGAAGATGATGGCCCTGCCTAACAGGGAGACCATCCTCAGACGCCGAATAGAACAGAAACTGGCTGGTCCGGAACATAAAAATTATGATTTCATCATCATCGACGCTCCACCCAACCTTAATCTCCTGAACATCAACATCATGGGTGCGGCCAACCGTCTAATAATACCCACCAAGCCGGAATATCTCTCCCTGGAGGGCCTGGCCAACCTAATCGACACCTATAAACGCATCCGGGAGACCATCAATCCCCAAATAACCATCCTGGGAATACTCATTACCATGAATTTCGCCAGTTACAGGCTCTCCCGGGAAGTTATAAAAGACTTAAGGAAATGCATGGGCACCGTGGTTTTTGAAAATGTCATCCCCAATAATATCCGCCTGGCCGAAGCGCCGGGGCACGCCCTGCCCATAATCCTCTATGACCGTCATTCAGCCGGGGCGGCCGGTTACCTGGCCGTAACCGAGGAAATAATGATTAGGTTGAATTTAAAATGAGGACCAGATGACTTCCAAAAAAAGCCGCTTAGGCAGAGGAATGGAAGATATAGCCGCGGAAAGGGGCCTGGATTTTCTGCTGTCCACAGCCAAGCCGAAGCGGGCTGAAGCGGGCCTTCCCCTCCAGTTGGACCCGAAACTTATAGACCGGAACCCAAATCAGCCCCGAAAGCACTTTGACGAAAAGAAACTAGCCTCCCTGGCCCAATCCGTCAAAACTATGGGCGTTATAGATCCCCTGACGGTCAGAATAAAAGAAGACGGACGCTATGAGTTGGTGGACGGAGAGAGAAGACTTAATGCCTCTCTCATGGTCAATCTGGAAAAAGTCCCGGTCTTTATCAGGGAAAAATCGGATGACCGGGCTGAAGGTCTTAAGCTGGCCCTGGTCAACAACCTCTGCCGGGACGATCTAAACCCCATAGAGGAAGCCGAAGGCTTTGGCCGCCTGGAAAAGGATTTCGGCCATACCCATCAACAGATAGCTGAAATGGTCGGGCAGGAAAGATCAACAGTCACCAATACCGTGAGGCTTTTGAAACTGCCCGAATTTATTAAAGACGACATCCGTTACGGACGTTTGACCCCCGGCCACGGGCGGGCCTTGCTCACCGTGGCCGACCAGACCATATTAAAGAACCTGAGGGAGGATATCATAATCAAAAAGATGTCGGTCCGCCAGGTTGAGAATATCGTCAAACGTTTCAATAAGAAAAAGAAAACCAACCTGGCCCGAACACCAGCGGACGACCAAGCCTATTATGATGCCTTGGCCACCGCCTTCTCCCGCCAATTACAGGGGCTTAAGGTCAAAATAGGCCACCAGGGACAGACCGGAAAACTGGAGATATTCTACAACCAACAGGAAGAATTGGAATGGCTGATGACCAAGCTGGGGGTGGAAAATATTTAAGAAAGGAATGGATCAGTGCTTTATTGACTTTTATGTTGCCCGTCTTAGGGTCTTATTTCTTCTTTATAATAAAAATTAATGAAAATAATAAGCGGACTTTAATGTTTAAAAATAAGTAAATATAATAAATATAATAAGTTAAAATAAAAGTTTTAGAAAGATAAAAGAAGCTTTTAAAAAAGGAGCCAGGGGCCCGGTGTTTAAAACAGCCCCAAATTAAACAAGAGCCGACTCCGGCCGGGGTCTGGGACGGTTTGGAAAATGAACCAGATTTACGCTTTTTCCGCTCTGGTGGGTCAGGATCAAATGAAACTGGCCTTGATTCTGTCAGTCATAAATCCCGGGCTGGGCGGGGTATTAATCAGGGGTGAAAAGGGAACGGCCAAATCCACAGCCGTGCGGGCTTTGACCGCTTTACTGCCGGAGCAGGAAGTTATGGGCGATTGCCGCTACGGTTGTGACCCTGACCAGAGCGAACTGTGGTGTGATGAATGCCGGAGCCGAAATTCCCGGGAAAGAAAACCAAGGAAGAGGCCCCTGGTGGAACTGCCTTTGGGAGCCACGGAAGACCGCCTGTTGGGCAGCATAAACCTGGAAGAAGCCCTGGTCAAAGGTGAGAGCCGCTTTGAGCCGGGTTTATTAGCCGAGGCCAACCGGGGCCTATTATATGTGGATGAAGTGAACCTTCTGGATGACCACTTGGTGGATTCACTTCTGGATGCGGCGGCCATGGGCCGCAACATCGTGGAAAGAGAGGGAGTTTCCGTAAGTCATCCGGCCCGCTTCACCCTTATCGGGACCATGAATCCGGAGGAGGGGGAGTTGAGGCCCCAACTTCTGGATCGTTTCGGCCTGTGCGTGGAAGTGCGCGGTCTGGCCGACCCGACCAAACGCCAGGAAGTGGTTCGATTGAGACTGGAATTTGAGAAGGATCCAGAGGCCTTCAGCGCCAGGTTCAGGCCGGCGGAAACGGAATTAGGGCTGAAGATAGATGAGGCGGCCAAAAGACTACCGGCCGTGAAACTGCCGGATGAAGCCGTGCTTAATGCCGTCAGGATATGCCTGGATCTAGGCGTGGACGGGCACCGCGGGGACCTGACGGTCATCAAAACCGCCCTGACCCTGGCCGCTTGGTTGGGCCGGGACCACCCCGGGCCGGAAGATATATTGATCGCGGCGGAACTGGCCCTGCCCCATCGAATGCGGCGCAAACCTTTCCAGGATGTTGATTTTGACGTGCGTAACCGCTTGAAGGAAGCGACACTAGAGACCCCCTGATATTTTGATGAAGATAACGACTATGGCGGCCATTTTTAGAAGGGGTCACCGGGAAAAATAGTGTTGTTCGAGGTGAAAATTGGTAGAAATAGCGCCTTTTAACGGAATAATGTTCAGCCGGGCCGAACTTGAGGGCCACGGCGGGCTGTTGGTAGCTCCACCCTATGATGTTTTGAACCAGGAGGAGCAGCGCAACTGCCTTAACCTTCATCCCCACAACATCCTTCATCTGGATTTCAACCAGGACCTGCCGGATGACCGGGAAAAAAACGCCTGGCATAGGCGTTCGGCGGAAATATTGAAAAAATGGCTGGCGGAAGGCGTGTTGGAACGCCTGGAAAGACCGGCCATTTTTCAGGTGGAGACCAGTTGCCGGAACCCGGTCAAAGGCGGAACCATAGTGCGTCGCGGTTTTGTCTGTCTTATGCGGCTGGTGGATATAGACCATCATTCCGAAGTCCGGCCCCACGAAAAAACATTCAGCAGCCACAAGGAAGAACGCTTGGGTCTGATGAAGGCCACCCATGCCAACCTCAGCCAAGTTTTCGGTTTTTTTCCCGATGAAGACCGCCTGGCCTGGAGTCTGATGCGGGAGACCACGGAAATGAGGGAACCGGAGGCGGACCTGACCGATTACCGTAAATTCAGGCACCGGATCTGGCTGGAACATGATCAAGGGAATATAGAACGGTTCAAAAGCGTTCTAAAGGACCGGAAAGTATATATCGCCGACGGCCACCACCGCTACGAAACGGCCTTGAATTATCGGGACTACCTTAAGGAAAAAGGGGAATTCTCCCCCGGAGCCGATTATATAATGGTCTATCTCTGTCCCATGAGCGATCCCGGGCTGGTGATCCTCCCCACCCATCGCCTGTTTGACGGGAACCTCCCCCATCCGGACGATTTTTTGAACAGTCTGTCCCATTTTTTCAAAATAAGCGGCAAAGCCTTCACGGACAAGACCGAACCAGTTATCCGCGACCGTTTTCTGACCAAGCTCAAAAAGCAACGGGACAATATCGGCCTTTACCTGGCCGGCCGCCGAACCTACTACGTCTTAAAAACCCTGGACACGGTTATGGAAGAACTGGAAGACCAGGGCGAACCGCCGGAACTGGCCGCCCTGGACACGGTCAGGCTCAGCGGGATAATCTTCAAAAAAGTCCTGGGTTTGTCTGAAAAAGACCTGGACGACCCGCATGTCATCGCCTATGTTTCCAACCTTGGCCAGGCCCTGGACCTGGTGAGGGACCAGAAACACAAGGCCGCTTTCATCTTGAACCCCAGCACGGTCGAAGACGTCATCAGAGTTTCCGGGAAAGGCCTGACCATGCCCCGCAAATCGACCTTCTTCTACCCCAAGGTGACCACGGGCCTGATGTTCAACCTCATCGATGATTTCAGAGGTTAGGAGAAAAACACCATGCGTCTGTTCATAGCTTCCGATCTCCACGGTTCCGCCGCCCAAGCCGCCCGGCTCAAGGCGGAAATTGAAAAGACGGCCCCGGAGGCCGTGGTCTTCCTGGGGGATCTGCTCTACCACGGCCCCCGCAACCCCCTGCCGGAAAAATACGCGCCGGCGGAAGTGGCGGGCATCCTGGAAGATCTGGGCCGGCCGGTCCTGGCCATTCGCGGCAACTGCGATTCAGAGGTGGATCAACTGGTCCTGCCCTTCCACCTGGCCGAAAGCGCCTGGATCATGGCCGGGCCCCGGCCCATAGTGGCCGTTCACGGGCACGAACTTCCGGTAAACGGCGGAAACATGAAGATCCCCGAGGGCGTGGTCATACTCTTTGGCCACATCCATCTGCCGGTGGCGGAAAAGAGGGGCTCCAACCACTATTGGAACCCCGGCAGCGCCGCCCTGCCCAAGGACGACCTGCCGCCCAGTTACGGCTTTTATGAGAACGGACGTTTCGAGGTGCGGTCCTTTGACGGCCGGGTGCTGGCCTCGGACGAACTATAGAGCATTTTAATAAAGAAAGGCGGCTGAAAGATGCCAGGACAGAACGGATTCCTCAACAGCCTCTTCAAGCTCAACGAGAAGAAGACCACGGTGAGGACCGAACTAATCGCGGGCCTGACCACTTTTGTGGCCGTGGCCTATATCATCTTCGTCAATCCCAACATCCTGGCCCAAGCCGGCATCCCCAAGCCGGCGGCCATCGCCGCCACTATCTGGGCCACGTTCTGGGCCACGGCCCTGATGGGCCTGTGGGCCAACTACCCGGTGGCCGTGGCCCCGGGCATGGGCCTGAACGCCTTTTTCACCTATACCGTGGTTCTCTCCTTCGGCCTGAGTTGGCAAACGGCCTTGGGCGCGGTCTTCATTTCCGGCATAGTCTTTTTCATTCTGACCTTAGGCGGCATCCGCCAGGCCATCATCAACGCCGTGCCCATGAATATCAAGGTGGCCATAGCTGTGGGCATAGGCGTCTTCATCGCTTTCATCGGTCTTCAGAGCGCGGGCATAGTGGTGGGCAACCAGGCCACCCTGGTGGGGGCCGGTCACGTGGCCAGCCTTGATTTTTCAAACGGCCAAGCTCCGCTGTTGTCCTGCCTGGGCGTCATATTCATCGGCATCCTGATGAGCCGGGGAATCAAGGGGGCCATGCTCCTGGGCATCCTCTTCACCACCGTTCTGGGCATGGTCTTCGGAGCCTGCCCGGCGCCCTCGGGCCTCGGCGACATTATCAGCTTCAATGTCCCCAGCCTTTTCGGCCAGGACGGGGCCTTCGGCCAACTGGACATTATGGGCGCCCTCACCTACGGCGTTTTCAGCATCATCTTCACCTTCACCATAGTGGAACTTTTCGACAACATGGGCACCCTGATCGGCCTGACCAGGAAGGCCGGGCTCATGAAGCCGGACGGCAAGATAGAAAATCTGAACCGGGCCCTCACCACCGATGCCCTGGGCACCATGGCCAGCGCCGTCCTGGGCACCTCCACCGTCACCTCCTACGTGGAGAGCGCGGCCGGCGTGGCCGAAGGGGGCCGGACCGGCTTGACGGCCCTGACCGTGGCCGTCCTCTTTCTGGTGGCCCTGTTCTTCTCGCCCCTCATCGGCCTGGTGCCGGCCTTTGCCACGGCCCCGGCTCTCATCGTTGTCGGCGCCATCATGATGACCGAAGTGGTCAACCTGAACCTGGACGACATCACCGAAGCCATCCCGGCCTTTTTGACCATCATCATGATGCCCCTGACCTACAGCATAGCCAATGGCTTCGCCTTCGGCTTCGTCAGCTACACCGCATTGAAAATCTGCTCCGGAAAAGCCCGCCAAGTGAGCTGGGTGATGATTTTGGTCAGCCTGGCCTTTGTCCTGAACTTCTATTTGCGGCTGCACTAATTGAAGGGGGGATTTATCGGCTCAACTCGTCCTCGGAAATCTTGGCGATGGACCTGATCTGTTCGGTCGTGGTCTGAGACAGGTTGACTATCTCGCGCAGCGCCTCCTGGGCCGTATCGGCCAACTCCGTGCTTTGCCGCACCGATTGGGCGGTCTCTTCCATGCTGGCCACGCTTTCCAGGGTGCCTTTCTGGATGGATTCCACGGAAGAACCGACTTCCTTGGTGGCGGTCATGGTTTTTTCCGCCAGGTTGCGGACTTCATCGGCCACGACCGCAAAACCGCTACCCGCTTCGCCGGCCCGGGCGGCCTCGATGGCGGCGTTCAAGGCCAGCAAACTGGTCTGATCGGCTATGGCGGTAATGACGGTCATGATCTTGTTGATGCCTTGCGCCTGCACGCCCAACTCGTCAATGCCCCGCTTGAGTATCTCGGTCCGGCGGTCCACTTCCCCGATGGCGTTTTTGAGGGAAGAAACCATGCTTGCGCCATGTTCGGCTTTTTGGGTGGTCGCGCCGGCGCTGTCGGAGGCTTGGGTCGATTTGTTGGCGATATCCTGGGCGATGGTGTTTAAGAGGCGGGACTGCTGCTCGGCATTCTGGGTTTTGGTCTCGGCGTCTTCGATCAAGGTGGAAAGGTGAGTGACCATCCGCTCCAAGCTGCCGTGCAAATCCAGCATCTCGCCGCTGAAGCCCGAACTGTCCGGCAGGGCGGTGATGTCGCCTTCGGCGATGTGGCCCGAGGCGTCCACCAGGAGGGTGATGGGCCGGGTCATGGAGTGGGAAAGGAAGAAGACGAGTATCAGGGCCAAGAGGCCCAGGCCCAGGCCGAGCAGGGTGATGTTGTTTCGGGCCTCCACGCTTTTGGCTAATACTTCGTCCCGCTCGATGAGCACGGCCACGCGCCAGCCGAAGACGGGGGTGGTGTGCGCCAGCACCTGATACGTCTTGCCTTGGACCGTGTATTCAAAAGCGGGGGACTCGCCCAGGGACAGCACCCGCTCGAAAAACGCCTTGTCCCGGACCTCGCTGACGTTCTTGAAAACCATGTCGGGAGAGGCGGAGTAGGACAAAATAAGTCCGTCCTGCGAGATCACCACCACGTGGCCGGTGCGGCCTATTTTCAGATCGGCCAGGTAGTTGGTCAGCGCGGAAAGGACGAAGTCAATGGCCACAACCCCGATGTTTTCGCGGGATGAATTATAGACCTTGTGGGTGATCGAACAGACCACGTCCTTGGAGGAGGAGATATAGGGCCGCGAAATATTGATGTCGTCCCGCTTCTCCAGGGCCTGCATATACCAGGGGCGTTTGCGGGGGTCATAGCCGGGACCGAAAGTGTCGTTTTCCTTGCCCGGTTCGTTGGCTTCGATAATGGTGCCGTCGGAAAAGCCGACGAAGATCAGCCCGTAATATGGATGGCTGATCTGCATTTTCTGGAATTCGTCGTATATTTGCTTTTCAAAGTCGTTGTAAATGTCATAGCTATTTTCCGTCACTTCCGTTTTGTCCATGAAGGTGTTGGCGACATTGCCCAAGGCGTTGACGACGTTCGGGATCTTGGCCAGAAGCTCGACGCTCTGCCTGGCTGAATCCGCATAAACGGCGAATATGTCGTCAATGCGGAGCAGTTGCCCTTCGGCGGAGGTCTTGAAGGCTTCCAGCCCGGCGTTTTTGATTTCCATAACGGTCGGGGCCGCGATGCCGCCGACCAGAATAACGGACAGGCCGAAAAAAGTTAGGAAGAGCTTGCTGCGAATGGTCATTTTTCACCCCTCGCTATAATCCGGCAGGCTTTGTGGCAAATGAACAGCGAATAATTGTTTATTTTATCATTATATTATATGCCAGGCCCATCGGTCAATACCCCGAGGCCGGGGCCTAATCTATTAAAGCGCCCACCGCGCCGATTAAAGCCCCCGGGGCGCGTAGGTCCAGGCCGAGTTCGCCCAGCCGCTTAAGAAGTTCCGGCCAGCCCGGTTCCGTCCGCCGGGCCCAGATGTCGGCGGCCAGGCGGTGGGCCCGGGCCAGGCGGGTCAAGTCCCTCGGCAGGCGGGCATAGGCCAGGGCCGGCCAGCCCGCCTGACGGAGGCCCAGCCGCTCACCGGGCCCGCGCATGGAAAGGTCCAGCTCGGCCAGTTCCAAGCCGTCGGTCAGGCGGGTCAGGGCCGAGAGACGGCGGTCGCCGGCCTCGGTGCGGTTTTGGGGCAGAAGGAGGCAGGAGCCGGGGGTCTCTCCCCGCCCCACCCGGCCGCGCAACTGGTGGAGGGCGGCCAGCCCGAAACGCTCGGCCCCGTCGATGAGGATGGTCCGGGCCGCCGGGACATCCACGCCGACCTCAATGACGGTGGTGGCCAAAAGGATGCGGATCTCCCCCCGGCGGAAACCGGCCATGACCTTGGCCCGGTCCGCCGGCTCCATCCGGCCGTGCATCAGGCCCAGGGTGAATTCTCCGCCGGCCAGCCGCCCGAGTTCCCGGTGGATATCCTCGAGACCCAGGCCGGGCCGGGAGGTTTCGGTTTCACCCCGTTCCAGCCGGGGCAGGACCACGAAACCCTGGCCGCCGGCCCGGACCAGTTCCAGAAAGCGGGTGTAGGCGGCCGCCCGGTCCTCCGGAGCGAAGATAAGGGTTTCGGCCGGGCGGCGGCCGGGGAGTAAACCCTCAAGGCGGCTGGATTCCAGATCGCCGTAGAGCATCAAGGCCAGGCTGCGGGGTATGGGCGTGGCCGAGAGGGTCAAAAGGTCAACTAAGGCGCTCTTGCGCCTGAGGGCCAGGCGTTGGCGCACGCCGAAGCGGTGCTGTTCGTCGATTATGGCCAGGCGCAGATCCTGAAAGACCGTGGCCGGAGCCAGGAGGGCCTGGGAACCCACGGCCAGGCGGGCTTGGCCGCCGGCCAGGGCCTGGCGGGCGGCTTTCAATTCGGGGGGGCTTTGGCCGCCGCTCACCAGCACCACTTCCAAGCCCAGAGCCGCGGCCGGCTCTTTCAGGAAATCGAAATGCTGGCGGGCCAGGACTTCGGTGGGGGCCATGAGGGCGGCCTGTCCGCCCCGGCCCAGGCTGAAGAACAGGGCGGAAGCGGCCACGGCGGTCTTGCCTCCGCCAACTTCCCCCTGGAGCAGGCGGGACATGGGCCTGGGGGCTGACAGGTCGGCCACGATTTCCTCGGTGACCCGGCGCTGTTCCGGGCTGGGCGAAAAGGGCAGCCGCTCCCAGAAAGCCGAAAGGACCGCCCGGCCTCGGGACAGGCCGGGGCGGGGCGGGCCGTCCTGATCCGCGGGGCGGGCCTGGAGCATCATCAGGCGCCAGAACAGAAGCTCAAAAAGGGCCAGCCGGCGGTGGGCCCGAGTCTGGTCCGGCTTGGGTGGCGAGCCCGGGAAGTCGGGGGGCGGGGCGTGGAGGACGGCCAACTCGGCCACCGGGTCGTCCAGCTCTTGCTCCGCCAGCCAGGCCGGGGGCATCAGGGGCGGAGCCTGGGCCAGGAGGGCCAGGGCCTGGTCCATCAGTTTTTGGACCAGGCCGGAGGACAGGCCGGCCAAGGGCGGGTAGACCGGCTTCAGCCGGCCTTCGGCCGGCGCGGTTTCTTCAGGAAACTCCAGGTCCGGGTGGACCATCTCCAAGGGGGCCCCCGGGCGGACCAGACCGAAGACCTTAAGGCGCCGCCCCTTGGCGAGCAAGAGGTAGGACGGGCGGTTGAACCACAGGAGCCTTAGTTCCCCCCCCTCCTCATCCGCCATCACCGCGTCCAGGTAGCGGCGGCCCCGGGAGAGGCCCGGCCGGGACCGGACCACGGTCCCGGCCACCAGGGCCGTCTGGCCCGGGGTCAGTTCGGCCACCAGGCTGGTCCGGCGACGGTCCTGGTAGGCGCGGGGGCTTATGGCCATAAGGTCGCCCGTGGTCCGCAGGCCCTCCTCGGCCAGGCGGGCCAGGGTCTTGGGGCCCACGCCCTTGAGTTCGCCCAAGGGGGTGGTGAAAGCCGGACAGTCGGGCCAGGGAAATATCATTTTAAAGATTATTTACGATCAGTTGGCGAAGACGGACTTGTATTTCTGCATGTTCTCCAGAACTTCACCCAGACCCCGCACCACGGACAGGAGGGGGTCGTCCGGGACATGGACCTTAAGGCCCGTCTCTTCGGCCAGGCGGAGGCTAAGGCCGGCCAAGAGGCTGCCCCCGCCGGTGAGGTGGAGCCCCTCCCGGGTCAGGTCGGCGGCTAGTTCCGGCGGGGCCTGGCCTATCAGGAGCTTGACCAGGTCTATGAATTCCCGGGTGATTTCCTTCAGGGCCGCTTCGATGTCCTCGCGGGTGAACTCCACCACCTTGGGAATGCCGGTGATGATCTCCTTGCCCCGGCACTGAAAGGAAGGTTCCCCGGATATGGGTTTGGCCGAACCGACGGTCATCTTGAGGTGTTCGGCCATGTTGTCGCCCACGGCCAGGGTGTATTTCCGCCGGAGGTATTGGACAATGGCCTCGGTGGCCTG
>Ga0082212_10005122_pt1 | contig 17980 bp, 15 predicted proteins | sample TergutNt197P3_FD_71548 | JGI IMG/M metagenome (GOLD analysis project Ga0082212, IMG submission 71548) | Neocapritermes taracua P3 segment gut microbial communities from Petit-Saut dam, French Guiana - Nt197 P3 | ecosystem: Host-associated > Arthropoda: Insects > Digestive system > Gut ...
TTGTTGTTTGTTTTCAAAAACCGGAAGATTGGCTTCTATCGCCTGTGCCAACAACGCTTTGGCACGAATAGAATCGATTTCGGCAAGGAATTGATAGGATTGTAGTATTTCCGGTATATCGGGACGGATTTGATTGGTAATAGCTGTCAGTATGCGAACGATTTCCCTTTTTTCTTCACTTTCCAATTCCCTGATTTTATTATTGGCTTCCACTACTTCGGCAGGTTCGATAAAAACCGTTTTGCCCGAAGCCGATTCGTCGTGTACGATTCCTTTCATTTTCCGTTTGAAAGCAGGGGAAATCGGTATAACCAAACGACCGTCGCGCACTGTAGGCGACACGTCTTTTTCCACCAAACCTTCCGTTTGCGCCGTTCGTAAAATGCCGTGCAAGATTTTGGAAATGCTGTTGACGGTTTGTGTCAGTTGTTTACGAATACTACCCAGTCCGGGTGAAGCATTGTCCTTGATTTCTCCAAATTTGTCGAGGATAATGTCGATTTGTTTGGTATGTTGGGGGAAAGTGGCTACGCCGGCAGCCAGCTCTTGAAGGTGGGGGTAATGCGGAGAGAGGGTGAAAAAGCGGACAACAGCATTAATCGTCTCCAAAGAACGACGAATATCAAATAATTCTTTTTCTTGCAGATACGTTCCCTCTATGCGTATCTTTTTTAACGAATCGCGGACATCGAAAAAGTGGTCGGAAGGAAAATGATCTTCCTCCTGAAGAATCCGTACAAATTCGTGAGTCTGATACAGTTGCTTACGTATTGTTTCATATTGAGCGGAAAAAGCCATTTCCATGACTTTTTCTTTTCCCAAGGGCGACAAACACCGGATGGCAGTTAATTCCCTGATTGTATCAAACCCAATCTTTTGTTCGAAGTTATGTGGGTAAACCATTGCGCAACCTATTGACAAAAATTTATTAGGGAGTGGAATTTTTTACTTGAAAATAAGAAACGCCGCGTATTATTTTTCCATCAGTAGTTATTCCCTCGACGGTTACTTTGAATTCTCCGCACAGGTCGGAAGTGAAAAAAGATAATTGGGTGGGTTGATTGTTTATAAATTCCACAAAGGGATTCCAATACAAGGTGTGGCGAAAGTCGGGTTTTCGTGAATTTCTGATTTCTTCAATAGAGTAGTCCTGAATTTTGATGGTTGGAGGAAGTTGAGGACAATCATAATTAAAAAGCTGTACTCCTTCGGCTAATTGAAAAAACGGCAAGTCGCCTTCGCGGGTGACAAAGGAGATGATACATTCAAAGTTCTCGCCTCCGAATAAATAATGTCCTTCATAAATGTTGATTTCCTTTATGTACATCGGATTATATTCGAGAATATCCTCATGGTCGTAGACAGGAATACCATCGAACAAAACCAATAGAGTTCCGATGTTACTTGGTAATCCACCTTCCGGAAACACTTTTATTTTCCGAAGGCCGTCTATTTTTGTGACACTAACTCTGCTGACGAATTCTAATATAGTTTCACTTATTGTAGAGAACCGTGTATACTTATCCAAATCATAACTCAATGTGGGTTGAAGATTGGAATAAGCTGAGTTTCGAACCGGGTTGTCGAGAGAGTCGTTATCTGTTTTTTCTTGAATTTGGGCGGCAACATATCTTTCTGTTAACCGTTTTTCATTTGGGCAAATTTGCAGAATAGGCAGGACACCGGGCAAAGATTCGGAAAATGGAGAAAATAGATCCAGACGATGGGAAGCTTTTTTATACAAGGGTGACACAACGGACGTTACAACTTGTTGTTTCCCGAAAATTCCCGCAATGTAGAAATCGGCAGTTCCGCTTGCATAATTTATTTGCCCATTGAAATAGCGGATATCAGTGCCCACAAAAGCGATAGAAGATCGAAAACGTTGATCTTCCTGCAGTTCGGGGATAATATGTCCGCTGATAATATGTCCTTCGTATTCGGGGAGCCATTGATTAGAAAAATTAAAAGTATCCTTTACCTGTTTCAACCACTCCCGTCTATTTATTTCCGGAACTAATGCAATCGTATCGTTCCTGATTACTGACACCACCAAATCTGCAATATTGTGGGGAATATTATCGAGGGAAAGAATGACTTTCTTACGATTCTCATACTCGTTTCGGTCGGTATAAATTAGAAGATTAGCAGATTCTTTTTCATCAGATTGTTCTTCTCTCACCAATTGGATGTTTTCCAATTTTTCGACCGGTTCGTATCTCTCCGGATCAGGTGTTTGCTGTCCGGCATTTACGATGGCAATCAGTTTCTTAAAGAAAACATTATCGTTTTCATTTCTCATGTAACGGGTGTAGCCCGATAGTTGATAAATTCCAGTAGGAAGGTCTATTGGTATTCTTATAATCCCAGCTCCACTTCCTTTCTCCAAAGCTACTTTCAGTTGTGTTTGGGGTCGTTTTGTGTCGCAAAATTCTACATATCCAACCTTACTCAATCCCGATGGTTGAAAATTGCCGTTGATGACATAAAATTTCAACAGGATACTTTCTCCTGCAATGTAACAGTCTTTATCCGTGTGTACGTAAACCCGTTCACGAAATTGTTCTTCCGCTTTTAACGAAAAGCAGAAAAAAAATAACAAGGACGCTATCAGAGGAATCGATTTCATTTCTTTTTTTTATTCATGATCATTAGGCCAAAAATCCGGTTTATTTTTCGTGCCACCGTTTGCGACACAGTCCGAACATGTTACGATCGTCCATTCGTACGGAAGACCGGTCATGATATTTAGCGTATTACCGGTAGGCCGGTATCCCATATTATAAGCATCAACAAAAGTGCCTCCAATTTCATACATCAATGTTCTTAAAGAATCGGTAGAAATTGTAGTGCAAAAATCATAATATACCGGATGTTTTATTTCATTCGGATAAACAAACAGTCTTTTTTGAGTTGTATTTTTGGAAACGCCAACATACCCCATTACTTTCTTCGACGGGTCGGTTATGCAAGAGATGTTCCCGAAAAATTCGGCAGGTTGGGGAGTGAATAAACCTCCCATTTCTTCATTTATTTTTATTGTATTTTGATAATATTCATAAGCGTCTTTGCTGATTGCTTTTTGGTGTACGGTTATACTATAGAGTACTATAAAACGTTCGCCTTGAAAGTCGCTATGATAGATCTGTTTATTGATAATTCTGTTCTCATTGAGCGATTCGGTTGATCCAACCAAAAAACTGTTGGAATTGGAACTTCTCCAACAAAAATAGTAAGGAGCCGGTTCGATAATGGAATACCGTTGGGTTCGAGGGTCGAAAAAGAGTGAGGTCTCGGATTTGGCCACAGTTTCCCAATCTTCGGTAAAACTCCATAAAAAAAAACGGGCATTATCAAAATCATCGTGTGTGGAAATACAGAATGAAATACTACCGCCTTCTTTCGGTTGTACCCACGAAATGCTGTCAATTTCTGGTGTATGAATTGGCTTTGATAGTGTCGATTGATAGATGTCTCCTTCATACTCTATTCTTAATCCGTATTCTACATCATCTTTCAATTCTCCAATATGCAACATATATGTTCCCTTATCCCTGTATATAGCAGGTTCACCTATGTATCCGTTACTACTTATCAAAGTTAATTTTGCATTGATATTGGTACTTTCTTCAGGAAATCCGGGGGAATTCATGGGAATACTTTTGCTTAAGGAAAAAATAGCGTCCGAATTTTCCGTGATATATCCATCTACAAATAAGACTTGTTTCTCATTTGCCTTTAATTCTGGATTAAACTCTGATATACAACTGTTTAATAATAGTACCGGAATAAATATACAAAATAATATTTTTAGGTTCATAGAATCAGAATTTTATGTTATACGTTATAAAAGGGATCGGAACTCCGAAAATAGAAAGTTTGTATCCTCTGATAGATTCTTTTTCAGTAATATAATAAATCGAGTAAACATTTTGTCTTCCTGTAAGGTTATATACTCCGAAAGAAATGGAATGGTGAGTCAACAAAGTTAATTTGTGACTGGGTTCTATATTAATCGATGCATCCAATCGGAAATAATCCGGGATTCGATAGGTATTTCTGTCGGTATAAAACACTTGCATCGCCCCTAAAGTAGGGTTGAAGTATCTTCCGGCCGGTATGGTTGTGGGTCTGCCGGTACTGTAGTCCAAATTAAAGGAGCAACTGTATCGATGCGTAAATTTGTAGTTTCCGGTCAATTTGAAATCATGGGGTTTGTCGTAATCGGTAGGATACCATTTCCCGTTGTTGACAGGATTGGTTATTAATTTGTTGTTTTGCCGAAGAAATGTCCGGGAATAGGTATAGTTAGCCCAACCGTTCAATTTTCCTACTTCTTTTTTTACGGATAATTCCACCCCGTAGGCATGTCCTTCGGTATTAATTACGTCTGTTTCAATGTGGTGATTCATTAATATTCTTGCTCCCCCACGATAATCCAAATAGTCGGTCATCTGTTTATAGTACATTTCCATAGATACTAACCAGACTTTTTTGGGCGTACTATAATACAGGCCTGTTGTCGCTTGCCATCCTTTCTGAGGACGAATGTTGATATCGCTTAATTTCCACGTATCCGTAGGTGACATAATAACGGTATTCGACAATTTGTGGATGTATTGTTGCATGGAATTGAATCCGGCTTTTACGGATAGATTATCAGCCAAAATGTACCGTGCCGATAAGCGAAATTCAGGACCCATGTAGGTTTTAAATAGTTGACCGGATTTTGCCTGCAAAGTATCAGTAATTGTAGATTCGTAGGGAAGTAAATCGGGATTGTATTTATAATAAGTGCGCGGACCTAAGGCATTAAAGACCGAAAAACGAATGCCGGCAGTCGCCGATAATTTATTGGTGATTTCCCACTGGTCTTCCATATAAAGTGCAGACTCCAATGCTTTATCTTTTTGCAATACATCAAGTTTTACCAAAGAGTTGGTTCCTTCCGGTTCGTATGTTCCGGGATTGATATCGTAAAGCATTGATTTTGCGCCAAAATATAGTTTGTGCCCTCCCATGTCATAAAAAAAATCAGTTTTTACAAATAACTGGTTAATATCGAAAGAGAGTTTGTATGCCTCAGCAATATTCACACTGTCGATATTCCGGTAATCATAGTGATCGTATCCTGCAACGAAATTTCCCATGAAACTATCATTAAACAGTCGTTTCCACGAAATGGAAGCATTCACATTTTTATAAGCATATTTTTGATTTACACTGAATTCGAAACGGTCACTACTGTAATATCCGTAAACATTAAGCGTATTTTTTTTATCAATTTGATGGCTAATAACGGTCCCGAAGTCATTAAATCCGGCCGTTCCGTTGCTATAGCCGCTTTTTTCGGGTAATTGCTTCAATATCCAATCCGAATAAGTGGTTCTCCCGCTGAATAGAACGGAGGTTCTGTTTTTAATGATGGGTATTTCTAAAGTAAGTCTACTGGTTACTGCACCTAATCCTACAGACCCGTTAAATTTTTCTTTGCTCGCTTCCTTTCCGGTAACATCAAGTACCGAAGAGATTCTACCTCCGTACTGTGCGGGAATACTGCTTTTAAATAATTCAGCCTCTTTCACCATATCGGAACTGAATGCCGTAAAAAATCCGAAAAGGTGGTTTGGATTATAAATCGTATTGTTATTCAGCAGTATGAGATTCTGATCGGTAGCTCCGCCGCGCACATTGTAGCCTGAGGATGCTTCACCCACCGTTTTTACACCCGGTAACGACTGAATTACCTTCAGTATATCCATTTCTCCGAATGCAATGGGAATATTTTTTATTCTGGATACCTGAATTTTTTCTGTTCCCATCCGTATATTTTTCACATTGTCTATTCGCTGAGCGATAACTGTAACCTCATCCAACTGATAGATGTCTTCTATTAATTCGACATTTAAAGTTCCACTGTCATAGAGCATTAGCTGGAGACGGGATGATTTAATATTGAATCCGCTTATGTCCAATTGAATCCGTCCTGACGGCAAACGAATGGAATAATTCCCGTCTTTATCAGTAACGGCAGCTGTGAGCGGATTTTTCAGAATAATACTGATTCCCGGAAGAGGTTCTCTTGTTTTAGAATCAATTACCATTCCTTTCAGGTTGACTTCATTTGGAATATTTTTCAGATACGGATCTCCCACTGGATAGACCAAGTTTTCCGAATTTGCAAAGGTTATTTTTTCTTCTCTTTTCGTTTGTATCCGATCTTCAATGATTGTATCCACTTGCTGTGGAACATACCTTAGCGATGAAGAAAGTGAGGTTTCCAGCATCTTTCCTTTCAGTATAAAAAGACTGTTATCGTAAACAGAAACAGAGTACGGAGATCCGGCAAGCGAATTTTCTAATAATTGCAGGGGGGAGGTATTATTATCTTCAATAAAGACGGTAAAAGAACTGTCTATGTCTGCGTATATGCGGTATGAAGTATTTGTTTCTAAAAATGTTAACAATGCTTCTATGCTAATGCTGTCTCTATGTATGGAAACGGACGATTGAGCATATATTCCCGAAAATATACTGCACAACAGAATTAAATTACATAGTACCGTTCGTTTCATTATTTGTTAGTAGAAGTTATTAATTCCTCACAGTAGGCAGCCAAAGAAATTAAACTTTCGTCCTTGTATTGTTCAAAATTCAATTTATTTTCCTTTGCAAACTTATCAATTTGTTTTTTATGTTGGGTGAATATTTTGGAGAATGAATTTTTATTTTTTACCGTATAATACCGGTCTTCATATAACAGATAGTATTGTGTTTTTAGCTCAAAAGTATATTTTTGTTTTCTTCGATCGATATTGAAATGGTCCTTGCGATACACTTGTATTTTTTCGCTATCCATCAACTGTATATAGAATCCCTGTCTTAATCCGCTTTTTTTCGGCGGATCCAACCGTACGAAAGTTCTATTATACATATGTACGCTATCCACATCCTTAGAGTTGACAATGATTGCGAATTGTTTCTCGGGGAGTACGAGAATTAATTGTTCCTTGAATAAATCCAAACGCACCTTTTGATTTGGATAGGAATTGTTTTTGTAAACGATTGATGCATTTGTAAAATCAGGGCTCATGTAATAGGGGAAACTACTATACTGAAGGACATTGTAAACGGATTCCACTTCACCATTGTATATTTCGGCATAATCCCCTGTATGTCGTAGATAATTCATAATTGCTTCGTCCTGTGCATTTACGGAAACACAACAAGCAATTACTATAAATGTCGCGAAAAAGTATGATTTAATATGTAAAAGGTATAAACTCATAGTTGTTTTATCGGCCCCAAAGTTACAATATTTTTTTTGATACAAAAAAATAATTTTTTGGGCAAAAAGACGATATCAGTACGTCTTCACTTTTCCGCCGAAATACCTTCTCAGGATACTTGCCGAGACATTCATTAATAAGACGATGAAAATCAGCACTAAAGCCGTTCCGTAAGCAATGGGGCGGGCGGCTTCAATATCGGTACCGCTGGTCGCGATGACGTATAGATGGTAAGGTAAAGCCATTACCTGGTCGAAGATGCTGCTTGGCAGTTTTGGTAAAAAATAGGCGGCAACAGTGAATAAAATAGGGGCTGTTTCTCCCGAAACACGCCCGATAGAAAGTATCAAACCGGTAACAATATTGGGAAACGCCATGGGTAGAGTTACCCTTGCAATGGTTTGCAGTTTAGTGGCTCCCAAGGCATAACTGCCGGTACGGTAGGAATTGGGTATGGCTTTCAATGCTTCTTCGGTAGTGCGGATAATCAGTGGTAAAATCAATAATCCCAAAGTAAACGAGCCTGCTATTATGGAATCTCCGAATCCGAATGTATTGACAAATAAAGCCATTCCAAACAAGCCGAATACAATGGACGGAATACTCCCCAAATTATTGGTCATGATGCGGATAAATTTCACAAGCCAGCCGTTGCCCGCATATTCATTGATGTAAATGCCCGACATAAGGCCTATGGGAAAAGCAAAAACCGTACTTCCGACGATTAGACAAAGCGTTCCAACAATAGCCGGAAAAATTCCGCCGGCAGTCATACCGTCGGTTGGGGCTGTGGTCAGAAATTTCCAACTAATCACACCTATTCCCCTGTAAACGATAAATCCCAGTATCCAAAACAAAATTCCGACGACAATTAAACTCAGTCCGCGAAAAATCGTGAAGGCAATTTTTTGTTTAGCTTTTTTATCCATATAATTATTAATTACCCCTAAATCCCCTAAAGGGGACTTTTCGCCCCCTTCAGGGGGTTGGGGGGTTAAAGTCCTTTGCTTTGTTGTTTTCTTGAAATAATTTCCGCCGATATACTGATAATCATAGTAATTATAAACAATATACAACCCAACATGAACAATGCTTGATAATGTACGCCTTTTGTCGGCGCTTCACCCAGTTCGGCAGCAATGGTCGCAGGAATGGTACGCACCGATTGGAATAGCGAATGGGGTATAATCGCCGCATTTCCCGTTACCATCAACACAGCCATTGTCTCGCCGATTGCCCGTCCGATACCCAACACGATGGCGGCAGAAATCCCGGATGCGGCGTAGGGAACAATCACCCTGTAAATGGTTTGCCAATTGGTGGCTCCCAAGGCAAGGCTTGCCTCCCGCATGGACGCAGGCGTGGTACGCATGGCATCTTCCGCGATAGTGATTATGGTTGGCAGAGCCATTATCGCCAATATTATGCTTCCTGCCAAAGCCGTTTCCCCTACTGGTAAATCCAATGTCTTTTGAATCAAAGGAACGAGGACTACTAATCCAAAAAATCCGTAAACGACGGAAGGAATTCCGGCAAGTAATTCAATCGTAGGTTTTAATAATTTGCGGGTACGATCGTCAGCCAATTCCGACATATAAATGGCCACACCCAATCCCAAGGGTAAAGCAATCAAGATGGCTATAATACTGACCCAAAGCGTTCCCAATATCAATGGAAGTACTCCGAATTGCGGGGAAGGCGTTGCAGTAGGCATCCACTCTTTTCCGCCAAAAAAATTAAAGGGAAGAATATTTTTCGTTGGAAATATTTTTACGGATATATTCTCTTTCGGTGCATACCTTTCAGGTATATATGCAATAATACCCGGATTTTGAGCAATTACATCGCCCAATTTTTCAGGGAGTAAAACATAATCCTCTCCAAACTCTTCTTCATCATACAGGGAAAAAATATCGTTGAAACGAAACGGCATGATTTCTTCGTCTTTCCCTCCCAAAGTCTGCCAGTCTGTATATTCGTAATCAAATATTTCTTTGATTTGCTTGGCATCGAGACGTTCAACCGGATTGCCGGCGTTTACGGCAAGCACATATCCTTTTTCAACATCGGGACTTTGAAATAAGCCTGCCCCTTCTTTGAAAAGAAAAACCACGATTAACAAAATCGCAAGGCTTGTCATTCCTCCGCTCAAGGTAAACAAGCCTTCGATAATGCGTTCCGAAAAACGTCTGAATGTTTTTCTCATTTCACAGTGATAAACCCGATATCCGCAACAATCTTTTGCCCTGCATCCGACAATACATAGTCAATAAATGGTTTTACGAGCGCCTCCGACTTCGTTGCATAATAATAGAACAACGGACGAACGATGGGATAAGTTTCATTTTTGGCATTGGCAACCGAAGGCTCTACATAATTTTTCCCTTTGTCGAAAGATACATGTATCGCCTTAACGCTTGTGTTCAAATAAGCAAGACCTACATAGCCTATGGCTCCCCTTGTTTGACTTACGGACTGGATAATAGCTCCGGTAGCCGGCATACTCATAATCCCGTTCATATAGTTTTTATTGAGCAATACATATTCTTTAATAAAGTCGTAAGTACCCGAAGATGTTTCACGTGCATAAGGAATAACGGCAATATCGTCGCCGCCAACTTCTTTCCAGTTTTTGATTTTACCGGTAAAAATACCTTCCAACTGCTCACGGGTGAGGTTGGTTACTTTATTTTGCGGGTGAACAACTATAGCGAGGGCGTCGTAAGCAATGATTGTTTCCTTAGCGGTTTTGCCGCCTTCCTGCATCTTGCCCCTTTCATCGAATTTAATTTTACGGGAAGATTGTGCAATATCGGTTGTTCCTTCAATCAAGGCTGAAATTCCTACCCCGCTGCCGCCTCCGGTTACGGAGACGCTTGTTCCTGATTTGGCTTGCATAAAAGACTCTGCTTCCTTTTGGGATAATGGAAGACAAGTATCCGAACCTTTAATCTTTTGCGCCTGAGTGCTAAATAGCGTACTCAACAGAATAACTACTGTAAAAATTGTCTTTTTCATTTTATAATTTTTTTTATCATTTTATCATTTTATCTTCTTATCAAAACTTATATTGCAAACGGAGGGTGAAAACATTGTCCTTGCGGTCTTTGTCCCAACCATGATCGGTGATTTTACCTTCATCATTTTTCTTATCTGTTAACTTATCCGTTTTTTCATTGCCAACAATGTCGTAATAAGCGGTCAGCCTCAACGCCGGATTGATACGCCACATTAAGCCCAGACCAGTATTAAACATGGTGAGCTCGTTTGCGTTGCTAATATCATTTCCGGATAAATCCGTATTCCTGTTGTACCAATCGTACTTAACAACGGCTGTAAAAGGAGATTGTCCCAAGTCCTGAGTCAAGATGGCATAACCGCCTGAAATATTACGCATATAAACAGGAGTTGCCGGAGGCAGTCCGTTGAAATTGAACGGATATGCACCGCCCGCTTCTCCCGGATGTTTGCCGAAAATATATTCCGCCCTAACTTGAGTGAGTCCGGCGGCAGACATCGTGCTGAACTGAACATCGAAACCAATATATTGACGTTTAGCATATTTGCCAATGTTATCCTTGGTATCGCTATCCACCGCCCATTGATTATCTTTAACAATGTAAGTTTGAGCATTTTGTTGCAATGTGCCACCCAAATAAGCCGATACGCCTCCTGAGATAACCGTGTTGTCATCTATCTGCTTGTTCACCGTTAAGTGTCCGATAAAGTCCATGTGATTAGTAAACATCGGTTTTATACCGTTTCCTGCGAACAATCCCGCTTCTAATTTAAAGATGCCTAAAGGAGATGATTTTGCAGGTTGTAAGGTTAATGCAACTCCCAAATCTCGCTCATCGGGGAAAAGCGATTGGAAAATGCGCGAGCGTTCCGGCGATTCGCGACGGGATGAAGAATAAGAAATTTCATGTCCGAAAGTACGGTCGAAAATACCGGCTTTCAGCATACTTGTACCAAGCCAAGGATCTTTCACTTGCAGGTAGATATCTTTAAACATCACCACATTGCGGTCGGAAGAGGTACCTTTTTCGGTTACATCAATTTGAACTACGCCCGAAGCAATACCATCTTCATACGTTAGCTTAAAACGTCCGCGACGAAGCCCGAAACGTCCGAAATCTTTCAATTCCGATGTTTCGTAAGCGTTTCTCCTTTGTGCCAGTTTAAAATTATTACCATCTGCATCCGTTTGGGCATACTGGTACTGCGCTTGAATATAGCCCGACACTTTAAACTTTTGGAGTAATCTAACCGAATTTTCGAGCGCGCTCGTTCTCGATAGATGTTCCTCTGTTTCGGACAAATCCTGAGCTTTTAATACACTATTGCAAAGCAAACATGCAATTGCGATAAAAAAACTTAATTTTTTTCTCATTTTTGTTTTCAATTTATAATTATTTTGACGCTACAAAAGTAAAATAGGGCTGTTACATTTTTGCTACGAAAATGTAACAAATTTCTTATATTTTATAAAGAAAGATTAATGATCAAAACTTACTTTAAAATATACTATTTGGAATAAAAAAAAATTCATACCTTTGTATTATCAAAAAATGCAACAAAGCATGAAAATTCATAAGGAAGGAAATAGAATACTTATTTACACATTTATCCCCTTGCTGTTGTTAAATTGGGCGCTTTTCAGGGCGACCGGTCTTTCATTGTTGTCTTATTTTGTTCTGTTGCTGTCGATTGGCATTTTTTTTCTATTGCTTAATTTTTTCCGGTGTCCTGCACGGATACTTAGTAATAAACAACAGGGAACGGTTGTAGCGCCTGCCGACGGAACCGTTGTCGTCATTGAGGAGGTTATGGAAAACGAATATTTTCACGAGAAACGCCTGCAAGTTTCCATATTCATGAGTTTATTTAATGCACATGTCAACTGGGTACCCTGCGACGGAAAAATTGTTCACTCCTCACATCAAAGCGGACGTTTTTGGGCGGCATATCTTCCAAAGTCGAGTATCGAAAACGAGCGTTCCAACATCATTATCGAACGGGCCAACGGCGAACAAATTTTGGTCAGGCAAATCGCAGGCGCTTTGGCAAAACGGATTGAAACCTATGTTAAAACGGGACATGAATGTAGTATCAATCAACAAATGGGTTTTATTAAATTCGGTTCAAGGGTGGATATGTTCTTACCATTACATACGAATATTGAAGTGAAAATGGGCGCTCGCGTGAGAGGAAATCGAACGATAATCGCCCAATTGTAAAGCTATTTCTCAGAATGAAAAATCTCCCGAATGTCATCACTTGTCTGAATCTCTATGCCGGATGTCTATCTTGTGTAATGTCGCTTGTATATGACAATTACATAGGTGCATTCTTCTTTATCGCATTGGCTGCCTGTTTTGATTTTATTGACGGATTTATTGCCCGCCTGATTAATGCATATTCATCTATCGGGGCGCAATTGGATTCGTTAGCCGATGTAGTCAGCTTTGGCGTAGCGCCCGGATTTTTGGTTTATTCTTTTCTATCAAACGCTACCGTTTCGGTTCCATACGGTGTGAATATTCCGTTTGTCGCTTTTTTTATTCCTGTTTTTGCCGCCATACGATTGGCAAAATTCAATGTCGACAGAAGACAAGTTTCTTCATTTCTGGGATTGCCCGCACCTGCCAATGGTTTGTTTTGGGGAGCGCTGATTCCCTCCATTCCACTTTTGGAAAGCAATCATATCTTCTATACTTTTTTTGTCGTAACATTTATTGTTATTTTTTGCACCTTGATGGTTTCGGAAATACCAATGTTTTCCCTTAAATTCACCCATTATAAATGGGCAGGGAACCAATATCCCTACATTGTAATTATCACTACCCTATTATTAATTTCTTTGTTTCGTCTTCCGGGAATATGTCTGGCTATTATTTGTTATATATTCCTTTCTATGATTAAACATGTCATCGTAATAAACAAAAAAGTATAAAATATATACTCAACTTGATGAGTAAGAAGAAAACTTTACCACTTATTGAAAAAGCGATTGTTTCGGGAATTGCCTCCGAAGGGAAAGCCATTGTCAGGCACGACGATTGGGTGATTTTCGTTCCGTATGTTATTCCCAGCGATGTTATTGACATCCGGATAACACGAAAGAAAAACAAATATGCAGAGGGAAAAGCCGTTTTCTTTCATAGCTATTCTCCGTTAAGAAAGAAAGCCTTTTGTGAGCATTACGGCGTTTGCGGCGGATGTCAGTGGCAAATTCTTCCTTATTCCGAACAACTGCGGTGTAAACAGCAACAAGTTGTTGATTTACTGACCCGAATCGGTAAAATTGCGTTGCCTGAAATTTCAACCATCATTGGTTCAGCCAAAACCGAATTTTACCGGAATAAATTGGAGTTCACTTTTTCCGATAAACGCTGGATGACGGAAGAGGAAATCGAATCGGGAATTGCAATCGAAAATAGAAACGCCTTGGGATTCCATATTCCCGGTAAGTTCGACAAGGTATTGGACATCAATAGCTGTTGGCTGCAAGATCCGGTATCCAACCGTATCCGGAATGAAATCAAATCGTTTGCTTTGAAAAACGATTTTCCTTTTTTTGATTTACGTAACCAGAGCGGTTTACTCCGGAACATCATTATCCGGACTTCAACTACCGGCGAAATCATGCTTATCGTAGTGTTCTTCGAAGATGATTCGATTTGCAGGGAGATGTTATTAAACCGCTTGTCCGAAACATTTCCTGAAATCACATCACTGTTGTATATCATTAACCGGAAAGCCAATGATTCCATTACCGATCTTGAAGTATTCCGTTTCAAGGGAAATGATTTTATCTTTGAAGTTATGGAAAACTTAAAATTCAAAATCAGTCCCAAGTCCTTTTTTCAAACCAATAGCGAACAGGCTTACGTCCTTTACCGGATCGTTCGGGATTTTGCCGGATTGACCGGAAAAGAAAGGGTGTATGATTTGTACACGGGGACAGGCACCATCGCCAATTTTATTTCAAAAGACGCTTTGCAGGTAATCGGTATTGAATACGTCAAAGAAGCTGTTGAAGACGCCCGGATAAATTCCGAACTTAACGGAATAAGCAATACCTTGTTTTTTGCAGGCGATATGAAAGATTTACTGAATGAAACTTTCATAGAGGAACATGGCCGTCCTGATGTTATCATCACCGATCCGCCTCGTGCAGGGATGCACGACGATGTAATAAAAACAATACTCTTTGCCGATCCCCAACGAATCGTATATGTCAGCTGTAATCCGGCCACCCAAGCCCGCGATCTGAACGCCTTGGACAGCCGTTATAAAGTGGAAAAAGTTCAGCCCGTCGATATGTTTCCGCACACACAGCATGTAGAAAATGTTGTTTTATTGAAAAAAAAGTAAAATAGTGGCTTATATTTGCTTTTTTATTCTGAAAATCTCTTATCTTTGTGCGAACTTTTAATAATAAGACATTATGGAAACTTTAGTAGCAAGCTTAAATCAACTTATCGCTGACTTTCAGAAAAATTCAGCAGCACAGGTAGAAAACGGAAATAAAGCGGCGGGAGCTCGCGCTCGCAAAACTTCATTGGCTATCGAAAAAGCATTGAAAGAATTCCGGAAAGTATCTATCGAAGCAGGAAAATAACACAAGGTTATTTGCCGGTAAAAAACGGGGATGAGGCTGAGATTGTATCGAAAGCTCGGCGTCCTCGTTTTTTTGTGAATAATTTTTCTTACATTTGTATGCAAAAACTAATTCGTTATTCGATGAAGACACATATATTATTATTAAGCATAATTTGCTTTTTCATTGGGCAACCGCTTATTGCTCAATCATCCGAACCAGTTCGTATCGGAATCGACGGACTAACTCATGACCACATTGGCGGCTTGCTGAACAGTCTTAACAGAAGAACCGATATCAAACTTGTCGGTATTGTTGAAAAAAACAAGGAGTTGGTAGAACGTTTATCTAATCGTTATGGTTTTGACACGGGTATTGTATATGATGATTTGGCAAAAATGATAGATGAAACCCGTCCGCAGGGAGTAGTCGCTTTCAATTCCATTTATGAGCATATGCATACGGTAGAGGTCTGCGCTCCGAAAGGAGTGCATGTGATGGTGGAAAAACCTTTGGCAGTCAATTCCAAACACGCCCGGAAAATGGAACAGTTGGCCAAGACCCACCGCATCCATCTCCTGACTAATTTTGAAACTACTTGGTATCCCACACACTATAAAGCATATGAAATGGCGGTGTCCCAACCGGAAATAGGAGCAATCAATAAAGTGGTTATCAGAGATGGACACAAAGGTCCGGTGGAAATCGGGTGCAGTAAAGAGTTTCTTGCATGGTTGACAGATCCGGTGTTGAACGGTGGCGGCGCTGTTATCGATTTCGGTTGTTACGGAGCGAACTTGATGACATGGCTAATGAAAAATGAAAAACCGATTTCCGTTTTGGCCGTTTTGCAACGAATTAAACCGGATGTATATCCCAAAGTAGATGATCAGGCGACCATTATTCTGACTTATCCACACGCTCAAGCCATTATCCAAGGCTCATGGAATTGGCCTGTGGATAGAAAAGACATGGATATCTATGGTAAAAACGGATATGTAAAAGTACTTAACAGAAATAATTTAGAATATCGCTTGGCTCGAGAACTTCCGGTGAATACCGAGAGAATAACCGATTTCCCTCTCGAAACCCAAGACCCTTTCAGTTATTTTGCAAGAGTAATTACCGGAAAGTTGGAAGTAAAGCCTACCGATTTATCTTCTTTAGAAAATAATTTAATTGTAGCTGCTATTTTAGACGCAGCTATTGAAAGTTCAAAAAAAGGGAAGGCGATCCGCCCAAAATAAAATACGTAAAATGTAATTAATTTCTCTATTACTTTTATACTACAAAATAGAACAATACATATAAATTGCCAGAATATGAAACGATTAGCATTATTAGACTTGATTTTTATCTGTATTTTTTTTTGCATTTATGGCTGCGGTAGCGTGCCTTTAACAGGCCGTAGTCAATTGAATTTGGTTTCAGACCACGAGGTATTATCGTTGAGCTTACAAGAATACAATGATTACATTAGAACGGCAAAAAAATCAACCGATCAGGCAGCAACCGCATTGGTGTCTAAAGTAGGTCGAAGAATTGCCGATGCGGTGGAGGCATATTATAAATACACCGGAATAGAAGCCGCGTTGGCAGATTATGCGTGGGAATTTAATCTGATAGACGACCCGCAAGTGAACGCGTTTTGTATGCCGGGAGGAAAAATTGTGGTTTATACCGGAATTTTACCGATAACTCAAGATGAAACCGGCTTGGCGGTTGTCTTGGGACACGAGGTGGGTCACGCAGTAGCAAAACATGCCAATGAGCGAATGTCTCAGCAAGTGCTTGCCCAATACGGTGCTATTGGAGTTGGAGCCTTACTGAATAAATCTTCCGACACCTACAAGTCTTTTGGGCAAACCTTATACGGTCTGGGCGCTCAATACGGAGTTATGTTGCCCTATGGACGCAAACACGAATTGGAAGCCGACCATTTGGGACTTGTATTTATGGCTATTGCCGGATATAATCCCGAAGCCGCCATTCCATTTTGGGAGAGGATGTCGCAACAGGGAAGTTCGGTTCCAGAGTTTATGAGTACACACCCTTCCGACAGAACCCGCATCAATGATATTCGACAAAAACTGCCGGAAGCGATGGAATACTACAATTCTATTTGGGGAAATAATACCAATACCAATACCAATACAACTTCTCCGCAAAACAATACCAATACGAGCAACGAATGGCATTTTTAATCAGAGGAGTTCCGGGGAGATAAATTTTGTTAACACGAGGAATATGCGTATTTTTACGGCTGAGCGCTCCTCGCTTGTAAGCAGTCATCTCCTCCTCACAAACCACCCAAACGAAACAAGCAGGATGAGCAAGGCAATTCCGACCGTGACCCACTCCAAGACAGAACTGCGTACCGGTTTTTCTTTCAATTCCGTGTGCAGTTCCATTTGGGTTTCGCTCTTTATGTTTTCTTCTCCGATTTGCATTTCCGTTCCGCTCGCCCTGCTTTCCGCCTGCTGTTCTGCATGAACCGTACGTCCGGAAACAGTCCGCTTGATTAGCAGTTCTTTCAAAACCGGTTTGGAATCCAAGGTATCGAATATTGCCCGTATACTTTCGCTTGTCCGCTGTTCGTTCCGGTCTTCCCACAAACGCTCGTCGCGTTCAATCGCATATTCCCTGCGCAGCGAATCGACCCTGAAGGTCCCGACCGTTTCCGTCGCAAACTGTTGCAAGCTTTCCGTTCTTTTTATCGTCCGGCAGGACAACAGAAAACAAAACAACAACGCCATTGGAATCCATTTGATGTCGTTCAGCCGGTTGAACCAACCCTTTTTGAAGCGGTTGTTCGCCGGACGGTTTGTACAAATCCGTTCGATATAGGCGGCCCGTCTTACTTTTATCCATTCGAACAAGGCTTGTTGATCGGGATAATCGTTGACTGCCGCCAGCGTTTTTTCACCGACCACACCGTCTTGTTTTACACCGAGAGCGCCCTGAGGAATCGTTATCCCGACCGTTCCGCTTGTCCACAACCAGTCGACCAAGATATTTGCCAAAGCCTGCGAACGAATCCTGTCGGCTTGCCAGCGGTTCCAGTAATGCGGGCGCAAAACACGTT
>Ga0082212_10005123_pt1 | contig 17973 bp, 13 predicted proteins | sample TergutNt197P3_FD_71548 | JGI IMG/M metagenome (GOLD analysis project Ga0082212, IMG submission 71548) | Neocapritermes taracua P3 segment gut microbial communities from Petit-Saut dam, French Guiana - Nt197 P3 | ecosystem: Host-associated > Arthropoda: Insects > Digestive system > Gut ...
CAACCTCCGAAAACCCCGAACTCTGCGTTACGCTCCCTCGACAAAATGCTCATTTACCTATATGTAAACTCCGCTTTTGTCTCGGTCGCAAGCCTTGATTTCGGGGTTTTCGGAGGTTGCCTTTATTAAAGCCGTTTACTTCGACCTCTATCAACCACTACTAACCACTTCTGACCACGAATCATAGAATAAGTCCCATTAAAAACACTGTCAAGCCTTTTACAAAAAAAAATAATAAAAAAACACTTTATTTTTGCCACGGCGTCGTGGCGATAATAGCCGATTTTCTGGTAAATCTTTTGTTATTTAATGGTTACGTCGTAAAAGACTTGTGCTATTATTACGCTTTCAAAAAGGGAAAAAGCATGAAAGTAGGAATTGTAGGACTGCCGCAGGTGGGAAAAACCACTATTTTCAGCCTGCTTACGCAGGGAAAAGTGGACGCATCATCATGGGGGAACGCCCGCGAGGCGCATTTAGGAATTGCCGAAGTGCCGGATCCGCGCCTTGACAGGCTGGCTGAAATCGTAAATCCGAAAAAAACGACTTATGCCACGGTTGAATATGTCGATTTGCCGGGATTAGCCAAAGGCGAAGGGAAAGCGGCGCTAGAAGGGCAGTCAAAAGATATGTCCTCGTACCTTAACAACCTGAAAAATGTCGATGCCCTGCTGCATGTTGTTCGCGGCTTTGACGATCCTGCGCTGCCGCATATTGAAGGATCGGTTGATCCACTGCGCGACATCGGGCTTTTCGAACTGGAGCTTATTTTTTCCGACCTGGCGATTGTAGAAAAACGGCTTGAGCGGCTTTCGAAAGATCTGAAAAAGATGAAGATGCCGGAACTTGAGCAGGAAAACGAATTATTGTTACGTTTTAAGTTAGCGCTTGAATCCGAACAACCATTGCGGGAAATCCCGCTTACGCCGGAAGAAGCGAAACGGGTTCGCGGCTTTACGTTTCTTTCAGCCAAACCGATTTTAATGGTCGTCAATGTCGGCGACGAAGACTCCGCGAAAATCGACAATGTGGTCGAGGCTTTCGGTCTTCAAAAACAGGCTGTAATGCCGAATGTCGGCATTACGGCGGTCTGCGGCAAAATCGAGTCCGAAATCGCGTCTCTCGCGCCGGAGGACGCCGCAATATTTATGGCGGATTACAATCTTCCCGGCAACGCGATTGACCGCGTTATCAATAAATCTTATGACCTTTTGGGCGTTTTCTCTTTCTACACGGCGGGCGAGCCTGAAGCGCGGGCGTGGACGATTCCAAACGGAACAGCCGCCGCGCAGGCCGCCGGAGTAATCCACTCCGACATTGAAAAAGGTTTCATTAAAGCTGAAGTGGTTACTTATGACGATATGGTCGCGCTCGGAACTTTCGCGGCGGCAAAAAGCAAGGGCGTTCTACGGCTTGAAGGAAAGGATTACAAGGTCAGGGAAGGCGACGTAATTCTTTTCAGATTCAACGTGTAGCCGGGATATTTCACGCATCAAGCGGCGGAGTGACGCAAACCGTGCGCGAAACCTCCGGCACATAAGTCATCCTGAGATTTGTCCTGTACAGATTCATAAGCCGCGCTTCGGTTATTACCTCATGGCATTCGCCGGACGCAAGATATCCGTCCCTGTCAATTATCGCGGCGCTTCCGCCAAGCAGGATGGCATGGTCGGGGTTGTGCGTGGTAATGACTACGGAAAAGCCCCTTTGCGCCATCGAACGCAGAAGTAATAGAATGCGATGCTGGTTTCCATAGTCAAGGTGCGCCGTGGGTTCGTCAAACAGTATAGCGGCTGGATTCCGCGCGATGGCACGCGCGATTACCGCCTGCTGGCGTTCGCCGCCGCTGATGTCCGTGTATGGCCGGTTGGCCAGATGCGCGATGTTAAGCGTTTCGAGCGCATCAAACGCAGCGTCTTCGTCTTCCACACTCGGCCGTTTGAAAATTCCTATTTTAGGCGCGTGTCCCATTATCACGAAATTCAGCACAGTGTAACCAAATACGGGAACATGGGTTTGCGGGACATATCCTACAATACCCGCAACTTTTCGCGCGTCCATATCGCGGATATCGGTTCCGCGAAGGAATATTTCGCCGCTGTCCGGAGTGAGCAGTTTTGCCATGCAATTAAGGAGCGTCGTTTTCCCCGCGCCGTTGGGGCCCAGTATGGAAAGGATCTCGCCCTCGCGCAAAGTCATGTTCACGTCCTTAAACACGGCGCGGGACGTTCCTGGATATGTATAGCCAAGGCCCTTTATTGAATAGATCATTGCAGTCTCATTCTTTGCATGTACAGCAGCCATGCGTAGAATGGCGCGCCTACGATGCCCGTTAGTATGCTTACGGGCATTTCAGAAACGCCGACGGTTCTTGTCAATGTATCCACCATAAGCATGAAAAGCGCGCCTAAAAGGCAGCACGTCGGCATAAGGCGCGTGTTGTCAGGCCCGACTATCATGCGCCCGAAATGCGGTATTACAAGCCCTACCCAACCGACCGTGCCCGCGATACAAACGGAGCTTGCCGTAAGAAGAGTCGCGCACAGCACGACTATGCTGCGTATCCTGTAAACGTTCGCGCCAAGCGTCTGAGCCTCCTTTTCTCCAAGCGACATTATGTCTATCCACCATGAGACGCAAAACAATACAGCGGCGGGTATTATCAGCGTCGGCATTATCGAAAGCAGCGACCCTGTGCTTATATAGGCGAAACTGCCAAGTTGCCAATATGTTATTTCCGCAAGCTGAGTAAGCGGGTCGGCGATGTATTTAATAAAACCCAATATGGATGCCATAAGCCCGCCAACGATAATCCCCGACAGCACCAGCATTATATTCGACGTACTGCGCATAATTCGCGGTATGGACACGGTCAGGCTCACGGCTATAAGTCCCCCGGCGAAAGCGAAAGCCTGTAAAAAGCCCGACGCAAGACCCATAAGAATAGCTATGGCCGCGCCGATACATGCGCCTGAGGATACGCCAAGAAAATCCGGAGAAACCAGCGGATTACGAAATATTCCCTGGTAGGCCGCGCCGGAAAGGGACAGCGCCGCGCCTACCAGGATAGAAGCCAGAATACGCGGCATCCGAAGTCCGAATATTACGTTCTCGGTCAATTGCGACCAATCCCGCTCGCGCCCAAACAGCTTGCCGAAGATTATATGCAGCGTCTCTCCGGGCGTCACATCGTATTTGCCGATACAAAGGCAATATACGAAAGCGAATGCCAGAAGCGCCAGCATCGCGGCGTTTATCAGGAACGCCTTGCGCCTGGACGCGGCGGCGTCCTTCCTGTAATCGTTCATTTGCACTGTTAATATCCCAGAAGCTCCGGCGTTGCGTCCAGATTGTAGACCTTTTTATAAAATTCCTTCGCCTGCGCGTCTATCTGTTCCTTATTCAGCTTATCGGGATACATTGCGCTCAACATCCATAGCGATCCCAGCGCGCTGCTTATGCCGGGAAATTCCCATGAATCCTTATCGGACGGCACCTGATACACCTGTTTTTCCTTTACAGCGGTCAGGTTGGCCCATGCGGGATCGGCCATCAGCGTCTCCCTGCTGTAATTTATAGAGCTGTTGTTTGTAATGAATATGAAATCAGGATTCCAGCTGAATATTGTTTCCGTGCCAACCACCGGCCATATCTCTGTGGATTGTACTTCTTTCGCGCAGTTTACGCCGCCTGCGGTCTCAATCATAAACGATTGCAGCATATCGCCGTTCGCCACGGAACCGATGCGGGAACCCATAACAATGGCGCTCTTTTTTTTATCCTCCGGAATATCTCTGGAAATATCCCTTGCCTTATCAAGCATCCGGCCGTAATAGGCTATCAGTTCAACGGCTCTGTCGCCCGCCCCAAGCGCTTTGCCAAGCAGTGTCATCAAGGCTGCTATATCATCCCGGTTTTCTGCAAAAACGCCCATTGACGGAATGCCAAGTTCCTTGACGGCATCCAGCGTACTGATATCACTTGCTCTATGGATGAACAGGTCGGGGTTGAATCGCGCGAGGGCTTCCATGTCAACCTGTCCCCTGCCGACGCTTCCGACAGTTTCAAAAACCGGATTAACCATCTTGAAAAAATCGCCTGTGAATGGGGCGGCAACAAGTTTATCCGCTTTGCCGAGTGCGGTTATGTAGCTGGTTGTAACGCCGTATAAAAGAGCCACGCTCTCCACATTTTCAGTAATTTCCACCTCGCGGCTGGCCATATCGACAAGCGTGATTGTACCGTCGGATGACGATGATGGTGAATCCGGCCGCTGTCTGCCACCGCAACCCGTTATAGATGCGACGAACATAAGCGCCATTATAAGCAGCAACAGCATTTTTCTGAACATTAGCATAATGGCCAGCATGCGCTTATGGCCTTTTTCTTTGGCATTCGGCCTGTCAAAAGCGGTCGCCCATTTATCCGCCCGTTTGTCCCACACTTCCTTTGTGTGCTGGAATGCCGGCGGCGTTTCGTTTCCATTTTTTTTACCATATCAAATCTATAATCATCATTGCATTGGGCGCAGCGCGCCGAAAATCACAACGCTTTTTTCATCAATGGCTTTTTTCGCGTATTGCGGCCAGTCGATGTCAATTTCGCCGGGAGGCAAAGGATTAACACGGATGGCAACAACCGCCTTGACGCAGTAATCGGCGTTTTTTTCATAATCCCAATTAAATCGGTGTTTTTCCGGAACCTTTTGCGCGCACTCCTCCGTCGCCCTGGAAGAAATATCGGGAACGCCCGGATTTTTCAGTTGCGGCGCCGTTACGCGAAGCGGACCGACTCCATCTATCCGGCCGTCGGCGATGCTCGCGGGCGCATAGCTCGTGCCGTTTTCCTCAAAAGCCAAAAGGATTTGAGCGTCAGGCAATGGCACACCTTCCTTGAGATTTTTCGCCTCATATCGAACCCAGCCACATTCTCCCAACGTTTCTTTGTCCAGTCCAAACACCGGCGCGGCCTGCGGAAATGTCCCGCGCAGTTGTTCCATGGAAAACATCTTGCTGTATCCGTCCAGGCTTATTACCTCCACGCTTGTTGCTTGATCAGACATGCCGGCGGTTTTTAACACTTCAATCAGCGGAAATCCGCGTATATCGACATAACCGTCGCCTTCTCTCGAATGAGACGAATTGATAAATAGCGCGTGTTCCGTGATTGCAACGCCTTTGTTTACCAGTTCGTCATAAGAAATGATGACATGCGCCGTGGTTTTTTTGCCTGGAACGCTTTGCGCGTCTCCCGGGTTTGTCAAAGCCGCTATCTCTTCTATGTTTGACGCGCCGTCTCCGTCGGAATCAAGTTTCTCGATGGCGGCCAGCGCGGCGGCGCTGCGTCCATGCTTGAGATAATCCATTCCGTAGGGCGTCAGCTTGTTTCCGGATTTGCGGCCGTAATCTGTCAGCGCGTGGCAGGTATCACAAACGTTTGCCTGTCCGGGAGCGCCGGCCATTGATCTGGCGTGACACACCTCGCAGCCGTCAAGTCTTGTGCCTATAAGTTGAGGGTAGGTATTAAAAAACAGATCCGAGTCGGATTCCTTGTGCCCGCCTTTGTAGTACGCCAATGTAGATGACGCGGCCAGCGCGAAAAAAAGCCCGCCGATCACAATGATTTGAATTTCAGTTTTTCCAGTCAGCCGCATGCAGTCTCCTCTTTTTTTACTTTATAGCCCGGATATTCAGGATTTTTCTCCGGGAGCAATAATGATTTCTAACACGGCCGCGCTGAGAATGCAACCTCTTATGAACAGACGACTATTGACAATATGTGTGTTTTTATCAATAATCAGGCGTTTATGTAATATTTTTTCATACTATGGTCTGTTTGCAATGAAAAATATAACCAGTATCTACGAATGAATCAGGAAAAATATTATTAGAAATAAAGGAGAAAGAAAAATGAGAAAAATGAAGATGATCATCGGCTTTTTGCCGGCGATGTTTTTACTCTGCCTGATGGGCTGTGGCAGTGATAAGAAGACTACCCCCGCCAAGCCTAAAGACCCCACGGACGATCCTATTACCATAACAGGCAATTGCCCTCAAAACCCGCCGATAAATTTCACTTCGGCGATCACAGTAACCGGCCTTGACGGCGCGCTCGATATCAGGTTTTCGCCAAATGCCGATTCCAGCGGCGTTCGGGCAGTATACGACGTGCGGTACGGAACAACGAACAATTTTAAAAACGCAACTGAACTCGGTACGAACGTGTTGCGGGTTTCTAATCCGGGAGGCGGCCCCGGTCTTGCAAACGGAAGGATCGACGGTCTGGAAAACGACAAAACATACTATGTATGGATAAGCGCCAAATATGAAGGCATCTGCACAACCGCTTTTCAAACTAAAACAGGAACGCCCGTTCCATCCCCTGAATTTATTACGGGCGTAACCGCTGAAGGATTCGAGGGGATAATAGAGGTTAAATGGCCCGCCGTTGAACACGCCACAAGCTACGAGGTGGCTTACAGTACCGGAGATGATATAAACGCTCCTGGTGTGGGCGCGTCAACCACATTAGATACTCAATACATGATTACCGGTCTTAACAACGGCGACGTATATTATATTTGGGTCAGGGCTATTAACGCAAACGGCCCATCCGGCTACTCCGAACCTGTATTAGGCATGCCTGAGGAAGCGGCCGAAAAGCCCGGCGTTCCCGGCGCGATCGCGCTGAAAACGGGAACAAAACGCATCACGGCAGAATGGGAAGCCGTGCGCGGAGCTTCATTTTACCGGCTATACTACGATGATAGTCCTTCAACGTCATCCATATACGAAGCAGCAGTTTTCGAAGACGAGTCGCCCGTATCCATAGCAGAGCAAAGCAGTATAAGAGTTGAACCCGTCAGCGGCACGGTAAGAGCATCGATTGACGGCCTTGTAAACGGCAGGGAATACGCTGTTTGGTATGAAGCTTGCAACTCAAAGGGCTGTTCCGATGCCACGCCGAATAAAAGCGCCACCCCGGATAAAAAAGAACTGCCCAACTTTTTGGCCAATACCGTACTTGGAAAGGCAACCGCGGAATACTTTACCTCGGAATGGAAGCCCGCAAACCCGATTACGGGACAACGAAATCAGGATCGCCACCTCGCGGGTAATTTTGATCGTCTCACACGCGTTAAAGAAACCCCTCTGGCAAATTTATTCACCGACGGCGTCCTTTGGTATCTGAATGAATACCTTGACGTACCTAAAAATGTTGATTTCGTTTTCCTGAATGGCGGATTTTTTGAGGGCAACGTTTCGATAGACGGCGACATCACCGTAAGTGATGTTATGGCCGCCGCTTTAGGCAACATCACTGAAAAAATAGTTTTATTGTCCATTAAAGGATCGGATATAAAAACTCTATTCAACAAAGCCGCCAACGAAGGTGGAGTAGCCCACACAGGGACAGGCACAGGCGGAACGAGCGGATGGATAAACGTATCCAAAGGGGTAAGCTACACCCTGCAATACGATTATTTTACCCGTGAAATCTCGGAATTGGTGGTTGACCCGACAACTGATGTAGGCGAGTACATAGAAAAATATACCAACGAAAAATGGAGGTGGGAGTACGGCAAAATCAAACCGGGTTCGCTCAAGTTTAACGGGGCTGATTTTGATGATAGCCGGAATTACATTATCGCCACCACCGAATACCTGTCGGGAGGACGCGATGGGCATACGACTCTTGCGACAAATGGCACCATCATTGATGAAAGTATAACCATTCCGTTATGGCAGGCTGTGGCTGAATACATCTACGACGCGGAGACCGTTACGCCTGCTGTTGACGGACGCACCAGGATCGAAGGCGGCGTGCCCGGCGGATTGCTCGGCGTCAATGAAGGCTTTAATAAATATTGTTCCGATGATTCCAGATATGACTTGAATTGGGGCTGTATTTTTGAACCGATCGACATAGGTAATGAATACGAGGTTCCGGCGGGTATCAGCGTCGGCGTTTACGACGGCGATACGCTGAAGACTACCATTACCACCGGCGTCCTTAAAGAAATGCAACAGGGAATCATAACGACTACCAGTAACAATAGGGACTATGTCGCCTATTCGATTACGGATGTTCTGGCGTATCTTAACTGTACGCTACCACCGTTTACCGTCGTAGAGTATGCCACCTCCGACGGCTACTTGAACGATAAAGATAACCGGTACGAAGCGACCAGTTTGGCCAACACGTACATCGCTATCGGCTATCTGAACACTGACGACAGTCTTAACACGGGAAACGCGCCCAGAATACTGACTAATGGCGCGTCTACCGCCGGTAGTGACGTTATCCAGAACGCTGTCCGCATAACCGTGAATCCGGCTCTCGTCGATCCTCATCCTGACCCCGATACGGATAACGAGTACGAGGCGCCGGCGGGCATCAATGTTCGTGTGTTAGACGGCGGTACGCTTAAGACTGCCATTACTACCGATGTCCTTAATAAGTTGGAACAGGAAATCGTAACCATCGGCAGCGGCAGCAGCGCCAGGAACTATGTCGCCTATTCGATTACGGATGTTCTGGAATATCTTGACTGCGAACTCTCAGCGTTTACCGTGGTGGAGTATGCCACATCGGACGGCTACGTAAACGCGAATAGTAACCGGTATGATAGTTTGGCCAACGCGTACATCGCTATCGGTTATCTGAACACCGACGATACTTTAAATACGGGTGGTTATCCCAGGATACTGACCGATGGCACATCTACAGCCAGCGTCGACATTATACAGAGAACTATCCGCGTAACCGTAAACCCGCTCGGCAACCCTGAGCCCGCGTACACGGTACAGGCGGGTATCAGCATCAATGTATACGACGGCGCTACGTTGGTTGACACTATTACTTCAGACGACCTTGAAGGGCTGCAACAGAGATTCGTAACCTTTGTTACCAGCAGTGCCAGAGTCTATGTCGCCTATCCGATTGCGGAGGTTCTTGAGTATATTGACTGCGAGCTCTCACCGTTTACCAGGATAAAGTATGACGCCTCGGACAGCTACTCCGTATCCAAGGATAATGCCAATTTTGACAGGGCGTATATCGCTATAGGCTATCTGAACGCTGATAATACGCTTAACATAGGCTCAATGCCCAGATTCATTGCCGACAGCTTATCCAGCGTAGGCAGCGACGTTGTCAATAACGCAGCCAAAATCACCGTAAATCCCGAGTAATATATACACATGATAGGGGCATCGCAGATGCCCCTATCATGTGTTCCACGATAAGGAAGCAAATCAGTGGTAAAAAAGCATCTATTGTTCATTCTTTTACTGTCGCTCCTTTGCGGACAGGCGTATTCGCAAACCGAACCAGACGCACAAGACGATGAAATATTCATGCTGCCGGGCATAGAGGTAACAGCCGAAAAAGACAGAGAGACGGGCAATCAAATAACCCAGGAAGATATGCAGCGTGACGGCGCAAAGGACCTCTGGGAAGCCGTGCGTTATACGCCCGGCGTGATAATATCCGGCGGCGGGGCGCGCAACGATTCCGACTTTCGGATTCGCGGTTTCGGATCCAACAGCGTGCCTACATTTGTGGACGGCGTGCTGATGGCAAACCCCTTTCGCGGCGACAGGGATTCAGCCAGGATACTTACTGGCGATCTTGAGAGCGTAACCATACAAAAGGGATATAGCTCCATGCTGCTCGGCGCAAACACTCTTGGCGGCGCGGTGATTCTACGCACGGCAAAACCGACGCAAAACATTGAACTGTCTTTTCAGCCGTCAGTGGAAACGGACAGCGTGTTCGGCTACGCTTCGAGTACATACGTTGCTAGCGCCGGCACAAAGCAGGATCATTTTTACGGAAAAGTTACATACCAGCGCCGGGATGTGGATCATTTCCGCCTGCCTGACAGCTTTGAGCCTTCAGACCGCAACCCACAGCAAAAAGGGGACAGGCTGTGGTCGGACTCCTCCGATACTAAAGTTACCGTTATAGCCGGTATAACACCAAAACATGATCTAGATATCTGGGCGACTTATGTTTATCAGGATGCGGACAAAGGGTTTTCCCCGCCAGAAACGACGCTGCGCGATCCTGTCTTTCAGATATGGGAATGGCCGTTATGGAAGCGCGACAGCTACTCTCTGAACGGCGCGTATTCTTTCAATGACTTTTCCATAGAGGCGCTCGCCTACTATGATAAATATGACAACCGGATGCTGGAATACTACAGCATGGCGCACTACGAGGCGGGAGTACACATGTATCCGTCGGATTATGATGAATACTCCACTGGCGGGCGCGTACTTGCCGGATGGGACATAAACAACTGGAATAAGCTCCAGGCAAGCGTCGTTTATAAAAAAGAGGACCATAGCGGGCTGCGCCGTGATAAAGAAATAATCCATGTAAACGAAGATACATGGTCTTTTGGAATGGAATATACCGTAAAACCGCTTGCGCCTCTAACGCTGGAAGCTGGGTTTGGCTACGACGCGCTTAATCCGAACGAATATTGGAGCGAGGACAGCGAATTCGCACAGTTGATAAATGCGGGTTATTACGTGGTTAAAACCGATGATATGTTCCTGAAAAGATGGCAGTTTGGCGCGTTTTACGAGATCAGGGACAATCATGAAGTTCACCTTACTTATGCACGAAAAAACCATTTTCCAAATATGTCGCAGCGGTATTCAACACGTTTCGGCGATGTCCTTCCCAACCCCAATCTGGGGCCTGAAATTGCAGACCATTTTGAATTAGGTTACAAGGGGCGCGTTACCAATAAGCTCTTCCTGACCCCGGCCGTTTATTACAGCATCATGGATGGCAAGATCGTCAATATCAAAATTCCAAACCCCGTAAATACCACAACCGCTGTGGATTATGCCATGAACCTTGACAAGGTATCTTTTTATGGATTTGAACTCGGCGCCGAACTTGACATCAACAGGCATTTCTACGCGGGCGCGGCTTTCTCCCTAAATGAATATAAACTGAATGAAACCCAAAACAGATATGTGTCCGTCATGAACTATTATCCTGAGGTAACGGCCAACGGATATCTGGTTATGAAGCCTCCTGTTGAAAAACTGGAAAAGAAACTGGAAATAATGCCGCGCTTTGAATATGTTAGTTCCCGTCACGGGAACACGGCGGGTACGAACGAGCTTGATTCATATTGGCTGGCGAATATCAGGGCGAAATACGATTTATGCGAAAGCCTGTCTGTTTCAGCGGGAATTAACAATATATTTGATAAACTATACGAGATAAGGGAACACTACCCGATGGCGGGAAGATCCTTTACATTTTCGCTGGATGTTAAACACTTTAGGTAGAGTTGTTAGAGGAAATATATGTTTGAAGGAAAAACGTTTCTGGACATACTGCAGCTTGGCGGGCCGACGATGTACGTCCTTGTGCTTTGTTCCCTGATATCGATAACGATATTTCTGGAGAGGTTTTTCTATTACCGGAAGCAGTCAAAGATAAACCGGAATGATTTCATGGCCCGCCTCGGTGAAGCAATCGTTGGAAAATCTCCTGAAAAGGCAAAGGAGCTTGCGAAAGAAACATTGACGCCCTGCGCAAGGGTGATAGACGCCGGATTAAAGGAATACGGGCGTTCGGAAAAAATCGTGTCCGGCGCGATGGAACGAAAAATCATTGACGAGACGCGAAATCTGGAACGCTTCACGGGCATTGTCGGCACAATCGGAAATATCGGCGTATATGTTGGACTGCTGGGAACCGTACTGGGCATAGTTCGCGCCTTTCATGACATTGCCGCGACGGGTTCGGGAGGAATTAATATCGTGATAGAGGGCGTGGCTGAAGCGCTGGTATGTACTGCGATGGGCCTCCTGGTAGCGATTCCAGCGGTTATATTTTTTAATTATTTCACGCGGCGAATCGAATCTTTTACCGACGACATGCAGACCTGCGCGTCTGAACTGCTCTGCATGCTGGAGGAGAAATAAGGTGAAACCCGTCCGTGGAAAATCCCGGATAACGGCGGATATTAATATCACCCCCTTTACCGATGTGGTTCTGGTGCTGCTTATCGTGTTTATGGTGGCAACGCCCGCGCTCTATGAATCAAACCTGAAAGTGGAACTGCCGCGGGGGACGACGCCGGCGGAGGATACAAGCAGGGATGTGGTTGTCACCATAGACGCGGAAGGAGAGATTTATCTTGATGTCAAACGCATAAGCCTGGAAGACCTCGGCAGCGCGATTCTGGAAATCACTTCGTCGGGCGAAGAAACGCGTGTCATAGTAAACGGCGACCGGAATGTGAAGTACGAAGCGGTAATAGACGTGATGGACGCGCTGGCGCGGGCAGGCGTGAAGAGTCCAGGTTTGGGAATAGAGTTGAAGCGATGAGCGGCAACAATGATGAAACCGCAGCCCGGCGCTTTCTCGTTATGGGATGCTGTTCTATTCTGCTTCATGTGATTATTGCCGCAATCATCATATTGCCGGGCATTGGTTCGGAAAAATCCGCGAGAGTTTACAACGTCGAAGTAAAATATCTGCAAACGAAAATGGAGCAGCCGGATGAAATCGAACAAACCGCTATCGCTCCGGAACAGCCTGTGAGTGAGGAAGCGCCCAGTGAGCCTGAAAAACCGGAAGTGATTGATCTGACCGGGATTGTTGAGCCTGTTTCGCCGGAAATTGCGGAATGGCTTGAGGAAGATGTCATAGAGACGCCCGTGCCTCTGGTTGAAAACCCGATCATTACGCCGGATGGCGGCCTGGGGTCAGGTGAAGATACGGAAGACGGCGGAGGAAACTCTTTGCTTGCGTCCGGAACAGGAAGCGGCTGGGGCGGAGATGCGTCAGGTGAAGGTTGGGGCGGAGGAAGCGGATCGCCCGGATCCGGCGGCGGAACTGGCGGCGGTTTAGGAAGCGGAGCGGGAAACAGCCGTAAACCAACGAGCGACACTAAAACAGGCGTTTATATTGCCGGTATGCCTGGAATTACTCCGCCGGTAACAGACAGAGCGCCTCAACCTGCATATCCTGCCGCGTCCAGGAAGCGCGGCGAACAAGGCGTAGTGCTGCTTAAGATAGAAGTGCTGACAAACGGCCGTGTGGGACAGGCAGAAGTTGAGAAATCTTCCGGATACGCACTGCTTGATGAAGCGGCGCTTGCCACAGTTGAACGCTGGCGTTTCAAACCGGCAATGAAGGGGCGTGAAACCGTTATCTGCTGGGTAAATATCCCGATAAGGTTCACACTTAACTAGCCCGGATATTTCCACACCTATTCAGTATTTCCTCAGGCGCCTTAGGCGCGCGACGACGGTCTCGAGGATTTCCACCGCGCGGTCTACTTCGGCTTCAGTCGTGAAACGGCTGAGGCTGAAACGCAGAGACCCCTGCACCACTTCCGGGCGCAGCCCCATGGCGGTCAGCACATGCGAGGGATCAACGGAACCGGAAGCGCAGGCGGAACCTGTCGAAACGGCGACGTTTTCCAGGTCGAGCGCGATAACGGCCGCTTCGCCTTCCAGGCGGTCAAACGATATGTTTGAGATATTTGGCAGGCGGGCGCCGGTTTCATCGCTGCCGTTAACGCGCGATCCGCTTATTTTCTCCAGGATATGCCGTTCAAGCCTTTCGCGCAACGCTCCGACACACTGCGCCGGTTCCGAAAGGTATTCGGCGGCAAATTGCGCCGCCTTGCCAAGACCGGCGATTGCCGGGACGTTTTCCGTGCCTGCGCGGCGTTTCCGTTCCTGCGATCCGCCGGTTATATACGAAGCCAGCTTAGTTCCTTTTCTTACATAAAGAACGCCGATTCCCTTCGGCCCATGAAACTTATGGGCGGACAGGGACAGCATGTCCACGCCAAGCTCTTCGACATTTACCGGAATTTTCCCGACTGACTGCACGGCGTCGGTGTGAAACAATACGCCGCGTTGATGTGCGATTTTCGCTATTTCCCGGACGGGCTGTATAACGCCTGTTTCGTTATTGGCATGCATAACCGAGACAAGCAATGTCGTATTTCGTATGGCTTTTTCAATATCCGCCGGATTCACGCTGCCTGAGGCGTCCGCCGGAACGTATGTAATTTCAGCTCCGTCCGCCTCCATTGCCTTGCATGTCGAAAGAATCGCAGGGTGTTCTATTTTCGTCGTGATGAAATGGGCGCCGGGGCTTTTAAGATGTCCGCCGGCTGCAAGCCACGCACCCCTGAGCGCCCAGTTGTCCGATTCAGTGCCGCCGGAAGTAAATACAACTTCCCGCGTATCCGCGCCCAGCAGATTGGCGACGTTTCGGCGCGCTTCGTCGATGACACGGCGCGCGTCCTGTCCGAAAAGATGCGTTGAGCTGGGGTTGCCGTAATATTGCCTGAAGCATGGAAGCATTGCTTCAACTACACGTTCGTCCACCTGTGTCGTCGCGCTGTTATCCAGGTATATTCTTTTGTCCATAACATTGACATGGGAGCGCGGGCGTCCCGTCGCACATTTCGAATAACGGGTTGTAGAGACAAGGCATGCCTTGTCTCTACATTCAGGTTTTGTAATTACCTCTGCGCTTTTACGGTCTCTTCGTTATTGCCCAGAGCCTCGCTGACTTTTACCATTACGGTTTCCTCATAGCAGGAGAAACATGATTCGAGGACGTCTTTGTCAGGCGCTTTTGTAAATACGCTGACGGCCGGTACGATAATCAATCCTGCCAGCATTGCAAAGGCTCCGGCGTTGATGGGCGACTGCAAAATCGCCGGAAACGAGCTTCTGAAAAAGATGTTCAGAATCATCAATGCCGTGCTGAAGACAAAGCAACACCAAACGGAGGCCTTGCTGACGCGTTTCCAGTACAGTCCGTAAAGGAAAGGCGCGAGGAATGACCCCGCCAGCGCGCCCCACGATATTCCCATGAGCTGGGCGATAAACGTGATGCCGCCCCTGTACTGTATCGTGGCGATAACCACGGAAATCAGGATGAACACCACAAGCAAAAGGCGGATGAGCAAAAGCTGCTTTTTCTCGTCCATGTTTTTGACGATATGGCCTTTGAGAAAATCAAGCGTCAGCGTTGAAGAAGAGGTTATTACCAGAGACGACAGAGTGGACATCGACGCCGAGAGCACCAAAAGCGCTACAATACCGATCATCACGTCTGAAAAACCTGAAAGCATGGTTGGGATGATGGAATCAAAATTGATTGCCCCGCTTGCGTTTCTTTCGACGACATTCGAATACAGGCGTCCGAAACTGCCGAGGAAATAGCAGCCGCCCGCTATGATCGTCGCGAAAATCGTGGAAATAACCGTGCCTTTGAAAATGGCTTTTTCGGATTTAATGGCATAGAACCGCGCGACCATCTGCGGCAGTCCCCAGGTGCCGAGCGAAGTTAAAATAACCACGCCCAGCAGGCTAAGCGGGTCGGGGCCAAAGAAAGAAGTATATGCCCCGGGCGACACCGTTACGTCTTCAATACGGGCCATGGAATCAAGCGCGGCAAGAAAACCGCCGTTGCTTTTCAGTACGGCGGCAATGACAGCGATAATGCCGATAACCATGATAATGCCCTGTATGAAATCATTGACCGCCGTTGCGAAGTATCCTCCGGCGACCACATATATTCCTGTTAAGACCGCCATCCCGACAATGCAGTAGACAAAGTCCACATGGAACGCCATGGAAAAAAGCCGTGAAAGTCCGTTATACAACGAAGCCGTATAGGGAATAAGGAAGACGAAAATAATGATGGACGCGCCGATTTTCAGCATTGCCGATTCAAAACGGGATCCGAAAAATTCAGGCATTGTGGCGCTTTTCAGATGATTCGTCATAATGCGCGTGCGCCGTCCAAGTATGACCCATGCCAGCAGCGACCCAATAAAAGCGTTGCCCAGGCCTATCCATGTGGCAGCCGTACCGAATCTCCAGCCGAATTGTCCAGCGTATCCCACGAAAACGACCGCGGAGAAATACGTCGTTCCATATGCGAAAGCCGTCAGCCAGGGGCCGACGGAACGCCCGGCCAGGACGAACCCGCTCACGCTGGCAGCCCGCTTGCGGAAATAGAATCCGATGAAAACCGTGGTCGCGAAAAACGCAAGAAGCAGACATATTTTTATAAACATTTATGGAATCCTTTACCTATATCGTATGCGTATGGACATGAAAGCGCGGGCGTCCCGCCGGCGCATGAAAAATACGGGCGAAGTCCGGTTCGAAATCGTAGTGGCGGTTCGCGAGCCGCCCGTTTATTCAATTATACGCAGGCGGAACGCCCGCGCTTCCATGTTCCGCAACAAAATTTCACAGCGGCGCAACCAAGTAGTATAACATATCTATAAATGGAGATGATTTATGGAAATAAAAAAGACGCCGAAATCTGAGCTTAAACAAAGGATGATCCGCTTTACCGCCGCTATGGACGCAGCGTATGCCGACTGGGAAGTCTGCGCGATAACCGGCGGCGTCAGCATGTACTATCTTACCGGCACTATCTGCGACGGCATGGTGTTGATTCGTCGCGGTAAAGACGCCGTGCTGTGGGTTAGGAAAAGCTACGAGCGGGCCGGTTTAGAGTCTGAATTCAGCGATATAAGGCGCATGAACAGCTTCAGGGATGTCGCCTCCGCCGTTTCTCCGCTTCCCAACACGCTTTATCTTGATATGTCCGCGGCGACCCTTGAATGGTACGGCATGTTAAATAAATACATGAAATTTGAAAATGTGCTGCCTGTTGACGGCGTAATGCTGGAGGTCCGAGCGGTAAAAAGCCCCTATGAAATCGAAATCATGCGCCGCGCAGGAAGCGTTATCGACCGACTGCTGCGCGAAGACCTGCCCGAATTTCTGCACTCCGGCATGTCGGAGGCCGATCTGGGCGCCGGTATGCTTTTACTGTTCCTCAAAAACGGTTATCACGGCGTCAGCCGGTTTTCAATGCGCAACGCCGACGTACTGCTTGGTCATGTAGGGTTTGGTTGCAGCCCGCTTTATCCGTCGATATTTAATGGAGCGTCGGGGATTGCGGGGTTGTGTCCGGCGGTTCCTGTATTGGGGAGCCGCGATGTCAGACTCAAGGCAGGAGACCTTGTATACATAGACATAGGATTCGGGGTGGATGGATATAATGCGGATAAAACGCTGATATACAGTTTTGGCGAAGTGCAGCCGGAACATGTCCGCAACGCCCACAGCCATTGCCTTGAGTTGGAAAAACTTACCGTGTCCATGATGCGGCCGGGCGCGAAACCGTCGGATATCTATAATTCCGTTATGCAGTCGGTAAGGCCGGAACTGCGCGGCTGCTTTATGGGCGCGGCCGGGCGCACGGTAAACTTCTTAGGACACGGCGTAGGGCTCTATGTTGACGAGCTTCCCGTTCTGGCAAAAGGTTTTGACCAGCCGCTGGAATGCGGTATGACCATTGCCGTCGAACCCAAAATCAGCGTGGACGGGCACGGGCTGACAGGCAGCGAAAACACTTATCTGATAACGGAATCAGGGGCGAAGAGCCTGACCGGAGAACCGCAGGAAATAATAGTTTGTTGACATGGCAGCACGGGCGTTCCCGCCGTTAATACGGTACGGGTACGGTGCTAATACGGTAGGCGGCAGCTCTGCCTGCATGCCGTAGTTCTTTCATTGCGGCACAAGTAAAAAAGTAACCTGCCTATATACTTGACGCAAGCGACACCCGTGGATAGTGTTTTTGCTTTGCTTGGCGCACAATATGTTGAGTGATTTTCGGTAACGTATGAGTCAAGTATATAGGCAGGAAAAGTAATTACGAAAGATTTCTTACCTTTAAAGCGGTGAATGACGATAATTATATTGTTGGTGGATTTTGCTGAATACTAAAAACCCGGATATTTCACTATAAAGAAATACCCGGGATAATTCGGAGCAAGAGCGATATGGATGCTGTCCTGTTGTCGCGTATACAGTTCGCCTTTACGGTGATGTTTCACTACCTCTTCCCGCCTCTCACCATTGGAATGGGCGCGTT
>Ga0082212_10005124_pt1 | contig 17971 bp, 12 predicted proteins | sample TergutNt197P3_FD_71548 | JGI IMG/M metagenome (GOLD analysis project Ga0082212, IMG submission 71548) | Neocapritermes taracua P3 segment gut microbial communities from Petit-Saut dam, French Guiana - Nt197 P3 | ecosystem: Host-associated > Arthropoda: Insects > Digestive system > Gut ...
CCTCTCCGGGGTTCACCCAAGGGATTAACTGTTCATATTCTATGCCTGCCAAATCGGCTCCTTTAAAGGAATGAACCACTTGATACGGAATCAGTTTGTCGCCAACTTTATAGGCATTGAAATCCAAATCGGCGGCTTTCGGGTTGAAATGATTTGCAAGCAAATCTTTCGCCAAAACAACTGTCAAAGGATTACCGGTATATGGATTGAACGACCGTACTGCTGCGTATTCAATATTGGGTCCGACACACAAGGCTGTATTGGAAGGTAAAGTCCAAGGGGTGGTCGTCCACGCCAAGAAAAAAGCATCTCCAAAGCCGGACATTTCAGGCAGCGGATTTTTGATTTTGAACTGTGCAACACAAGTCGTATCTTTTACATCTCTGTAACAGCCGGGCTGATTCAATTCGTGCGTACTCAATCCGGTGCCGGCTGCGGGCGAATAAGGCTGTATTGTATAGCCTTTATACAATAAACCTTTATTATATAATTGTTTAAGTAAATACCAAAGGGTTTCGATATAGCGATTGTCGTAGGTAATATACGGGTCGTTCATATCCACCCAATACCCCATTTTGCGGGTTAAATCTTCCCATTCTTTGGTATATTTCATCACGTCTTTCCGGCAGGCGGCATTGTATTCCTCTACGGAAATGGTCTTTCCGATATCATCTTTCGTAATATTCAACGCTTTCTCAACGCCCAATTCGACAGGAAGTCCATGCGTATCCCAACCGGCTTTCCGGTTCACTAAAAAGCCTTTCATTGTCTTGTAACGACAGAAAATATCCTTGATGCACCGCGCAATCACGTGGTGAATCCCCGGCATTCCATTAGCTGAAGGAGGACCTTCATAGAAAACAAAAGAAGGTGAATCTTCCCGGATTGATAGACTTTTATGAAAAATATCTTCATCTTCCCAACGCTTCAAAATATCCTGATTGACAGCGGATAGATCTAATTTGTTGTATTCTGCAAATCGCTTATTCATATTTAAAAGGGTAAAAAAACGGCACAAAGGTAGTGAAAAATAATGATTAATGATTAATGATTAATGATTAGCAACGGGAAAAGGGTTTAAAAAATGCAGGGTGAACCGCTTTTTTCAGTTCACCCCGTCACTTGTCATTCGTCACCTGTAACTGAATCAATCCAAGATTTTGAGTCTGATATTTCTAAACCAAACATCATCGCCATGGTCTTGGAAACCAATGTATCCCTCGCGATTTGGGCCTCCAAGATTGTTCAGCAATTCGAAAGCGAGCGGCCATCTTCTTTGACTGAACTTGCCGCTTTGCAACAATTCTGTCCACTGCGGAGTCCACAAATGATATTCAACTACGGTTTCGCCGTTCTGCCTATGGAATACCGACCCTCTGTAAACTTTGATAGCGCCTGTGTTCCACTCTCCAAAAGGTTTGGCATTTTGCGGAACGGCAGGAATCATATCATACAAAGAAGCCGATTGGCGATTTCCATCTTTTCCTTCTTCAGCATCAGGGTGATTGGCATTATCCAAGATCTGATATTCCGGAGATGAAATATAGATCGGCTGCCCTGCAATTTCTTGAGCCAAAATGAAAACGCCCGAATTAGCTCCCTCGGAAACTTTCCAATCAAAGGTCAATTCAAAATTTTTGAATCTACGTCCAAAAATCAGATCGCCTCCGTCCGTTTCTTGCGCTTCTCCACCACCGCTTCCGGTAAACTTAATTGCCCCGTCATCGATCACCCATCTTCCCGGCACATCGTCGCGGTTATACCCTCTCCATCCGTTAAAGGTTTCTCCATCAAAAAGAATGTAGTATCCATCCTCATCCATAGCAAATTTGGAAAGGTCGTATTGCGTTTTGTTCAAAACCGTATATGCGGGAGTACCATCCTGTTCGGGAATCACTGTTTCCTCAGTAACAATGGTTATGTCTTCCCATGGTTCAGCCAATTTGGCTAAACTGCTGACGACACTACTACTACTGCTACTGCTTCCTCCTCCGCTACTGCAAGCGGTAAAAAAACTGCATACAAAAACTGTACTTAACAATAAAGCTGCTTTTCTCATATTTTTTTTATTCTTAATTTTTATTTCTTAATTCATCACGGCATAGCCGGCAACGACCAACCATCTCTGTAAGTATGCTTGATTAGTTCCTGAGCAAATGATTTGGCATTAATAGGATCCGTTCTTATTGGATTAATATTTGGATGTCCGTCCTCAACACTGAATCTGTCCTCTATAATCATTCTAACGGTATCGTTATCGCCAATATTGGTGAATTGCATATTGTTGCCGTCCCATTCCAATTCCTTATTCAATCCTTGAAGGCGAACAGCCAATACACCCATAACTACCATTTCGTTGAAAGGACCGGCTTCGCTGAAGTCGGAAGCGGGTTTCACACGGCTTTCAGGGCTTTCTTTACAAGCGCGAACCCAATCCATTGCGTGGGTAGCTGTGTCATCTATTAATGGCGGCCTATCACCTCTGGCTTGTCCCGTTATTGCCGGCACTTCACGTTGTGTTTTGGGCGAGGAGGGGGTTCTGCCTGAAAGCAACCACGGTCTAACGCCATAACATCCACAAATCAGGGTGTCTTTAGTTCCGTAGAAAATAGCCGCTCCACCCGAATCATTCATATCCCTGCCTGCAGGCCAACCTTTGGGCATAATGGGCTTAATACCACCATCATACCAATTCACCTCTACTTCCGGAAATTTTACTTTTTTGATGCTGGGTATAGTGCGTGCCGGAAAAATGTAACGCACAGATTGTGCAGTGGGTGCGCAATCAACAAGCAACATTGTAGAACTTCCCTGTACTTTGGTGGGGTATCCCAGTTGCAAACCCTTGAAAATAGGATGCATAATATGACAAGCCATATCACCGAGAGCGCCGGTACCATAAGCCCACCATCCGCGCCAATTCCACGGATGATATACCTCATGATAAGGAATCATCTTGGCCGGACCGGTAAATAAATCCCAATTCAAGGTTTCTGGAACCCACTGGGGCTGCTTAGGCGTGTTCAATCCTTGGGGCCATATCGGACGGTCGGTAAACGTGTCCACGCGTGTTACTTCACCTATTTGCCCATCCCATATCCAATCGCAAACTTGGCGTACACCCGGCGCTGAACTGCCTTGGTTACCCATTTGGGTCGCTACCTTGTATTTATCAGCCAATCTGGTGAGCAAACGAGATTCATAAACCGTGTGTGTCAAGGGTTTTTCAACATACACGTGTTTGCCCATAGTTATTGCTTGTGAAGCGATAACACAGTGTGTATGGTCTGCTGTACCTACCACCACAGCATCAATGGATCTACCCATTTCATCATACATTTTGCGAAAATCCCAATATTTTTTTGCATTTGGGTTGGCTTCGAACATTGGAGCAGCTTTCTTCCAATCCACATCGCAAAGAGCAACAATGTTTTCTGTACCTTTTACAGCGTTGAGAACGGAATTAGCCCTACCGCCGGGTCCGATAACAGCAATATTCAACTTGTCACTGGGCGCTGTAACGCCGCTGAAGTTTTTTCCCATAACCACATTCGGGATAATAGTAAATCCCAAAGCTGCGGCTCCGCTTTTTTGAAGAAAAGACCTTCGAGTCATTGATTTAGACATAACACTTTAGATTTTATAATAAAAAATAAATTTTAAACAACGGCTTCAAAGGTAGTGTTTTTATTTAATATTAAAAAAAAATAATGGGTTGAAAATAATAAAAAAATAAAAATTTACATAAATTAACCTTTAATATGTAAATAATAATTTTCAAATTACATTAGGATATCAACAAATTTACTTATTTTTGTCGCGTAAACATAAAAACAATATTAATTATGCTGAAAGAAATGTTATCCATTTCAGGAAAGCCCGGGCTTTTTAAGTTGATTTCAAAGGGAAAGAATATGTTTATTGCAGAATCGCTAATTGACCAAAAACGAATTCCTGTTTATTCGAGAGATAAAGTTGTTGCTTTGGGTGATATCACTATGTACACAACCGGTGATGATGTTTCTCTGTCCAAAATATTCCAATCCATTCAACAAAAAGAAAACAACGAAGCAATTTCTTTTTCCCCTGACATTAGCCCCGAAGAGTTGAGAACTTATTTTACCCAAGTACTGCCTGACTTCGACCGCGACCGGATTTATCCTTCTGAAATTAAAAAAGTGATGAACTGGTATAATTTATTGGTAAAATCCGGATATACTGACTTTGAGTTGAAAGAAGAAAAGGGAGCAGATGATAATAAAGAGGAAGAAAAGGAATTAGAGAAAGTTACAGGAAGTTAAACGAATACAAAAAATAGATATGAGTAACGAAAATGAAATATTTGAATATGATGAGGATGCTGCTGTGGAATTCATCTACAATCATCTTCCTCAGGATTTGAAAGTAAAATTTACAGACGATACCATTTATTATATATTGGATCTTATCTGTGAATTTTATGAGAAAAATGATTATCTGAACGAAGATGATGAGGAAAAAGAAGAAAAGGAATTGATTGCGTTTATTGTGCAGCAAGCTCAAAAGGACGCAGTCGGAAATTTCTCACGGGATGATATATTAATGGTACTTCGTGCAGAAGAAGCATATATGGATTCATTGGATATTGAGGCGTGAGATTTTTTTTTATTTTATTGATCAATTTTCATGTAATTATTTTACCTGTTTTCGGGTATAACGATTACAATTATTATTAATTTTTATAAACAAATTACTGCAATGAAAAAAGTAAATTTATTCGCGTGTTTGATGCTTTGTGTTGCTATTGTATTTTCAGGATGCGGAGCAAGTAACGCAACTAGGGGAACGGCTATTGGAGCCGGAGGTGGCGCAGCTATTGGAGCCGGACTCGGCGCATTGCTCGGTGGAGGTAAAGGAGCTGCTATTGGAGCCGGGATTGGCGCTGTAGCAGGCGGAACAGCAGGTGTTTTGATTGGCAAAAAGATGGACAAACAAAAACAAGAACTTGAGGAAATAATCCAAGATGCTCAGGTTGAAATCGTAAACGAAGGACAAGCCATCAAGGTTACGTTCGACTCAGGTATTTTGTTTGCTACTAACTCAAGCACCCTAAATCAAGCTTCAAGGACTGCTCTAACTAATTTTGCTAACTCCTTGAAAACTCACCCCGATACCGATGTGGAAATTTATGGTCATACCGACAGCACCGGAGGAGATAATATCAACATCCCTCTTTCTCGGGAAAGAGCTGCTTCTGTTCAAAATTTCTTAGTAGGACAAGGGATTCCGAATAAGCGCATGGAAGTATCGGGTATGGGATCTTCTCAGCCGGTAGCTGATAACGGCACTACCTCAGGCAGGGCTTTGAACCGCCGTGTTGAAGTTTATATCCTTCCGAATGCTAAAATGATTCAGGAGGCAGAAGCCGGAACGCTGCAATAAATAGTTACGAGTTACGAGTTACGAGTTACGAGTTACGAGTGATATGTTATTATATTTTTGTAACTTGTAACTTGTAACTTGTAACTTGTAACTAATTTCTATCTGATTTCAAATATTTCTTCCGTATATACCACAGGTTTTATCCTGATTTCTTCTTTTTGTTTACCTCGAGCAATACTGAAATTGACAATATTCGTGCCTGACAAATTAATGTACGGTGCGAAATAAAATAAATAAGAGAAAGCCGTTGAATACTCCGCTTTTCTAAATTCATCAAATATTTGGGCATATTTAAACTTATCCCAATACATACAACGGGTAAACCCTTCCGCATTGGTGAATTGTGTTGCCGGATCGCGGAGCGGTGTTGTTTTGAAAATAAATTGTTTGTAGTTGTTATCCGCAGTTTTTGTATTACTGACAAATTTAATGTCATTAATTTTTTCGATAATATCACCTGATTGAACACCTGCTTGTGCAGCAGGAGAAGCCGGAGCCACTTCCGAAACTTCTTTCAGATTATCCATATTGTAATGAATACCTGTATAATTGTATTTAGATCGACCATAATAAAAATCAACAGTTTCAGTAGATACTACATAAGGGTATTGCATGAACATCAAAGGAACATGAAATTCTGCATAGTCGGCAAGCGAATAATTAGTTTGTAAAAGTTCATTTGCCTCACATTCCCAAATGGTTGTGTTATTTTTATTCTTATTGTCAAGCAACCGTACCCCCAGTTTTAAAAAGAATTTTGCCTGATTGGAATGAATCAATGGATGATAATAGATGGGTAGATTTCCCATTGACTTTGTATGAACATTGTACCGGCTGACTACGGGCAATTTATCTGCTTGAGGATTGTTCCGAAAATTTGGATTTGCCGTATGTGAATAAAAGGTTTGAATAATAATATCCGGATTGTTTTCAGAATATTTCAACCCTTTCTGTTCCAAACTTTTTCGAACAGCGGCGTTAATGGTATTTTCCAATGAGATATTATTCGGATCCGGAGTCGCAAAACCAAAACTGAGGTATTGAATCAAGTTATTTGCCGGATTTACAGTTGTCCTGAACGGGCAGGTAAATGCGTGGCTTTGTACGTCTTCTAAACTGTAAAAGGCATAAATATCCGCCAAGTCTCTTTCTGTCAGCGAGTTATTTAATCGACAAATTTTTTTCGATGTCCGTTTCTGGTTGTTTTCATTTAAATTGCTAATTGTTAATAAAATTTGATCTCCCGAATTTTGCAGCAGGGAGATGATCTTATCGATGTTCTCGCCGGTTGTTGGAACATCATTTATTTTTTCAATAATATCGGCAACACGCAGCCCTGCCGCATTTGCTGAAGTATTGGGTGTCACGCTCAAAACTACCGGCTGACGATAACCCCAATTTTGTTGCATACTAATCTCAAATGTGAAACCATATTGACATACATATTTCGTTTCTTTTTGGGAGAAAGAAACAGAGCAGAAAACCAAAAATGTGAAAAGAAAAATAAACCGTTTCATGCGTATATTATTTATAAATTATTCAATGCTTGTAAAATATCGGCTTTTAAATCCTCGAATCGTTCCAATCCGACAGACAAACGAAGCATATTGTCAGGGACTTCTGCCATTTTTTTGAATTCGGGGCTTAAGGGCCCGTAAATTGTTGATTCGGGGTGTATAATTAATGATTTATTATCGAATAGATTGGTTGCCCTGCGAATCACTTTCAAGCGGTTCAGGAATGCGAAACATTCCGCCTTGTCTTTCAAACTGAAAGTCAGCATAGCGCCCGGATAATCTCCGAATTGTTTTTTACTTATTTCATAGAAAGGATTACTTGGCAGACCATTGTATTTGACGGATTCCACACGAGGCGCTTTTTCAAGGAAATGCGCCAATTCCAAGCAAGTTTTTGCCGATTGCCGGAATCGCAATTCAAGTGTTTCCAATCCCAAATTTTGCAGATGAGCGACTTGCGGCGCCATAATTGCTCCAAAATTTCTTCCGATCTCTCCCCTGAATTTAACTTGAAACGCTTTATTTCCCACCTGCGTTGCTAAGTTATGAAGTTTCTTGGATTGTTCCCAATCACAGGTTTGGTAATCTAAAATCAAACCGCCGATACTGGTGGCTCCTCCGGAAATGTATTTTGTGCTTGCAACAATCTCAATATCAATTCCCCATCGAGCAGCTTGAAAAGCAGGCCATGGAACAATCGTTGTATCCGCAATAAGTGGAACGCCTTTTCTGCGCGACAAAGCCGACAAAGCCGACAAATCGGCAACTTCCATGTGGGGATTGGTGATTATTTCCGTGAAAACAGCACAAGTGTTTTCATCGATATTTTTTTCTACATCGTCTATATCTAACATGTTGCAAAACCGAACTTCTACACCGAACGCTTTTAAAGTTACCAAAAACAACGAGAAAGTATTTCCGAATAAATGTGTAGTTGTCACGATGTTTGCTCCGGCATAAGCAATGGTTAAGAAAGTAGATGAGATAGCAGCCATACCCGATGCCACTGCCATGACGTGTTTGGCGCCTGAAGCGGCTTGTATGCGGGATTCAAATGCTTCAACGGTTGGGTTTGAAATACGAGTGTAGGTATGCCTGCCGCTTTTTCCAAGAAAAGCGTCTTCCATTTCCTCTGCCGTATCAAATTCAAAAGCCGCCGTATTATAAACGGGCATTGAGATTGAACCATGCGCGTCTTTTCGTGGAAATGGTTTGCTAATAACATCCGTAACCGGAAAAATATCTTTGTCAATCATCGTTTTTTTGTTTGAAATAATGTGCAAAGTTACAATTTTTTTTAGAAGAGAAAAGCGGTTGCTTGCATAATTAATTACAATATTGTACTTTTGCCTCCCTATGGATTTACTGCAATATGCTTTTTTTCGCAATGCGTTAGCGGGTAGTTTATTCACTTGTATATCCTGCGGAATAGTGGGATCTTACATTGTGTCGCGCCGTTTGGTTTTCATCAGCGGAGGAATAACGCACGCTTCTTTTGGAGGATTGGGATTGGGGTTTTACTTGGGTATTTCTCCTATTCTATCGGCTTTGCTGTTCTCGATAGCCTCGGCTTTCGGCATAGAATGGCTTTCTAAAAAACAGGATGTAAGAGAGGATTCCGCTATTGCCGCTTTTTGGGCGTTAGGGATGGCATTGGGGGTCATCTGTATCTTTCTCACGCCCGGCTACTCGCCGAATATATCGGCATATCTGTTTGGGAATATTTTAACAATTACGTTTTCCGACATTGGATTTGCTGCCGTCTTGGCGATTTTGCTATCTGTTCTCTTTTTGCTTTTTTTCAAGCCGATACTCTATACTGCGTTCGATTCGGAATTTGCCAAAACACAGGGAGTTAAAATAAGTTGGATTGAACATTTAATGATGCTGGCCATTGCAATTACGATTGTTTCATCCATTCGTCTGATAGGAATTATGCTTTTGATGTCTTTATTGACGGTTCCGCAAATGACAGCTAATTTGTTTACTTCACGCTTGCATAAAATCATTTTTTATTCCATAGGCATAAGCATTATCGGCTGTTTTTCCGGTTTATTTTTATCCTATTATTTGAATGTTCCTTCGGGAGCTGCTATTATTTTTGTTCAAATACTTCTTTTTTTATTTTGTAAAACGGTTCTATTTCTCTATCAAAAGACAATAAAACACGCATAAATTTGTTTAAAAGAAAGAGATGAAAATGTTTCAAAAGTTCCGGTTTTCGACTTTTGACGCGTTTTTCTTGTTCATTTAAAAATATTTGATTGAAAACACGTTGCCTCTTTCTTCTTTCGTGGATTGTTCTGCTCGCTTCCTGTTCCTCTACCAAGAATACGAGCGGGACTCGCTGGTATCATTCGTTTAATACCCGATATAATGTCTATTTCAATGGGAATGAAGCATATAAAGAAGCGTCAAAAAATCAGTTGGAAGGATATAGGGAGAATTATTCGGAAATGATACTGATGCATCCTGTTTCTGCACTACCCAAAGATAAATCCAAAACGGGCGGTACATTCGATAAATCCATTGAAAAAGCGGTGAAAGCAATCAAAATGCATTCCATCCAAACCAAACCCGAACGAAAACCAAACAAACGGAACGATCCCAAATACAGGGAGTTTATGAGTAGAACAGAATACAATCCTTTTCTTCACAATGCTTGGATGTTAATGGCAAGATCGCAATTCTACAACGGCGACTTTCTCGAAGCGGCAAGTTCTTTTTCTTACATTTCCCGCCTGTTTGAAACACAACCGGAAATCGCCAATTCTGCCAAAATTTGGAAAGCCCGCAGTTATGCCGAAATGGATTGGTTTTATGAAGCGGACGACATCTTATCAAAACTGAATATCAATGAATTAAATAAAGATCAACAGGATTTGTATGCGATGGTTTATGCCGATTACTTCGTAAAACAAAAACAATATGCCGAAGCCATTCCTTTTATGAAAAACGCGGTTCAATCGGAGAAAAATAAACTGCAACGAACCCGCCAGAAATACTTGTTGGGACAATTATATACCGCTACCGATCAAAGGGAATTAGCATACAAAACTTTCGGTGAAGTATCGAGTTCAAATGCTCCTTATATCCTTGAATTAAGCGCTCGCATCCGTCAAACGGAAGTCTATCCGGGCGGGGATATCAACAAAATGACGAAGCAGTTGATACAAATGACCAAAAGTTCAAAAAACAAAGAATACTTAGATCAAATTTATTATGCTTTGGGCAATGTATATATGACGGTTCCCGATACGGTTAAGGCGATCGAAAGTTATGAATTGGGCGTAGAAAAAAGTGTTGGCGGAGGATTAGACAAAACTTTCAATCAAATACAATTAGGCGATATATATTTCAACCAGCGAAAATACTTAAATGCACAACCGAATTATTCCGAAGCGCTGGGACAACTGAAAAAAAGCCACGAGGCTTATCCGCGCGTATCTATGCGATCGGAAGCATTGGATGCCTTAGTCATTCATTTTGAAGCAGTAGAATTGCAGGATAGCCTTCAACGTTTGTCCCGAATGCCGGAAGCAGAACGTATGGCAGTAATCAATAAAATCATTGAAGACCTGATAAAAAAAGAAAAAGAAGCGCAAGACAAAGCCAAACAGGATGAGTATTTGGCAAGACAGGATGACCTGAGAGGACAGCAGCAAACCAATCGCCCCGGTACGCCCGCGACTATGGGTGGAATTACGCCTCCGGGAGAATCCGGTGCGTTTTATTTCTACAATCCGCAAGTTGTAGCGGTCGGTAAAAATACCTTTCAACAAAAATGGGGACGTAGGAATTTGGAAGATGACTGGCGAAGACGAAACCGGTCCGGATCAATATCCGATCCGTTTGAACAACCATTATTGGCAAATGCTAATGACTTGTCTGAAACAAATGATGATGCTCAGGAAGAAAGTATTACACAGGCTCAATCAGTTGAAGAAGGAATCACCGATCCTAAAAATCCGCAGTTCTACATACAACAATTACCGGTGACAGAAGAAGATTTTATAGAATCCGATTTGATTATTTCCGGCGGTTTATTCAATATGGGAATTATCTACAAGGATATGTTGGAAAACCACCCATTGGCATTAGAAACATTTGAAACCTTGAATAGCCGCTTCCCCGATAATGACAACAAAGAAATGGCATATTATTATACCTATCTCATTCATTGGCGGGATAATAATATGGATATGGCTAATCTGTACAAAGCAAAAATCCGTTCGGAATTTCCGGAAGGCGATCTTGCTACTGCTATGGCTGATCCCGATTATGAAAACAATCAGAAAAGAATGGAAGTTGTTCAGGACTCACTGTATCAACAGACCTATACCGACTACTTAGAAGGACGAACAAGAAGTATCCGTGATAATTATGAATGGATAACCACCAAATACAGTCAATCAAAACTAATGCCTAATTTTATGTTCCTTAACGCATTAAGTTTTGTGCAAACCAACGAAGCCGACACATTCAAGATTTTATTGAATGAATTGATTGATAAATATCCAAGCGAGGATGTTGCCGCATTGGCATCTGAGATGATGAAAGGTTTTCAGCGAGGATTGCTCTTATCATCTTCCGGCGACAATATGCTTGCACGTGGGAGTCTATTCAATATGCGTTTCGGAACAGGAGGAGATGACGCCGCTTCGGATTCTATACTTCAGTTTGCTGCCGAAACTGCAATGCCTCACGAATTGCTATTAATTTATCCCAAAGGAAGTCTGAACGACAATCTGCTTTTGTTTGCGATAGCAAGTTTCAATTTTGGTAATTTTATGATTAATGATTTCGGCTTGGAACGAACAGCGATCGGAGAAATAGGTATATTAAAAATAAAAGGATTTAACAATCAGGAAGAAGTAATACAATACCTGCAAAGGATTCAACAGCCCGACGGATACGCGCAGGAATGGGGTCAAACGGTGGTTATGGTACCGATTTCAACAGATAATTATTCCACACTGATGAAAGGAAAAAGTCTGGAAGAATATATGACTTTCTTTGAAAAACATTTTACGCAAGGAAATGAAAATCTGATTGCGCAATGGCGCTTGAAGCAAATAGAAGAATTGGAAGTGATAACGGAAGAATTCGGAGAAGAAAAATTGTTGCCTAAAACCGATGAAGATATTATTGAAGAAATGCAAACTTCTGAACCTGTTATACCAATAGATACCGTTCAATCCACCTTGCCGGCCGATACCATACAGGCAACTCTGCCGGAACTGCCATCGACAGAAGCGGTTGATTCTGCCCAAGAAGATGAAATACTTGATACGATAAATACATTGTATAACAAAGCATCCGATACCATGGATGGACTTTCAAACACACTCAATGAAATTGCATCGGATCCCGTTCGTGGAATTTTGGGTTTATTTAAACGTAATAAAACAAACAACGCCATTGAGGAATTTGCGAAGCAACAAGAGCAAGAAGAAAAAGAACGGCAAAAACAATTAAAGAAAGCACAGCAAGAAAAAGAAAAAGCGGATAGAGCTGAGGCTTTACAAAAAGAAAAAGAGCGGAAAGAATTACTTAAAAAACAGGAAGAAGAAGAAAAAGCCGCATTGAAAGTAAAACAGCAGGAACAAAATGATTTGGCAAAACAGAAAGCTTTGGAAAAGAAACAAAAGGAAGACGAGAAAAAGCAACAGGCAGCGGAAAAGAAACGATTAGCCAAAGAAAAAGAAGCAGCCCGGAAAGCAGCGCTGAAATTAAGACAGGAAGAGCAGAAAGCCAAAGAGAAGGCGCGTAAAGAAGCACAGAAACAAAAGGAAAAAGAACGGAAAGAGCGTTTACAAGCGCAGAAAAAGAAATGATTAATAGTATGAGGAAAGAAAAACTTTTATGGGCAGATGATGAGATTGATCTCTTGAAACCGCATATTCTTTTTTTGGAAGAAAAAGGATTTGAAGTAGTTACCGTTTGCAGCGGTCAGGACGCTATTGACTGTTGCCGCGAACAAACTTTCGACCTGATCTTTTTGGATGAAAATATGCCCGGATTAAGCGGTTTGGAAACGTTGGCGGTAATTAAAGAAAATCTTCCGAATACGCCCGTAGTTATGATTACGAAAAGTGAAGACGAAGGAATTATGAATCAGGCTATAGGAAGTAAAATATCCGATTATCTAATTAAGCCGGTCAATCCCAACCAAATATTGCTTTCCATCAAAAAGAATTTACATCAAAATGAGATTATTACGGGAACAACGACTTCCGGATATCAACAGCATTTTACCAAAATCGGACAGCAAATTAATGATGCCTCTACAGTTGATGATTGGAAAGAAGTGTATAAAAAATTAATTCATTGGGATTTGGAATTAGAAACATCTCCAACGGGAATGTCCGATTTACTCCGAGTGCAAAAAAACGAAGCCAATCATCTATTTGGAAAGTTTGTGAAAAGCAATTACGAAAAATGGATAATTCAACCCGAAACGCGGTCATTGATGAGCCCCGATATCTTCAAAACACTTTTATTTCCTTTATTGGATCAAGGAGAAAAAGTTTTCTTTGTCCTGATCGATAATTTTCGTTTCGACCAATGGCGGGAAGTGAAAGATATGCTTTCCGAATGGTTCACTTTCAATGAAGACCTGTATTTTTCCATTTTACCTACGGCTACGCAATATGCCCGCAATGCCATTTTTTCGGGACTGATGCCTGCACAAATCGAAAAAATGTTTCCCGATTTATGGGTGGATGAAGAATCGGAAGAAGGAAAAAATTTAAATGAAGAACCGTTGATCCGAACACAAATCGAACGGTTTCGCAAGAAATATACCTTCGCTTATCACAAATTGAATGATTCGGTTCAGGGAGAAAAATTGTTGCATAATTTCAACCAGTTGGATAATTACCAACTGAATGTGATTGTGTTGAATTTTGTTGATATGCTTTCTCATGCACGTACAGAGTCAAAAATGATACGTGAATTGGCTTCCACCGAAGCGGCTTACCGGTCTTTAACCCGTTCGTGGTTCAAACATTCAACAACACTTGAACTTTTCCGGAAAATATCGGAAAAAGGATATAAAGTGATTCTCACTACCGACCACGGAACCATTCGAGTTTCTGATCCGGTAAAAGTGATAGGTGATAAAAATACCAACACCAACCTGCGGTATAAGCTGGGAAAATCTCTATCTTATAATCCGAAAGAAGTTTTTGAAATCAAAGATCCTGAAAAAGTAGGTCTTCCGGCGCCCAATATCAGCACTCGCTATATTTTTGCCTTACAGGATGATTTCTTTGTTTATCCCAACAATCAAAACTATTACGTTACTTATTATGCCAATACTTTTCAACACGGAGGTATTTCCTTAGAAGAAATGCTAATACCAATAGTTACTTTGGAGCCGAGAGTTTAATTTAAAATTTGTATTATGATTTTCCTGTTTCTTATAAAAATAATATACTATGATTAAAAAAAGTGTCTTTATAATTTTAAGTATATCGTGTATTTTTCTGTACGGGACGGCTCAAAACACCAATATCAATCCCGAATTGTTGTCAAAAATTTGGCCTGCAAAGTGGATTACGGCAGCCGGCGCTCCTGAAAACGAATATGGCGTATTTCATTTTCGGAAATCTTTTGAATTGGATAGTAAACCCGGCAAGTTCATAATTCACGTGTCGGCTGATAATCGTTACAAACTATTTATCAACGGCGAAATGGTATCCTTGGGGCCTGCCCGTAGCGATATTTATAATTGGGCATTTGAAACGGTAGATATCGCCGCACAATTACGAGCAGGTAAAAACACGATTGCTGCGGTAGTATGGAATTTTGCCAAATATGCCCCGATCGCTCAAATGAGTTTCAACAAAACAGGGCTCATCGTACAAGGAGATGGCCTATCCGAACAAATTGTCAATACCAATCAAACGTGGAAAGGCATTCGTAATGAAAGCTACAGCCCGATAACCGTCGATTTGAAGTCCTATTTTGTGGTAGGCCCGGGAGATCGGATAGACGCTGAAAAATATCCCTGGGGGTGGGAACAAACCGAATTTAATGATTCATCGTGGCCTGCCACTCGGCAAATTATCTCCGGAGGAGGGAAAGGCTCACGCGACTATCAGGGCTGGCAATTAACACCTCGTAATATTCCGATGCAGGAGCTAACCAACGAACGGATTCCGAAATTACGCAGTGTCGAAGGGATGAGCGCTCTCTCCTCCGGATTTCCGGAAAAACAGGGAAACTATACCATACCGGCTTCGTCGCAGGTATCGCTATTAGTCGATCAAACCTATCTTACAACTGCTTATCTAACTTTGTTGTTCAGTAAAGGAAAAGGAGCGGAAATCACTATCAAGTATGCCGAATCCTTATTTAACCAACCTCCTCAGGATAAAGGACATCGCGACCAAATCGAAGGTAAGGTCTTTTTTGGTTATGAGGACAAGATGATTGCCGATGGAGGAAACCACCGTTATTTTACTTCTCTATGGTGGCGTACATACCGATATATTCAATTGGAAATAAAAACAGTCGATGAACCCTTAGTCCTGCACGACATATATGGTATGTACACCGGATATCCGTTTCAACTTGCATCAAAATTTTCTGCACCGGAAATGTCCGAACTCGATAAAATCCTGTCTGTAGGTTGGCGTACCGCAAGGCTTTGTGCGCACGAAACCTATATGGATTGCCCATACTACGAACAACTCCAATACTTTGGCGATACCCGTATTCAGGCGATGGTAACGCTCTATAATTCTCACGATGACCGGTTGGTACGCAACGCTATTGATAACGGAAGGCAATCGGTCGTTGCAGATGGCATCACTATGAGTCGTTACCCAACCAATCTGCATCAATTCATCCCGTCGTTTTCTATATGGTGGATCGCTATGTTACACGATTATTGGATGCACCGCAATGATGAAGCTTTTGTTGCAAAACATCTGCCTTATGTACGTATGGTGTTGGATTATTACGAAAAACATCTCCATAATGATGCTTCACTTTCTTATATTTACTATTGGTTTTTTACCGATTGGACTTTCAATAACGGTGAACCTCCCCGTATGGCAGATGGGCGATCTTCCATACAAGACTTGCATTTCCTTACCGGATTGCAACTTGCCGGCGATATGGAGCGTAGTATTGGTATGTCTGCATTTGCTGATCGATACGAGCAAATCGCCACCCGGATTAAAGACGGATTTAAAGCCAAATATTGGGATGCAGACCGGAAATTATTTGCCGATACACCTGAGAAAAAAAGTTTTTCACAACATGCCAACGTTTTGGCAATATTAACTAATGTAGTAGAAGGGCAAGAGTCAACCGATTTAATGATGTGCCTTTTACAAGACAAAAATGCGACACCGGTTTCCATATACTTCCAATATTACCTCAACATAGCTTTGGATAAAGCAGGAATGGGAAATAACTATTTAGATATGTTGGATATTTGGCGTAAGCAGTTAGCCCTTGGATTGACTACTTGGGCAGAAAAGCCGGAGCCTTCCCGCAGCGATTGCCATGCTTGGGGTGCGAGTCCCAATATCGAAATGTACCGTATGGTTTTGGGCATTCGCTCGGTAGCGCCGGGTTTTCGGGAGGTACTTATTTCTCCAAATTTGGGCAAATTGCGTAATGCATCGGGGTGTATCCCGCATCCCAAAGGGAATATCTGTGTTAATTATCAAGTGGAAACAAGAGGGAACTTGAAAGCTGAAATTACGTTACCGGAAAATGTCACCGGAAAATTTGTATGGAACGATAAAGAAGTAAATCTTCAGGCAGGAAAACAAACCTTTGAGATAAAATGACAGGATAACTATCATTTATTTTAAGTTGAAATTTTTAGGCGTTGCTTCGGGCAAAATCAAGGAAAATCCTACTTGTATGTGATGATACGGGAAGTCCCTTATTCCGTATTGGTACATAAGGTAATAGTGCATTTGTTTTGCCTTAAATACCAATTTTGAACTGTAAACCAATGGGTCGTCGCCATTATTCATCCAGCCCCGATATCCTGCAAGCGCATTTTCAAAATCCATAAGTTTGTTCGACAAAATAATTTTTCCACCGTACATCGGTGCGTCATTTTGCTCATTATAAGGACTTTCCCAACAAACAAAACCTAAATCCACAGCGCCTCTTATTTCTTTTACTAATTTGCTTTTGGTATGAATGGATTTCCCAAATTCCGCATCAAAATAGTATCCCGGCATATCATAATAACGTCTTTTAACAGCATTCGTACCCGAAGCAGTTCTCAATGTGCTATTTAGAATCACATTCGGCATTATTTTTTTTTCTTTAAAAAGCCGTATTCTTGTTTGTATGCAGATATCTCCATCTGCGCCGCCGGTTAAAACTCCGTTCATATTCCGCTCAGCAGATACTTCCTCTGTTAGTATAAAATGTTCCATTACAGGTACCCAAAATTTCATAGAAATACGTTCGGATAATAATGGAATTTCCAACGTCAATTTGGAACTGAACGTGTTGTCGCCAAACCCAAAGAAAAAATTCTCCGAAAAACTAACGTATGTATATTCAGGAATGGTCGCATCCGTAAATTCCCAAACAGGGCAAGCGTTCGGCCCGAAATAAGCAGGGGAGTAATTTATAGTCTGGGCTTTTAAGGCGCTTGTCAATACTAAGAAAGCAATTACAAGGAAGTGTTTTTTCATGTGGAGCATACGAGACTCGAACTCGTCACCTTTAGACTGCCAGTCTAACGCTCTAGCCAGATGAGCTAATGCCCCTATTGCGTTGCAAAGGTAAAACTTTTCCTGTAAATATCCATATTATTTTGGCAACATATTTGCTGAATATAAATAGAAAGTTGAGATTATAAAATGATTTAAGTTTTGTAAATCATTGAAAATAGGCTATAATAACAGATTTTTTTAATGTTATGGATAAGAAAAAGAAGGGAAAAAACTTTGAAGATGAGATGCAATCGACTGACAATTTAGCAGATTTTGCGACAAAAGAACAGCATATCGAACCGGAAGAAAAAGATGATGCCGATGAAAATC
>Ga0082212_10005125_pt1 | contig 17971 bp, 14 predicted proteins | sample TergutNt197P3_FD_71548 | JGI IMG/M metagenome (GOLD analysis project Ga0082212, IMG submission 71548) | Neocapritermes taracua P3 segment gut microbial communities from Petit-Saut dam, French Guiana - Nt197 P3 | ecosystem: Host-associated > Arthropoda: Insects > Digestive system > Gut ...
AGCGGTTTCCGTTGCCCGCAGATCGCAGGCGAGCACGCAGCCGGAAGGGCCGACGCGTTCCGCGGCGGCCAGAGACCAGGAACCGGGCGCGGCGCCCAAATCAAGCACTCGCATGCCGGGCGCGAAAAGCTTGAACTTTGCGTCTATTTCCTTCAATTTATAGACCGAGCGGGCCGGGTAGTTCTGCTGCCTGGCCTTGAGGAAATAGTGGTCGCGGTATGTTTTCATGGCGGTATTTAGCCTGAAACTCCGGCTGGAAGCAAGCCATACATGCAGGTAGCCCTATGGCGCGCCCCAAACGAACCCATATTGTCACCCCGCAGGGGAACACCCTTACCCTGAACTCGGGGGAGCGCGCCTTTGAACGCCTATGCGCGGGAGAAGAGGCCGTATTGCTCATGGGGATCGGGCCGGATATCGGCTGCCTGCACAGCCTCGCCAAGGCGCAGGCCCCTGTTTTCTGGTGTGAACACCCGGACTTTCTTGATCAACTGGACATGCGCCTTCCGGGCTGGCGCGACGGTCTGCCGGAAGATTGGCAGCGCGTCCTTCCGGAAGATCTTGCCACCCTGCCCCTGCAAAGCGCCATTTTTTTCTACCGCCAGAATGCGCAGCTTTTTCCGGAATTCTGGGGACCGCTGCGGGCTCGCGCCGTCGCCCGCAGGCTGGATCTCGGGCGGCAGGCGCGCGCGCGCAGCGTCCTGCTTCCCGGAGACGAACACTCCCTGCTCATCCGCGAACTTGCCGCCGCCTTCACGGCGGAAGGCTTTGGCGTGCATTGCATCAGCCCCGCGCGGATGGATGCGGAACTGCCCGCCCTGCTTGCGCGGGAACGCCCGGCCCTGTGCCTTTCCGTCAATCTGCGCGGCCTTGACCCCGAAGGCGAACGTTTCCATCTTCTGCGCGCCTGCGAAGTGCCCGTGGCCGTCTGGATGGCGGACAACCCCTGGCATCTCCTTTCTTCCCTGCGTACGGCATGGTGGACGCAGGCCCGCCTGTATGCGACGGATGCCGCTTTCCTCCCCGCGCTGCTGGCCGCAGGCGCGCGCGACGCCTTGCATCTGCCCCTGGCGTGCAGCCCCGAATGGGCGCGCGACAGCCATGCCGGACACGATATACAGGCAAACCCGCTAGTCTTTGTCGGCCGCTCCGCCTTTCCCGGCCGCAGGAATTTTTTCGCCGCCAGCCGGCTTCCTCCGGAGGCCTTGCGGGAAGCGCTGGATCTGCTCCAGGGCTTGAGCCCTGTTCCCGATTTTCATTGGTGGATGCGCCGCCTGGACATACAGACGCCCTGGCCCGGCAACGCGGCGCGGCGCGCCGGCCTGGGGGCGGAAGAGTGCTCCCTGGCCCGCCGCGCGCAATGGCTCAAGGCCGCCCTGCCCCACGGGCTTACCGTGCACGGCGACGCGGCATGGCGCGAAATCCTGCCTGAACTCGCGGATTTGCGGCCGCCCGTGGATTATTACGCCACCTTGCCCAAAATCTATGCCCAAGCGCGATACAGCCTGAACGTCACAAGCCTGCTGCTCCCCTCGGGCCTGAGCCAGCGGCATTTTGACGTTTGGATCGCCGGGGGCTTTCTGATCACAGACGCCACGCCGGGGCTGGAAATCTTTCCCGCCGATCTGCGGCGCGAAAACACCCTGCCGCATCCCGGCCGGATCAAGGAGGCAATCGCCCGTTTCGAGAAGGATGCCGCGCTGCGCGCGGACTTGCAGCAGGCGTGGAAAGACTGTCTATTTGCCCGGCATACTTACAGGCACAGGGTGCAATATCTTTGCGAAAGCATACTCTCGCAATAAAGCGCGCGCGGCAATCCACGCATGAACGGGTTGGCCGGCATGTTCGCCCGGATGTTCATCTTGGACATTGGGGGCAAGCTTCGCGTTTTCTTCGATAAAATTCGCAAGGCGCCTTGCGCAGTCCGGCTCGGAAGCGTCTTCGGTATTGATGATGCAATCAGGCGAGCGGGGCGCTTCGTAACCAGAGGAAATCCCCGTATAGTTTCCTATTTCGCCTCGCCTCGCCTTCGTATAAAAGCCTTTGACATCACGGCGTTCGCACTCTTCTATCGAACAGGCGACATAGATTTCACGAAAAAATTCTTCCCCGATAATGCGCCGCGCGTCCCGGCGAAATGCCGCGCTGGGAGAAATGAACGCGCACAAGCAGATGCTGCCGCTCCTGACGAAGATTTTCGACAGTTCGGCAATCCTGCGGTTGTTTTCGCGCCGCTCGTCCATGGAAAACCCGAGGTCATTGCAAAGCCCGGAACGGATTATATCGCCGTCCAGCACGACAACATGGTAATCTTTCCGGAAAAGAAGCTCTTCGGCCGCATGCGCGATCGTGGATTTTCCGGCGCCTGAAAGCCCGGTGAGCCAGAAGGCCATGCCCCTGTGCTTGTGCTTTGCCTCGCGCATTTCCTTGCTGACAAGGCTGCGCGGCGCAATGAGATGTCTCGGGTTGTTTTTCATTTCGCAAAAACTTTTGCAATTTTCATGCCTCGATTCATTTTCATCTTGCCCGGCCTCCGTCCGGCAGGCGTTTGCCTGTCGCCGCGTTTTCAAAAAAATGTCGCTCACAAGGCAGGCGGCATGTCCTCACATTTTCCATCAATATTTGCTTGCTTTCTACAACGTCCTATGCAAAATTATATAATTTTCGTATTGCCTATATCTAGGGCGGACAGATTATAGCCTTATCATATTAAAAATATTATATAATTTTGAATAAAAATTTTTGAACTGGATATCTCACAGCAATACTTGCTTTTTTCATAGACTTGGATATAATGTAATCAAATGATGGAAAAATTTTGTCCGCGTGTCGGCATGCACGCAGTAACCTATGTGACATTTCAGACACTTGCATATTACCGCCTTGGGGTTGTGACATGGAAGGAAAGACAATGAAAAAGACAAGCTGGCGAATATTTCTTTGCGGATGCCTGGCCGCAGGCCTGAGCGCGTCCATGTCGCTCGGCGCGGCGCAAGCGGCTGAGCCGAAAGGCGCTCCTCGCGCCGCCCTTCCCACGGCGGCGGAAGGAACGCTTGAGGACACGGTCTACAGCACCATCAACTACCATCCACGGATCAAAGAATTCCAGGAGCATCGCCAGGGCGCCATCCACGAAGTGGCCAAAGCCCGCAGCGGCTGGCTGCCCAGGGCTGACGTGCGCGCCGGCATAGGCGTGGAACAGTGGAATGACAGACAAACCCGGAGTTATAACAGTGCCAGTGATCTATCCGGGCAAAACTATTACGAGTTTTATGAAAAACGCGACGCTTCCGTGGTGGTCGCGCAGACGCTCTGGGACGGCCTTGAGACCAAGGCGCGGCACGATATGAATGCCGCCAAGCTGTCCTCGATTGAAAGCCGTTTGCTGGACAACACCACCCAGCTTTCCCTGCAGGCCATCCTGGCCCATATCGACGTCTGCAAGAATATCAAGCTGGTGAAGCTGGCTGAAGACAACGTGGATAACCACAAGCGCATCCTGGTCTCCCAGGAGGAACGCCAGAAGCTCGGCGCCTCAAGCCTGGCCGACGTTACCCAGACGCAAAGCCGCCTGGCCCGCGCGCTCTCAACCCTTGAGGAGGCAAAGGCCAGCCTGGAAGTATCCGCCTCCTCCTACCGCAGCCTTACCGGCAAAGCGCCGCGCGCGCTGATTACCCCGGAAGCGCCGGCTAACGGCTATGCCAGCCTGGAATCCGCCGTGGCCAGCGGCCAGGTGCTGAACCCGAAGATCACCGCCGCGCGCTGGGACATCGAATCCGCCAAGGCCGAGGCCGAAGTGAGCAAGTCCCGCTTCCATCCGCGCATTACGGGGGAATATAGCTACTCCTATAACTACAAGGCCGGCAACAACACCAGTTACTACAACTCCTACGGACAGGGCCACGCCTTCATGCTGCGCCTGACCTGGAACGTCTTCAACGGCTTCTATGACTGGTACGACGCCAAATCCAGCCTGGCCACGGCCCGCGTGCGCCGCAATGAACTGGAAACTCTCCGCATCGGGCTCATCGAGGATTCGGAAGCGACCTGGGCCAACTACAAGTCCGAAAAGGAACGCGCCAAGCACTTTGCCGAAGCCGTGGGGCATGGAACACAGACCAGGGACATGTATATCGAACAGTTCAACCTGGGCCAGCGTTCCCTGCTGGACGTTCTGGATTCGGAAAACGAAGTCTTTACCTCTTCCCAGCAGTACACCAACTGCAGCATGAACGAAATATCCTACATGTATCGCCTGCTGGCCCTGAGCGGCGAATTGACCTACGGCTTCGGCGTGAAAAGTGCCGATCTGCATGTTGACACCGATACCAGCCTCTGGATCTGGAAAAAGCCGGCTCTATAAGATGTAGTTTCAAATCCGCATCCGCACTTTGCCCGTATGGCAGCGCCATGCGGGCAAAGACATTCCGGAAGCCGCATGTTCTCAATGCCGCTGCGTTCATCTCTCCGCACATTGTCGGCAGTACTGCTAGCGCTGGGCGTATTGCTGCCCGCCGGCCCGGAAGCCGCCGCCCCGCCCAAAATCCCCACGCGCGACACCACCACCGTTGCGCAGTTGCGAAGCAGCGACCCCGGCTACCTGCAATATCTTGAAAGCAAGTCCCTGCTCGGCAGTTCCCGCGATCTCGCCCGCATCGTCTCCGGCAGCCAGATCATGTGGCACTCGCCGGCCACGGACCCTACGCCGGAACGCCTGCTCCAGACCGCATCAGCCTGGATCAGCGTCCATCCCATCCCACTCCTGACCCGCAGGGATGACCCGGTCTTCGGCCATCTCGCCGGGCCCGTCTTCTGGAACATCATGCGCAATATCGGCATGGAAGGACTCTATATTTCTCCCAGCAGCGGCACTGGGGCCCTGTGGCAATCCATCCGCAACCGCGTCACCGATTGGGAGGGCATGACGCAACTCGCCTTCACCGACACAGTGGGCGCTGACCGGGACTACGGCCTTTTACTGGGACGCGCCAACCAGGGCCGCTTTTTCCTGGGACTGGAAATGACCCAGGCCGCCACCGGCCTTGGGCCGGATTTTTTCCTCGGCGCGCGGGGAAAGCCTGAATTCCAGCGTTTGTACCGCATGCTGGAAATCCCCCCCAAATTCTGGACGGAGTTGCCGCAGGCCACGGAAGAATGGGATTGCAAGGCGCTTTCCGCTGAACAGGCAAAAAAGCTTGCTGCGGAAAAGGCGCTCCCGGCGGGCGAGGATCCGGCCCCCTGCGGCGTTCCTTGGGGCTGGGCCGTCACAGGTCCCGTGCCCACCGGGGAGCAGGGCAAATCCAAACGCTTCGCGTACCGCTATTACCTGCATCCCCTGCGTCCCATTATGGACTGGGAAGACCCCCAGGCCGGCGCACGGCGCATTCTTTCCGCCTGCGCCATCCGCCGTATCGGCACACAAGGCGCTGCGTTGCTCGGCATGCAGACCCGCGCCCTGCACGGGCTGAATCCCGGAGCAAATCCCAACGACGCGAGTCCGGAGCCCGCTCTTTCCGCGGCCGTCGCCGTCGGCCGCGAGGTGCGGCGTTACGGCGCCTGGTCATGGCTGGAGGATGAACTCTCCCTGCCGCAGATGCAGACTTTTTTGCGCCATGGGCCTGATTTCGTCCGTGATGCCGTCAGTTCGCCGGGGGCGGAACATGCCCTGCTCACCGGGAACGCTGAGCTCGTACGCTTTATGTACGACGAAGCCCGCAGGATCGGCCTCGATCAGCGCAGACTGGCGCGCCGCTTGCCGGACGAACGCGGCCTTTCCTACGCCCTGCCCCACCTGTGCTCCTTGGAAAAACCCCCATTCACGCCCGCCGCAATCCGGGAACAAGCCAGGCGCAGCGGGGGCGCCTGGGCCGGCTCGACGCTCTATGCGGGCAGCGCCGGCCTGGCGGCGCTGGCGCTGGACTCCTCCAGTCCCACGGCCAAGGCGGGCATCCGCCAGGGCCAGACCCTGCTGCTTTTCTTCAAGGCCATGCAGCCCGGACTTTTCATGCTTCCAGCCCGTGATCTGCGGGGCACGCTGCCTCTGGACGGGCAGCAGGGCAGGCGTCCCCCGCCCGGCGATGAACCCATGCTGGCCATGCATGGCGCCTACAATCTGCTGTCCACAGCTGATGACGCCCCTGCCGGCAAAGGCGGACTGCCGCGAGCCGCAACGCTCTATCCCCCCCTTGACGTGCAGGAAATGCGGCCCGATGGAAATTTTTTGAAAAGCGTGCGGGAAATTCTGCGGGTGCGCAAACAGACGGGCATTGCCGCGGGACGCTTTGTCACGCGGCTGCCCACCAAAAATCCGGGCAGCATCGCCCTGCTCTTCGCGCTGCCTGGCAACCAGGGGGCCGTGCTGACCGTCTGCAACTTCAGCCGCGCCGACATTCGCGAATCCTTCAATCTCAGCGCGCCTGAAGCGCTGCCTTTCGCCAGGGGCGGCGTCCGCCAACTCTGGGGCACGGGCGCCGACGCGGCGTCCGTCTCCCTGGGGGCTTGGCAGGGCGCGGCCTTCCTGCTCGGCAAAATGCCTGAGAAAAATGCGGGCGCGCCTGCGGCCCCAGGCAGGACGGACTCCTCTTTGGACGCATCGGAAACGGCGGCGCCGCAATCGCCCCACGCGCCCGGCATCCAGCGTCTGCAAAAGGGAGAAAAAAGCCACGTCATCCTGCCCGGCGAACGGCTGCACGCCCTTGCAGCCAAGTATCACGTCAGCACGGAAGCCATCCTGGCGCGCAACAATATCCCCTCCCCGGATCTTGCGGTGGAAGGGCGCACGCTGATCATTCCCGCCCCCGTCCAGAAGGAAGAACTGCGGCATGTGGTGCAGAGCGGGGACAACTTGATCGGGATCGCGGCGCGGTACAAGGTCCGTCCTGACGCAATTATGCAACGCAACAAGCTGGCCTCGCCCGATCTCGTTGTGGAAGGACGCACGCTCATCATTCCCCCCCCGGACATTGCCGCTGCCGCCGCCCAGCAACAGGCGGAAGCGCCCCCGGCGGCCCAACTCCGGCAGGCCGCGCCGGACGAGAGCCGTGCTTCCCGGACGGAAAAAGCCCCGCTTAAGCAAGGAGAACAGCAGCATGTGGTGCAAAGCGGGGACACGTTAATCGGGATCGCGGCGCGGTACAAAGTCCGTCCTGACGCAATTATGCAACGCAACAAGCTGTCCTCGCCCGACCGCGTCCTGCTCGGACTTGCGCTGATCATTCCCGTCCCCGGCCAGATGGAAGAACAACAACACCTAGTGCAAAGCGGGGACACGTTAATCGGGATCGCGGCGCGGTACAGGGTCCGCCCTGAAGCAATTATGCAACGTAACGACCTGTCCTCGCCCGACCGCGTCATAGAAGGGCGCACGCTCATTATTCCTGCCCAGGACATTGCCGCTGCCGCCGCCCCGCAACAGGCGCAAACACCCCCGGCGCCCCAAATCCGGCAGGCCGTGCCGGACGAGAGCCGTGCTTCCCGGACGGAAAAAGCCCCGCTTAAGCAAGGAGAACAGCGGCATGTGGTGCAAAGCGGGGACAGCCTGAGCAGGATCGCGGCGCAATACAAGGTCCGTCCTGACGCAATTATGCAACGCAACAAGCTGTCCTCGCCCGACCGCGTCCTGGTCGGACTTGCGCTGATCATTCCCGTTCCCGGCCAGATGGAAGAACAACAACACATGGTGCAAAGCGGGGACACCCTAAGCAGGATCGCGGCGCGGTATAAGGTCAGCCCTGACGCAATTATGCAACGTAACGATCTGCCCTCGCCCGATCGCGTCATAGAAGGGCGCACACTCATTATTCCCGCCAAAGACACGGCCACTGTCAGCCCCGCCGTCCCGCAACAGGCGGAAGTCCCCTCGGCGCCCCAAATCCAACAGGCCATACCGGATACTGGCCGCGCTTCTACCCGGATGGAAGAACGCGCCAAAACCCGGCTCCAAAAAGGAGAACAGCGGCATGTGGTGCAAAGCGGGGACAGCCTGAACAAGATCGCGGCGCAGTACAGCGTCCGCCCTGAAGCGATTATGCAGCGCAATAACCTGCCCTCGCCCGATCGCCTCCTGCTCGGGCAGACGCTCATCATTCCCGCCCCCGCGCGATAAGGGCTTGCGCTTTTCCGACCGGGCGCATATCTGTATTGCAAAAGAACCCTTAACTAAGGAGCAGCCTGTTATGGCCCTGTATACCAAAGAAGAAGCCCTAGCTTACCACGCCCAACCCAGGCGCGGCAAAGTGGAAGTGCTGCCCATCAAGCCCTACGCCACCCAGAAAGACCTCTCCATGGCGTATTCCCCCGGCGTCGCGGAAGCCTGCCGCGCCATCCACGCCAAGCCTGAATTGGTGGATACCTATACCGGCCGCGGCAACCTGGTTGCCGTCGTATCAAACGGCACGGCGGTGCTCGGACTCGGCAACATCGGTCCCAAGGCCGGCAAGCCCGTTATGGAAGGCAAGGGCGTACTCTTTAAAGTATTCGCGGATATTGACGTCTACGACATCAACCTGGACGTGTCCGATCCCGATCAGCTCATCGCCATCGTCAAAGCGCTGGAGCCCACCTTCGGCGGCATCAACCTCGAAGACATCAAGGCCCCGGAATGTTTTTACATAGAAGAGACGCTCAAAAAAGAAATGGGCATCCCCGTCTTCCATGACGACCAGCACGGCACCGCGGTCATATCCGGCGCGGGGCTTATCAACGCCTGCGAAATCACCAACCGCAAGATCGCGAACTGCAAGGTTGTCATCTCCGGCGCCGGAGCGGCGGCCATCGCCTGCGCCAACTTCTACGTGGCGCTCGGCGTCGATCCCAAGGCCATCTTCATGTTCGACTCCAAGGGGCTGTTGCATAAGGGCCGCAACGACATGAACACGTACAAGGCCGCCTACGCGCAAAGCATGGACCTATCCCTGGCCGAAGCCATGAAGGGCGCGGACCTCTTCCTGGGCCTGTCCACCAAGGGGATCATCAGCAAGGCCATGGTCAAAAGCATGGCCAAAGCGCCGATTATTTTCGCCTGCGCCAACCCCGACCCGGAAATCACCTATCCCGACGCCAAGGACGCCGCGCCAGACTGCATCATGGGCACCGGACGCACCGACTTCCCCAACCAGGTCAACAACGTCTCCGGCTTCCCCTTCCTGTTCCGCGGCGCGCTGGACGTAGGCGCCCCGGAAATCAACGAAGCCATGAAGATTGCGGCCGCGAGGGCCCTGGCCGAACTTGCCAAACAGCCCGTTCCGGCTGCGGTTTCCAAGGCCTATGGCGGGCAGAAGTTCTCCTACGGCCTGGACTATGTTATTCCCAAGCCGCTTGATCCGCGCATTCTGGAATGGGAAACCCCGGCTGTCGCCAAGGCCGCCATGGATTCCGGCATCGCCAGAAAACCCATTAAGAATATGGATGCCTACCGCAAGGAACTGGTCGACAGGGTCAAGGCCTGCCGCGCCCGTGCGGATGCCCTGATAAAGAGCTATCATAAGAAGAAATAACCCATGCAAGGCTTTTTTGAAGTTCTCACGGTAGAGCAGGTGATACGCCTGCTCTCCGCGTTTTCTCCCCTGCCGCCGGAACAGGCGGACCTGCTGGAAAGCGACGGCCGTGTGCTGGCCGAAGATAGTATCGCCGAAGAGGACCTGCCGCTTGCCGACCGCGCGGCCATGGACGGCTATGCCCTGCGGGCGGCGGACACCTTCGGCGGAACGGAGAGCAACCCTACGTATCTGCAATGCGTGGGCAGTTTTGACATCCAGACGCCGCCGGATATCGAACTCCGGCCCGGTCAGTGCGCGGGCGTCGTGACCGGCGGTCTGATGCCGGCCGGGGCGGATGCGGTGGTCATGGTGGAATACACCCACGTCATGGGCGAAGGCATGGTGGAAATCCGCGCGCCTGCGGCGCCCGGCGCGTATGTGATGCCGCGGGGGGAAGACGTGCGGACAGGCGGCCTGATCCTGCCTGCCGGCGCCCTGCTCCGGCCGCAGGAAATCGGCCTCCTGGCCGCGCTGGGCAAACAGCGGGTCGCGGTGCGAGCATGTCCGCGCGTGGCGATTATTTCCACGGGCGACGAACTTGTGGACATCAGCGCCAAGCCCAAACCCGGACAAGTGCGCGACGTCAACAGCTTTACGCTTGCCTGCCTCGTGCGCCGCGCCGGGGGTACGCCCGTCCCGCTCGGCCTGGTCCCAGACGAATTGGGCGCGTTGCGCGCCAGCTTGATCAACGCGCTTGATGCGGCGGATTGTGTCCTGCTTTCAGGCGGCAGTTCCGTCGGTGTGCGCGATTTAACGGTAAGCGCCCTGCAATCCATTGACGGCGCGCGCATCCTGTGCCATGGCGTGGCCCTTTCACCGGGCAAGCCGCTCATCATAGCGGATGTGGCCGGAAAATCCGTCTGGGGCCTGCCCGGACAGGTCACCTCCGCCCAGGTCGTGATGATGGTGCTTGGGCAGGCCTTTATTCGCCACCTGCAAGGGTGGCGGCAACCCTTCGATCAAACTCTCTGGCCGAAGCAAAAGGCCGTGCTCGCCAAAAACATCGCATCGCGCCAGGGAAGGGAAGACTATGTGCGGGTCCGCCTTGAACAGGACGAAAGAGGCGCATTGCAGGCCGTGCCTGTGCTCGGCATGTCCGGCTTGCTGCGATCGTTAACCGATGCGCACGGACTGGTGCGCATCCCCGCCTCGCTGGAAGGGTTGGAGGCGCGGCAACTGGTTGATGTACTGCTGTTTTAAGCCCACAGCGGACTGTACGGCTCAGTAGACATACAAAAACTCCGGCAAGGTCCGGGCTTCCAACTCAATGCCCAGCAGGCTTTCCAGGAGTTCGCGCAAAAATTTGCCTTCCCTGGGCTGTTCCAGCAGCGGAGTCCTGTATTCCACACGCGCCGCCACGCGTAATTGGCGCACCGCCTCCGCCTGCCCGCCCAGTTCATCAACAAGTCCCAGCGCCAGGGCCTGGGTTCCGGTCAGGATGCGGCCGTCAGCCATGGCCCGCACCTTTTCCTCGGGAAGTTTTCTGGCCTGTACGACGAGCTGCACGAAACTCTCGTGCATGTCATCAATTATTTCAGATAAATATGCGCGATCATCCTTGGTCATGGGGCGAAAAGGGCTTCCCACGTCTTTGTATTTTCCGGAGGCGATGCTTTCACGATGCAGCCCCAGCTTCTCCATCAAGCCCTGAACCTGCGGGATTTCCATCTTGACGCCGATGGACCCCGTGATCGTCGAGGGCGTGGCAAGCACGCGCTCCGCCGCCAGGGCCACCATAAGGCCGCCGGAAGCGGCCACGCTGCCCATGGAGGCATAGACCGGCTTTTTCACGGCCAAGCGTCTGAGAGCATCATGCAACTCATGTGAGGCGGCCGCGCCCCCGCCCGGCGAGTTCACGCGCAACAAGACGCCCTTTACGCTCTTGTCCCGAGTCAGGCGGTCTATCCAGGCCAGCAGCTTCCTGGTGTTGCCGATAAAGCCCTCCACGCGCACAACAGCCAGGTATTCGCGTCCGAGCATGTTATCTTCGTCATCAACCAGCCAAGACCCAAGCGCCGCGAGCGCACAGCCCGCCACCAGGCACGCGCCCAGCCAGAAAAGCACCGGACGGCGTTTACGGAACGGTTCTTTGGGGACTTGTTTGGGCTGCCAGGGGCTCACGCGGTCATATCCGCGCCTGCCGTGCGGAGTGACGGCGGCATCCGAAGACGCTTCCGTCGCGGATGCCCTCCTATCCTGCGGAGAAGGGGATGGCGTGTCCATACATATACCTTTTTGTATATGTCCTACCATCCGCTCCGTGAAATGCCAAGGGCTTATCGCACATAATGGGGAATATTCGTCAGCACTCCCCGCGTAAAGGCGAGGATCTGATCCATAATCCAGGGCAAGGCCAGCAACAGCGCCAAAAACATGCAGACAATCTTGGGAATGAAGCTGAGCGTCATTTCCTGGATCTGCGTCGCAGCCTGTATAATGCTCACCACCACCCCCACTGTCAGCCCCACGCCAAGCATGGGCAAGGCCATCATCAAGGTCAGTTCAATGGCCTGCCTGCCGAAACCGATGACGAAATCCGGGGTCATAGCCTGCTCCGATGCGCGTTCAACGTTTATAAGAGAAAACTGTTGACAAGAGAGCCTATAAGCAGGTTCCAGCCGTCCACCATAACGAAAAGCAGGAGTTTGAACGGCATGGAAACCATCATGGGCGGCAACATCATCATCCCCATGGCCAAAAGCACGCTGGAAACCACCATGTCCATCACCAAAAACGGCACATAGAGCAAAAAGCCGATGGTAAACGCCGTTTTGAGTTCACTGATGATATAGGCGGCAGCCAGAAGGATGGTGGGCACCTCTTCCTTGTTTCTGGGAAGCTCCATCTTGGTGATGGCGTAAAATACGGAGAGATCCTTTTCCCGCGTGTGTTTGAACATGAATTCCCGCAGGGGGGTCTGGGCGCGATCGAGGGCCACCTTGTAATCAATGCGCTCATCCAGATAAGGCTGGAGAGCCGTGTCATTGATCTGCTTGCCCACCGGGAACATGATGACCACGGTCATAAAAATGGCAAGGCTGGCCAGTATCTGCGTGGGGGGCAACTGCTGCACGCCCATCGCCTGCCGCAGAAAGCTGAACACAATGATAATGCGGGTAAAGCTGGTCACGGTCAGCATGATGGCCGGGGCCAGGGAAAGCACCGTAAGCAGGAATAAGATTTCAAGGAGCAGGGATACCTTCTGCGGTTCCGGCTGCCCGCCGGACAAGGTCAACTGCATGAGTGGCATGGCCAGATCCTGCGCCGCAATGGCCAGGGAGGGCAACAACAGAACGGCAAGCGCTATGCAGAGGGGGAAAATGAGGTTAGCCGTCAGTTTCCTGACGTTCGGCCGCTTCCAGAGCTTTGCTGAAGTCCGCGCTGTGCTGCTCATTGTAATCCGCCTCTGATAAAAGGTTGATGTGCTGGTCGCTCAGTCCCAACAACAACCTCTTATTCAAAAAGCGTACCACCATAAGTCCTCTGCGCGGTCCGAGGGGGATTTGGGCTTCAATGCGCAGCGCATCGCGCGGAAAGGTGTCGTAGGAAGGCATGAAACGGAACTTGCCCGAGCGGCGCATAAGCCATAACACGCCCCATAAGGCGCCAAGAATGAGACACAGCGCGCCGATCGCGTAAAAATACCCGCTCCAGGAAAACGCGCCCGCCGCTGCCTGACCCTGCTCCTGCTGCGCGGCAAAGACGGTCGTAACCTGCAACGCGCAGACAAAAAAGCCCAGGCAGACGCGATGCGCGCCACGGCATGCGCCGGCGAAGCGAAAGGCAGGGAGGGTGCTAGCCAAGCTGTTTTACCCGCTCCATCGGACTGATGATATCCGTAAGGCGCACGCCGAATTTTTCGTTGATCACCACCGCTTCGCCGCGAGCCACCAGCTTACCGTTCACAAAAACTTCCAGGGGTTCGCCGGCCAGCTTGTTCAGTTCAACCACCGAACCTTGTCCAAGCTGCAAAAGCTCATTGATCAGCAGGCGGGTGCGCCCAAGTTCCGCCGAGACGTCCAGCGGAATATCCAGGATAAAGTCCAGTTCGCGCTTGGGCTGATCGTGCCGGGGCTGGCGGGCCACATCTGTCATATCCTTGAATACGGCTTCCGAAGCCTGCGCCCGTAGGGTCGCCTTTTCATGGTTGGCGTGCATCTGCTCCTTTTCATCCACAGCGAGCGCTTCCGCCCATTTGGCCGCCAATTCGTCATCTGACGCCGCGGCCTCCTGCGGCGCGGGAGCAGCGCCGGCCTCTTCTCCGTCATCAGAATCAAGTTCCGCGGCCCATGCAGCGGCTAGGGCTTCTTGATCCGCATCAGAACTCATAACGACACCGTCCCAATGTTGAAGTGCATGCGCTCACGGCGCATTTAGTCCACGACGAATTCCGTAAAATATACCCTGACGATCCTGGGAGCGCCCAATATCTGGTTCAACCTGGCCGCCACTTCCGCCCGGAGCAGCACCTTGCCCTCCGGCGACTGGACTTCCGCAAAAGATTTGCCTGCCAACAGCGTGATCACGGCATCCCGGATTCTGGCGTCATTTGCCTGCAATTCCTTTGCAACATCGGCATTGGCTTCTACTTCCATGCCCAGTCTCAAGATCCGTTTGCCGGCGGGATCCGCCAGATTGACGACAAACTGCGGCAGGGGCAACACCTTGCCGGCGCTTCGCGGCAAATCGCTCACGCGTTCCACGCGCGGCGAACTTTCCTTGCCGTGCGACGCAGCACTTCCATGCTGCGCGGAGGACGCGGCGGAACCGCCATCAGGAGAAGGCGGAACGCGCAGGTACAGCCACCAATACGCCCCACCGCCGCCGGCACTTAAAATAATCAGCAAGATAGCGATAATAATGATGATCTTTTTTACCTTGCTGCCTTTTTTCTTCGGAGCCTCGGCCCCTTCCGCGGGAACAGCGGGAACATTCTTGGGCGCTTCCTTTGCCATGAATCTCTCCTTCCAGCCTGAGCCTGGAGCGGTTTAGCCACGACAGAAAACTGTCACCGGCTTTTGATTATGCACAAAGTGTTCCAGGCAGCGTTTGTACTGCAAGCACAATACGCGCGCGCCCTTGCATGGCGCGCTACGCCCTTCGCGCGGGACGGGGACCGAAAATATCCGTTCCTATCCGTACAAGCGTGGCGCCCTCGGCCACCGCTTCGGCAAAGTCGCCGGACATGCCCATGGAAAGCTCCGGAAGGGCAAGTCCGAGCCGGGCGCGCAAATGTTCGCACAATTCGCGCAAAAGCGCAAAGTGCGGACGGGCCAATGCGCCGTTGTCAAAAAAAGGCGGCAGGCACATCAGACCCGCCAGCTCAAGTTCCGGCATCCGCGCGACCTGCTCCGCCAGCGCGGCAAGCTCCACAGGATGCACGCCGGATTTTTGCTCCTCGTCGCCCACATTGACCTGAATAAGCACTTGTTGCCGCAGCGCAGCCGGAACATGCCGCTGCAAGGCCTGGGCGAGCTTCAGGGAATCCAGGCTGTGGATGTATTGAAAGCGCCCGGCCGCGTGTTTGGCCTTGTTGGTCTGCACATGTCCGACGCAATGCCAGCGCAGGGCAAGGTGCGCAAGATCGGCCTGCTTGGCGCAGGCCTCCTGCACGTAACTTTCGCCGAAATCGATCTGCCCGGCCGCAGCCAGCACAGCGACCGTCCTCGCCGGATGAAATTTCGACACCGCAACGAGACGCACATCCCGCGGATCGCGCCCGGCGTCGCGCGCCGCGCGCGCGATGCGATCACGCACGGCATGCAGCCGTTCCGCGAGAGCCTTTTCTTCGTCGCCAGGCGCCGTGCGCGCTTCTTTGTCCACGCCTTATTCCAAATCCGGGCTGAGGCTGCGTATAAAGTGCGGGTCTTCCGTCCAGTGTTCGCGGACCTTCACCCACAATTCCAGGTGCACCTTCCGGTCGAGCAGTTCCTGTATCTCCCGGCGCGCCGCGCTGCCTATCTCCTTGATGCCTCCTCCCCCCTTGCCGATGACCATGGCCTTATGAGAAGGACGGCCCACATAGATTACGGCGTGGACAAGCGTACGGCCCTCAGCTTCCAGTTCTTCCCAGCTTTCTATATCCACGGCCACGGAATACGGCACTTCCTGCGCCAGGTGGAGAAAGAGCTTTTCCCGGATGATTTCGGCTGCCATGAAGCGCACGGGCGCTGTGGAAAGCTGATCTTCCGGAAATTGCGCCGGGCCGGCGGGCAGGTTCCGCGTAATCAGCGCCGCAAGCTCGGGCAGCCCGTCACGCAACAGGGCCGAAGCGGGAAAAAGCTCCGCTTTCGGCCACAGGGCCTGCAAACGCTCCAGCAACGGAAGCATGCGGCTTTTGTCCGCAAACTTGTCCACCTTGTTGACCAGCACAATCAACGGGCGTTCGTCCGCGGCCAAAGCCCGCGACAGGGCTTCCGTATCGCGCTCCAAAAACTCGGGCTTTCGCAGATACAGCGCGCAATCCAGGATAAGCAGCAGCACGTCGGCCATATCCATGCTTTGCCACACGGATTGCAGCATCATCTTGGGCAGATGCCCCCGCGCCCTGGTCAGGCCGGGCGTATCCATGAAAATGACCTGCGCGCCCGCCTGGTTGAGGATGCCCACTATCCGGTTGCGCGTGGTCTGCGCGCGCGGGGTGACTATGCTCACCTTTTGCCCGAGCAGGGCATTCAGCAGGGTGGATTTTCCCGCATTGGGCGGACCCATGATCGCCACCCAGCCGCAGCGGTGTTCCGTGCTTTGCGCCATTATCTCACGCCCCGTCTTGCGGTAAAGCTCCAGCTTCTGCAGAACGCCTTACGCGCGGGCTTCCAGGGCCACAATGGCAGGCAGTTCCTCGCCCTCCAAAAGCTCCAGCGCGGCGCCGCCGCCGGTGGAGATATACCCCATCTTGTCCACCAGATCGTACTGTTCGACAGCGGCCACGGAATCGCCGCCTCCCACAAACACATAGGCCTTGCTCGCGGCCAGCGTTTCCGCCAAGGCCCTGGTGCCCGCGCCGAAGGGATCGGTTTCGAAGGCGCCCACAGGGCCGTTCCAAAACACGGTGGCGGCATCCGCAAGGATTTCAGCATACAGGGCCACTGTTTGCGGGCCAATATCCAGAATCATGCCGTCAGCGGGCACGGCGTCCACCGTGACCGTCTGCACGGGAACGCCCTCCGCAAGCTCCTTGGCCACCACGGCATCTACCGGCAAGGGCAGTTCCATGCCGGCCGCCTTTGCCTCATCCATAATCCGCCTGGCGTCGGGAATAAGGTCTGTTTCACACAGCGAAGCGCCCACGTTGAAGCCGGCGGCAGCCAGGAAGGTATTGGCGATGCCGCCGCCCACAATGAGGCGGTCGACCTTGTCCAACAGGTGGTCGAGCAGCCCCAGCTTGGTTGATACCTTGGAACCGCCGATGACAGCCGCCAGAGGACGCACCGGCTTGTGCAGAATCTTGCCGATGGCTTCCAGTTCATGCATAAGCAAGGGTCCGGCGCAGGGTTCCGCAGCAAAGCGGATCGCGCCTTCCGTGGACGCATGCGCGCGATGCGCGGCGCCGAAGGCATCCATCACATAGACGTCTCCCAAGGCGGCCAGCTTGCGGGCCAACTCCTCGTTGTTCTTCTTCTCTCCTGCCATGAAGCGGATATTCTCAAGCAGCACGATCTGGCCGGGAGCGGCTATGGCTTCATCAATGCTTTTCACCAAATGCACATGCTTGCCGAGCAGTTCCGACAGCCTGGCAGCCACAGGCGCGAGGGAAAAGGCGGGATCGTATTCGCCTTCCGTGGGGCGGCCCAGGTGCGCAAGGATCACGACGCCGGCGCCTTTGACGTCCGCCATTTTGATCGTGGGAATGGCTGCGCGGATGCGTTTGTCCGAGCTGATCTTCCCATTTCTGATCGGCACGTTCAAATCCTCACGGATCACAACGCGCTTGCCTGCCAAATTCATGTTTTCCATCCGCGGAACATTCTTCATACTACACCCCCTCAAACAACGGATATGGTATTCGTGCGTACACCCAAAACGGCTTTTTCAAATACATCGCGGCGTTGCGCATAGGGCGGGAAGTTAAAAAAAGCCGAACCCGCGACCAGCACATCCGCGCCGCAACGAAGCAATTCGGCGGCATTATCCGGATCCACGCCTCCATCCACCTGTATTTTCACAGGCAGGCCGCGCGCGTCCAGAATCTTCCGCAGCATGCTGATTTTCTCATAGGTCGGGAGCAAAAAACTCTGCCCGCCGAAGCCCGGGTTGACGCTCATGACCAGCGCCATATCAATGTCATCCAGAACATAGTCAAGCAGGGACAGCGGGCTCGCCGGATTCAGGGCCACTCCGGCCTGCATGCCCAGGCGGCGGATCTCCGCCAGGACGCGCTGCAAGTGGACGGTCGCCTCGGCATGCACAACCAGCATATCGGCCCCAGCGTCCTT
>Ga0082212_10005126_pt1 | contig 17969 bp, 18 predicted proteins | sample TergutNt197P3_FD_71548 | JGI IMG/M metagenome (GOLD analysis project Ga0082212, IMG submission 71548) | Neocapritermes taracua P3 segment gut microbial communities from Petit-Saut dam, French Guiana - Nt197 P3 | ecosystem: Host-associated > Arthropoda: Insects > Digestive system > Gut ...
ATGGGAGCCTTTAAGAAAGGAGCCTTTCAAATGGCTTTGGATTTGAAGTTGCCGATTGTTCCCATAACCATCAACGGTTCGTATGAAGTGATGTCGATCAATACCTACCGGATTACTCCCGGCAAAATGGAAGTAATCATCCACGATCCGATTTATGTGGATGAAGACCGTCCGGAAAATCTTCGCGACTTAACGGTGAAAATACGTGAATTGACCGACCGGTCGTGGGAGGCGGTTGCATCCGGGCTTTGGGAGAGATACAGGTAACAAGTAACAAGTTACGAGTTACGAGTTACGAGTTCAAAATCCTCCTGCGAGAAGCCCCGACTTGCTGCAAACCGCAGCAGTTTTTGCCGGATTTCCCATTCGTTTTTCCCTTTCACCGATTTCTTTTTCTGTTCAAGCAGCAACCGGAGGCGTTCGCGGGTTTCTTCGGGATTTAAACCTTTCAGTGTTTCCTGTATCAAAGTATCAGGAAGTTGCCTTTTCCGGAGTTCAAACCGGATTTTGTGATTTCCCCAGCGGTTGTATTGCGATTTGTCGTGAACAAAAGCCTTGCAGTAGCGTTCTTCATCTATAAACTTCTCTTTTTGAAGATGTTGAACGATTCGATTTTGTTGGTCGGAAGGGATTTCCATTGTATCCATTTTCCGACGGATATCCCAAACGCAGCGTTCGGCACGGCTGCAATAGGCGGCTAAGCGATGCAGCGCTTGTTCGTAACTTAACTTTTTCATAATTTGGCTATTATTATTCGATCATTCCCCGAAATATCTTTTAGTAACTCCACCTCCCTGAATTTTTTATCCTCAAACAGTTTTGCAGATGCTTGTCCGTAAAGCGAACTCGTTTCCAAATAAAGCGAACCGCCTTTCTTCAAACGACTAAGCGCAAAATCGGCAATCCGTTCGTAGAAAAGCAAGGGATTATCATCAGGAACGAAAAGCGCTTGATGCGGCTCATAATCCAAAACATTTTTTGCCATTGCCGATTTTTCTTTCAAAGTGATATAAGGCGGATTACTGACGATACAGTCAAAAACAAGGGAGGCGAAAGGGGGTGGAAGAACTTCGTCTTTCAAAATATCGTGCCGGAAAAAATGGACATTTGCTTGATTTTCGGTTGCATTTTGTTGGGCAACATCCAAGGCTTTTTCCGAAATATCCAAAGCAAACACTTCCGCTTCGGGAAGATGCTTTGCCAATGCGACTGCAATACACCCGCTTCCCGTGCCAATATCCAACAGTTTGTACTTCCCCCCCCTCTTGTGGAGGGGGTAGGGGGGAGGTGTTTCTTCTTTGATGATCCGTTCAAGCATTTCTTCCGTTTCCGGACGGGGAATCAATACATTTTCATCGACCTTGAATTTCAATCCGTAAAATTCGGTTTCGCCCAAAATATATTGGAAGGGTCGGTATTTTTTCAAATCCTCAACGATCTCCCGAATCCGAATATACTCATTTAAAGATAATTGTTTATCTTTGTGCCGCAAAACGGATGACTTATCTATGTTGCAAACAGATTCTAAAATCAAATAACAGAACGATTTGATTTCGGAATCGGGATAAAAATCCTGTAATTGCTCCCGTATGAAACGAAAGAAAGTTTTCATACTGCAAAAGTAAACATAATGAATCAGAACGACAATAGTTTTCTCTATATGCGCCGCTGCTTGCAGTTGGCAACTTACGGAAAAGGATTTGTAGCCCCGAATCCGATGGTAGGCGCCGTTGTTGTTCACAACAACCGGATCATCGGTGAAGGTTTTCACGGACAATACGGTGGTCCTCATGCCGAAGTACAAGCCGTTACTTCCGTAAAAGATGAAAAACTGTTGAAAAATTCGACGCTTTATGTCAACTTGGAACCTTGTTCGCATTATGGAAAAACGCCGCCCTGTGTCGATTTGATTTGCGAAAAAAAAATCCCCCGCGTGGTTATCGGGCATGAAGATCCTTTCCCTGAGGTTTCGGGACGAGGAATAAAAATACTCCGCAAAGCAGGGATTGATGTTGTTTGCGGCGTTTTGGAAGATGAATGTAAAGAATTAAACAAACGGTTTTTAACATATACGCTTCAGCATCGACCTTACATCCTTTTAAAATGGGCGCAGTCGTCCGATGGGTTTATGGATCATCTGCGGGAGGAAAATGACGGAAAAACGCCGGTTAGATTCTCAAATGCCTATACGCAAATGCTTGTTCACAAAATACGGGCTGAAGAATCGGCAATCATGGTCGGAACCCGAACCCTCCTCTTGGATAAACCCGCTTTGAATGTCCGGTATTGGAAAGGAAACGATCCCGAAAGAGTGAAGGCGGATAGCCGGCAGCCGCTCCAACAACAAATACACACACTTTATGAAAGAAAAATTCAATCGTTAATGGTAGAGGGAGGAGCAAAATTATTGCAATCGTTCCTGAACGAAAATTTGTGGGATGAAATTCAAATTGAAGTTGCTTCGTTTACTTTATCGAAAGGTATAGCAGTTCCGAACTTTAAAGGAGTATTACAAAATGTTCAAAAATGTGAAAATTCAATGCTTTTTCACTATAAGAACGGCTTTAATTCCTAAAAAAACATAAATATTGCGGTACATAGTAGATGAAGTAAAAAATGTTTCTACCTTTGTAGGTTAAATAATGGATCAATAGTATGAATGTAGGATTTAAAAAGGGATTGTATATACTTGGTATTTCTGTACTTGTAGGTTTAATGGCTTCTTGTTTGGGAGGTAATGAAAACAAATATGATGATTTCTCCTTTACCGATGCCGAATTGTTGCAATTCAGTTTATTCCACACAGATTCGCTGCCTGAGTTGGAATATGTGGTATTCTCTATCGACCATCGCGGCGAAAATGGAGTTGGATTAATTTATAATAAAGACTCCATGGCTTACATGACCGAATTACCGGAAATAGTATTTGTGGAATATACCAGCGGAGCAGGTACCAACAATGTATTAAATGTTACTGACGGAGATTCGATTTGGTTGAAACCGGGCGATTCAATAGATATTTCCAAACCGCAAACTTTAAAAGTCTATGCATTAGATGGCAAAACAACGAAATTATATACTGCCCAATTAAATATTCATCAAGTAAATCCGGATTCGGTACAATACCGGCAAATCGCTTCCGATTTATCTTTTCTACAAACTGAAAATACAAAAACAGTAGTATTTAACGGACGCTTCCTCTCTTATTCCGAAATAAACAGTGAAATTCAATTACATAGTTCACAGGACGCAGTAGATTGGACGCGGGAAATTTCGGGACTTCCCGAAAATACGGTTATAAGAGGTATTCAAAGTAATGGAAGCCAACTGTTTGCCTATACGGATGACGGCGAGTTATTTACCCGTTATGATCCGGCTGACGATCAATGGATATTGGTGAATAAACCGTCTTCATTAAAAATAAGAAGCATTTTAGGCTATTTGAAAGCCGACCCGAAACATACGGAAGGATTGAGTCTAATTGTAGAAATTGAAGGCAAATATGTATTTGCTTTTACTCAAGATTTTATTCATTGGGACTACAACGACGATCCTGTTCCGGACGATTTTCCCGTGTATGATTTTTCAAATCACAGCTATCAACTTATGCTCACGGAGCGTATTTCTATTTTTGGAGGAGTTTCATTGGATGGAACCATACAAAATGCAGTCTGGTCAACGGAAACCGGGCGCTATTGGGCAAAATTAACCGGTAGCACAAACGTTTTTCCCCTTTTGAAAGGTACAAATGTCTTTTTTTATGATCAGGAATTTTGGTTGATAAACGGAATATTCGAAGATGGATATTATAACTTTGAAGTGTATTTTTCGATTGACGGCGGAGTTACATGGGCAACAAAACCGATAAAATATCAGCCGCAGGAAGATGATGTCTTGCGTTACGGCGCTTCTTTGGTTGTGGATGAATCGGGAAAATATTTTTATATTATCGGGGGAAAAAAGGACAATGTACGAACCGATGTATGGAAAGTTTTTTTGAATAAAAAGGAATTTAAACAGTAAAGATATAATTTTGAAGCATTTTTAACGTTTTTCATTTAGGAAATATGTTTATTTAAAAATGAAATCTGCTTCAAAAAAATATCCTCTGTATAAAGCATTTGTAACAATGCTGATTGGGTTTACCTGCATAACAGCGGTTGCGCAGGAATATAAGTACGAAGTCGGAGGGGGCTTGGGCATGTCAATGTATATGGGAGATGCCAATCAAACCTCTTTGATACAAGGACTTAATCCGTCGGCCGATTTGGTGTTCCGCCGGAATTTTAATTTTCGTTGGGCATTAAAAACCGATTTGGCGATGGGTAGAGTAACCGGTGATACGAAAAATACGGGCAATGTGTTTCCTAACCAAGGAGAAGCCTCGTTCGCACGTAATTTTTTCAAGTTGGGGGGACAAATAGAATTTAATTTCTTGCCTTACAGTGATAAGTTCGCCTATTTGAACACGAGTAAAATAGCGCCCTATTTGCTGACAGGTCTGGGAGTAACGGTAGCCCCGGGAACAAATCAGACGTTTACAAGTCTGAGTTTTCCGCTGGGAGCGGGCGTGAAATACAAGATTAAAAACCGGATTAATCTGGGTTTGGAATATACGGTGAACAAATTGTTCGGGGATAGTTTCGATGCCCCGAATAAGGAAGGATTTAATTTGGACAATCCATATCAAATCCAAAGTGGTTTGCTGAAAAATAAAGATTGGTGCAATATGCTGATGTTCTCTGTTACTTGGGATTTTGGACCAAATGACAGAAAATGTACAAATGAGTGATAAAAAATGTCGTTGAAAGAAACTATTGATTTAAACCGGCTTCCGAATCACATTGCCGTCATTATGGATGGGAATGGGCGATGGGCTAAGAAAAATGGATTGAGTCGGTTTATGGGACATAAGGAAGGGGTTGTTTCTGTTAGAAAAATAACGGAAGCCGCAGGAAGATTAAGTATAAACTATTTAACGCTTTATACTTTCTCGACCGAAAACTGGAATCGTCCCAAAGAAGAAATAGATGCGTTGATGGATTTGATGATTACGGCTATTCAAAACGAATCGGAGGATTTGATGACAAACAATGTTCGCCTGAAAGTAATCGGAGATATTGACCGTTTGCCGCCAACTACCTGTGAAAACTTGATCAGCGTAATCAATCGGACAGCTAATAATACCGGTTTGAACCTGACATTGGCATTAAGTTATTCTTCAAAATGGGAAATAACAGAGGCAGTGAAAAAAATTTCCACAGCAGTGAAAGACGGATCTCTAAGCGTAGAGCAAATCGATGAAAAAACAATTTCCGAACATTTGGCGACCTGTGGAACTCCTGATCCCGATCTGCTCATTCGAACGGGTGGAGAACAGCGGATCAGTAATTACTTGTTGTGGCAGTTAGCCTATGCCGAACTCTACTTTTCCGACCTTTATTGGCCTGATTTCAGAGAAGAAAACCTGTATGAAGCCATTATCGACTATCAGCAAAGGGAAAGACGCTTCGGAAAAACAGGAGAACAGATACAAGTAAAAAATTAAATGAATACATTCTAAAATAACATATGTATAAAAAAATTTTACTCTTTTGCCTTGGGGCTTTTATCGCGATTTCTGTAAAAGCACAGGATAGCAGTATTCATACGGATATTCAAATAAATGAAGAAAAGGTTTCGGATACAATTTCCATAGCCGTCCCGATTCTCAGTGAAATAATTGATGAAGAACTTCCGGTGATATCTTATTCACTCAGCGATAATAAGACATACACAATCGCCGGAATAAAAGTGTCCGGAGCAGAAAATTACGGATATGAAGATTATGTATTGATCGGTGTTTCCGGTTTATCTGTCGGACAAAAAGTGCAGGTTCCGGGTAGTGATATTACGGCGGCTTTGCAAAAAATTTGGAGAAACGGATTGTTTTCCGACGCAGGGATTGATGCGATTAAACAAACGGAAGACAGCGTGTGGTTAGAAATTCGCCTGAAACCAATTCCGACTATTTCTACAATTAACTTTCAAGGAATTAAAAAGGGCGAAAGAGAAGATATTGAAACAAAGATTGGAGTAACAAAAGGAATGGCGCTTACACCCAATCTTAGAAATCGAATACATAAGCGGATTAAAGATTATTTTGACGAAAAAGGCTTTAATAATGCAAAGATAGAAATTCGTCAATCGGATGATTTGTCCAATGAAGGAAAAGCCATTCTTGACATCATTGTAGATAAAAATGAAAAAACCAAAATCAACGAGATTACTATTACAGGGAATGAAAACCTTTCGGATTTTGAATTGAAAAAAGCAATGAAGAAAACCAATGAAAGATTCGATTTGATAAAACGTCCCAAGTTAAGTATAATCAGACTGTTCAGTTCAAAAAAATTCGTTCAGGATGAATATCGAAAAGATTTAGATAATCTTATTGAGAAATACAACGAAAAAGGCTATCGCGATGCGCAAATTCTTTCCGACAGTATAGTGCATAGCGATGACAAAAGGGTTTCTATTTTTATTGATGTTGAAGAAGGAAACAAATACTACATTCGAAGCATCAATTGGGTGGGAAATAAATTGTTCCCCTCTTCTTCTTTGGATTTCATTTTGAATATGCAACCGAATGATGTTTACAATACGACGAAATTATACGACCGCTTGCAAAAAAAGGACGATGCAATTGCTACTCAGTACTATAACAGCGGATACATTTTTGCCTCTGTATATCCGGTCGAAACGTACCTCGAAAATGACTCGGTAGATATTGAAATTCGTATTGACGAAGGGATACAGGCAACCATTAAGCGAGTAAGCATCAGTGGAAACGATCGAGTGTATGAGGATATCATTCGCAGGGAGTTACTAACCAAACCGGGGCAATTGTACAGCCAGGAGGTAATCATGAATACATTGAGGGAAATTGCCCAAATGGGACACTTCGATCCGGAGAGTTTAGAACCGGGTATTAGTCCCGATGAAGAAACCGGTACCGTTGATATATCATTTCCGTTGGTTTCCAAAGCAAACGATCAAATAGAATTTTCGGCAGGCTGGGGGCAAACAGGTGTAATCGGCAGGCTGAGTCTGAAATTTTCCAATTTTTCCGTCAAAAATCTTTTGAATCCCAAAACCTACAAAGGAGTTATTCCGCAAGGGGAGGGGCAAACCCTAACTTTAAGCGGGCAAACCAATGGAAAATATTATCAATCTTACAGTATTTCGTTTTTCGAACCTTGGATGGGAGGAAAACGGCCCAACTCCTTCCAACTTAGCGCTTATTACATGAAAACCACTCAGTTGGACAATCGGTTTTCCAGCAGTATGTACAACATGTATAATAATCCATACTATTACGGAGGAGGATACGGCTACGGAGGAGGGTATGGAGGAGGCTATGGAGATTACTATGGTGGTGGTTATGTTTATGACGAAAACAAATCCATGCAGATATTTGGCGCTCAGACAGGATACGGAAAAAGACTCTCATGGCCCGATTATTATTTCAATTTCATGGCAGATATTTCATTTCAAAGATATATGCTGAAAAATTGGGATTATTTTATGATTCGTAACGGAAATGCCAATAGCTTTTCACTGAGTTTGACCTTATCGCGAAGTTCTATAAGCAGTCCGATTTATACCCGTTTCGGATCACAATTTACAGCATCTGTTCAGTTTACTCCGCCATATTCTATGTTCGACAACAGGGATTATGCCGCGATGAATCCGGATGATCCGAGAAAATTTGAATGGATAGAATTTCATAAATGGAAATTTAAAAGTAAAATATTTATTCCCTTGATAAATCCGGAGAACAAAAGAACGCCGGTGTTCATGAGCCGCGTAGAATATGGATTTCTGGGCTCGTATAATCCCAATAAACGGACGCCATTTGAAACTTTCCATGTGGGCGGTGATGGTATGACCGGATATTCAGGTGTTTACGCGCAGGAAACCATCGCTCTGAGAGGATATGATAATGGTTCCCTCACAGAGGGTAGGCAGGGATATGCTTATTCGCGTTTAGGGATTGAACTCCGTTATCCCTTGATGCTCGAACAAACTTCCACCATTTATGTATTGGCATTTTTGGAAGCTGGAAATGCATGGTACAATATTCAATCATTCAATCCGTTCGATTTGAAACGTTCTGCCGGAGTAGGCGCTCGTATTTTCTTGCCGATGATCGGCTTGATGGGGATCGACTGGGGATACGGTTTCGATAAAGCATCTCCGATGCGTAATGAGGTGTCGGGGAGTCAGTTCCATTTTATTTTGGGACAGGAGTTTTAAACAATTAAGAGTTAAGAATTAAGAATTAAGAGTTATGAAAAAAATGATGGTATTCGCTCTTTTATTGACTCTTGGAGCAATAGGAGCACAAGCACAGAAATTTGCACTGATAGATATGGAATATATAATGAAAAATATTCCTGCCTACGAAATGGCAAATGAACAGTTGAGTTCAATCTCCAAAAAATGGCAGGCCGAAGTGGAAAGCTTGCAGCAGGAAGCGCAAAATCTTTATAAAACCTATCAGGCCGATTTGGTTTTTCTTTCAGCAGAAATGAAAACCAAAAGAGAAGCGCAGATTGTGGCGAAAGAACAGGAAGCACAGGAACTCAAACGGCAATATTTCGGAACAGACGGCGAATTGTTTAAAAAAAGAGAAAGCCTGATTGCCCCTATTCAGAATGAAATCTACAATGCAATAAAAGATATTGCGGAGAAACAAGGATATGCCGTAGTTTGGGACAGAGCGTCCGATATGAGTATTATTTATGCTACGCCAAAGATCGATATTAGCGCTGAAGTGCTGACTAAACTCGGATATTCAAAATAATTGCGTATCTTTGTCCGCTAAATTTTAAAAATTATAATATTAAATTAATAAATTTGAAAACTATGTTTAAAAAAATTGTATTATTTGCTCTTGTGATGATTCCCGTAATGGCTTTTGCACAGGAATCTCAAAAAATTGCTCATGTAAACTATGGAGAAGTGGTTATGGCTATGCCTGAATACGCACAGATGATGGATTCTATGAAAAAGCAAGAAGCTGAATTTGTGGCCGAATTTCAAAATTTTCAAGATGAATACAATAAAAAATATTCGGATTTCCTTGAGCAGCAAGAAACGTTGAATGAAAGTATAAAAATTCGTAGGATGCAAGACATTCAAGATGTAGCTCAGAAAGCAGAACAATTCCAACAATATGCCCAGCAACAGCAAGCAGAATTGGAACAGGCATTGTTGACGCCCATTTTTGAAAAATTGCAAAAAGCAATTGACGATGTAGGTAGAGAGAATAATTTTCTCTATATTCTCGAAACCACAACATTACGTTTCGTTTCTCCCAATGCTTCAGATGCAACTCCGTTGGTAAAAAGAAAATTAGGAATATAATAAAATAAGTTACAAGTTACGAGTTACAAGTTACAAGCAGGGGTAATAACTCGTAACTTGTAACTCGTAACTATCCATGAACTCACCGATAGGCATCTTCGACTCCGGTTACGGCGGCTTAACTATATTGGATAAAATACGTAAACAGTTGCCTGAGTATGATTATGTATATTTGGGCGACAATGCTCGAACCCCTTACGGAAATCGTTCGTTTGAAGTTGTTTACGAGTTTACACTCCAGGCTGTTCGCTGGTTGTTTAAGCAGAATTGCCATTTGGTAATTCTTGCTTGTAACACTGCTTCCGCAAAAGCGTTACGGACGATTCAGCAAAAAGATCTTCCATTTATTGATCCCCGAAGAAGGGTATTGGGTATCATTCGTCCGACTGTCGAAAATATAGGACAAATAACACAGACTCGACACATAGGCATTTTGGGTACAACCGGTACGATTTCGTCAAGGTCCTATCCGCTTGAAATTGAAAAGTTATTTCCCGACATTGTTGTTGAAAGTGAAGCCTGCCCGATGTGGGTACCGTTGGTCGAAAACAACGAACACGATAAGCCGGGAGCTGACTATTTTATACAGCAGCATATCAATAATGTTCTTACAAGAGATCCGCTTATTGATACACTCATTCCTGCCTGTACCCATTATCCGTTGTTAGAAAAGAAAATACGCTCCCTTATTCCCGAATCAATCCGGTGGGTATCGCAAGGCAAGTTGGTGGCAGAAAGTTTAAAAGATTATCTGCACCGTCATCCCGAAATGGAATCAAAGTGTTCTAAAAACGCTGCCTGCCGATTCTATACTACCGAATCGGAACAAAAATTTGCCAATATGGCATCCACCTTTTTGAAAGGAAAAATCAAGGCAGAACGAATCAACATTGATAATGCGAAATGAAGCGACTCGAGAATTTGTCAGGGATCACCGGTTTGATGATGTCCGTAAATTAGCGCTTCAAACTGCCTCAAGAGTTGATAGGGAGGTAGATATTCCTTGGGCTTTAAATCAAATTGCAGGGCGGCAATTAGCCGAAAATAAAATCCCTGCATGGTTTCAATTAGAAAAAATTGTTTATCCGCCTCATCTTTCTTTAGAACAATGTTCGTCGGAACAAACCGCCCGTTATAAAGCAGGATTACTGTCTGGAACTTCTTTCGTTGATCTGACCGGTGGATTCGGAGTTGACTTTGCCTTTATTTCCGAAAAATTTCATGAAGCGTATTACGTAGAAAAGCAGAAAGAATTGTGCGAAATTGCAGCAATTAATTTTCAAACCTTAGGCTTAAGATCTGCCCATGTTATTACCTCGGATGCAACCGAATATCTGAAGAAAATGTCGCCGGTTGATGTGATTTTCATTGATCCGTCACGCCGTTCAACTACCGGAAATAAAGTGTTTAGCATCGAAGATGCCGAACCGGATGTATTGAAAATTCAAGATTTGCTTCTTGAAAAAGCCGGAAGTATTTTAATCAAGTTTTCGCCAATGCTTGATATTTCAATGGCTTTGAAACAGTTGAAAAATGTAAGCGAAGTACATATAGTAAGTCTTGAAAATGAATGTAAAGAATTATTATTTTTGCTTAAAAAGGATTTTGAATCAGAGCCTTTAATAGTTTGTGTGAATTTGGGTAAAAAAAACAGTCAGTCCGGAATATCTTTTCTACAATCGCAAGAAAAAGCAAGGCAAATCGGCTATACTTCCGAAATCGAACAATATTTATACGAACCAAACAGTTCTCTTTTAAAAGCCGGATTTTATAAAGGATTGACGGATTTGTATCCTATCCGGAAACTGCACCCTGACAGTCATCTGTATTCATCCAACCAATTCATTTCGGATTTTCCCGGACGAATTTTCAATGTAGAAACCTGCTCCTCTTTCAATAAAAAAGAACTAAAATACTTCTTGCAAGCGATAGATAAAGCCTCTGTTACCGTTCGCAATTTCCCAATTTCCGTTGCCGAACTGCGAAAAAAATTAAAAATAAAGGAAGGAGGGGAAATCTATCTCTTCGCAACTACCCTTGCTAACGGACAGCATGTGCTAATAAGAGTACGAAAGTGTTTTTTCTGTTGTCCCACCAGGACTCGAACCTAGGCTGGCTGAACCAAAATCAGATGTGCTACCACTACACCATGGGACAAACATATATGCTTTTTCAAAAAGCGCTGCAAAGGTAGTAATAATAATTGAAAGTTGAAAGTTGAAAGTTGAAAATTTTTATCTTGTGATTAGTAAGTAATAGTTTTTCTTACCTTTTTGAATCAATAAGTATTTGTTTCCCAACAGATAAGACGAGTCAATCATTGTGTCGGGAGATGTCAATTTTTCTTTATTAATACTTACTCCGCCACCCTGTACCATTTTACGCATTTCACCTTTGGACGGAAAAATAGCAGCCTTATCCGTCAATAAATCAATGGCTTTTATTCCGTTGGCTAATTCTTCTTTGGCGATTTCGTATTGGGCTACTCCTGCGAAGATGTCCAACAAAGTGGCTTCATCTAATTTTTTAAGCACTTCGGACGCGGAACCTCCAAAAAGAATTTGCGAAGCCTCAACAGCCGCATCGTATTCTTCCTGCGAATGAACCATTGTGGTTATTTCTTTTGCCAAACGTTTTTGTAAGGGACGCAAATGGGGCGCTTCTTTCTGTTCCTCAATCAATTGCTCAATTTCTTCAAGACCTAAGGCAGTGAAAATTTTGATGTATTTTTCAGCGTCTATATCGCTCACGTTCAGCCAAAATTGATAGAATTTGTATGGGCTTGTATATCGCTTATCCAACCAGACATTTCCCGATTCGGTTTTGCCGAACTTCCCTCCGTCTGCTTTGGTAATCAGCGGACAGGTCAAGGCATAAGCATCTCCGTTTGCTTTTTTGCGTATCAATTCCGTACCGGTTGTGATGTTTCCCCATTGATCGGAGCCTCCCATTTGCAAACAGCAGTCGTAGTTTTCATACAAATACAGAAAATCATACGCCTGAAGCAATTGATATGAAAATTCGGTAAACGACATTCCTTCATTGGATTCCGAACTGATCCGCTTTTTTACCGAATCTTTCGACATCATATAATTGACGGTAATGTATTTACCAATATCGCGAATGAAATTCAGAAACGAGTAATCTTTTGTCCAGTCGTAGTTATTGACCGTTACCGCTTTATTGGGAATATCGGATTCAAAATCAAGAAACTTGGATAACTGCATTTTTATTGCTTCTTGATTTTTCCGCAAAGTATTTTCGTCCAACAGATTACGTTCTTGCGATTTCATCGAAGGGTCGCCAATCATACCCGTAGCGCCTCCTACCAAAGCAATCGGACGATGTCCTGCCCGTTGAAAGTGCTTCAGCATCATAACGCCCACCAAATGACCGATATGTAATGAATCGGCAGTCGGGTCGAAGCCAATATATGCCGAGGTTACTCCCTTTTCAAGTTTATCTTCTGTTCCCGGCATAATGTCGTGAATCATGCCTCTCCATTTTAATTCTTCTACAAAATTCATTTTATGTTTCCGTTTATTTTCAGCCTGCAAAGACTTATACTTCTTTGGCTATTAGTTCTATCTGCGATTTGTTTTCGCGCAAATGATTTGTAATTATATCCCAAATGATTTCGTAATCAATACCAAAATATTCGTGAGAAATACGGTTGCGTAGCGAATACATTTCATACCACGGCACATCAGGATACTGCTCTTTTATTTCGTTAGGGATATTGTTTGCTGCTTCGCCTATAATTTCAAAGTTGCGAACAACCGCATCAACTGTTTTATAATCACGCTTAAAGTTTTCTAAATCACAGCCTTCGGTATATTCTAAAATACGGGCAATAGCCGTAACAATATCATCAAAATACATTTTATAACCACGCTTACTTTTCATTATATAATTAAATGTATTGTATTTGACTTAATACAAAAGGCTTAAATTGCTCTCTTAATGCATTGACAGTAACAAGGTCTATTTTGCGATGAAATGTTTTTTCGAGATAGTTTTCAAGTTTAAAAAACTGCCAACCTATTGGTCGTTCAAATTCTACAAGAATATCTACATCGCTGGCATCTGTATAACTACCGTCAGCAAACGAACCAAACAAACCTATTGTTTTTACAGCATATTCCTTCTGTAACTCAGGTTTAATCCGTTGTAACTTATTGATTACCTCGTTTGTGTCCATATTCTTACTTTTCACAGCGCAAAGGTATGAACTTTTTGTGGGTAAACCAATATGTCAAAGAATTTTTATACATTTGTACCCGATAAAATACAGCATCATTGTGAAAAAGAGCATCTTTATTATCGTTTTATTGTACTCGGTTTTTTCGACAAACGCCTATGCACGAAAGTTCAAAACCCAAGCCTTTTCAGACTTGGTGAAAACGTTGCAAGTAGGTGTAATGGACGATTTTCAGGCAGCGCCCATCATTGAATTGGAAAGTGGCCGGTTGATAGAAATCAGTTTTGATATGCTTGAGCCGGAACCTCGCCCTTATACTTATACATTGACCCATTGCAATGCCGATTGGAGTCAGTCGCAGTTGGTTCAATCCGAATTTATGAGGGGTTTTCAAAACCGCATACTTGACGATTATGCCATATCGTTCAATACAACAATGGATTATATCAATTATCGCGTAACGTTTCCCAACAACGATGTATATTTGAGAGTATCAGGCAATTATTTGGTACAGGTTTTTCCCGAAAACAGCGATATACCTGTTCTGCACGCCTGTTTTTCCGTAGTCGAGCCGCAGGCAACGATTGCAATGAATGTTACTTCTCAAACCGACAGAGGAATGAATAATTTTTTTCAACAGGTTAATTTTACTGTTGATTATGGAAACGAGGTGAGAGCGCCCATGCAGGATTTGAAGGTTTATGTCCAGCAAAACAACCGAATAGATAATGAGGCTGCGTTGGTAAGGCCGTTGAGGGTTCAAGGCAACCGGCTTGTTTTTGAACACAATCCCGATTTGATTTTTGACGGCGGAAATGAATACCGAAGTTTTGAAATGACTACCCGTCAGTATAATGGTTTAAATATCGAAACGATAGAGTTTCATGCGCCGTTTTTTCATGTTGTTTTACGACCGGATGCTATCCGGAGTAATCGTCCCTATTCGTTTATGGAAGACATCAACGGGAGATTTCTTGTCCGCTCTCTGTCGGCCGTAGATTTTAGTTTTGAAGCCGACTACCGGATTGTTCACTTTTATCTTCCCTGTGAAAAACCTTTTACGGAGAATGTGTATATTCTCGGCGAAGCATTTAATAATCTTTTAGACGAACGCAGCCGTATGGATTACAGTGAATTGGACAAAGGATATATCAAGTCGGCTATATTGAAGGAAGGTTATTATAATTACCTCTATGTTACCCGGAAGAACGATGAATCGCCTGCGAATATGGCAAGCATTGAAGGCAACTTTTTTCAGACGGAAAATGAATACCGGGTGATGGTCTATTTTCGACCGATGGGAGGACGGTACGACCGGCTGATTGGTGTTCAAACGCTTCAATTCAAATAGAATGTTGTTGTATGCTCCGGATATAGCCGTTGACCCGTATCTTCCCGAAACGGAAGCCCACCATTGTTTAAAGGTACTAAGAATGCGAGTAGGCGACAGCCTTCGAATAACCGACGGAAAAGGCAATTTCTATCAAGCCGAAGTCGCTGAGATATTTCACAAAACCTTGAACGCTTGCAGAGTGAATTTGTTGGAAACCATTCCTCAACCTCCGCTTTGGAAAGGGATTATTGAAATTGCTGTTGCGCCGACCAAAAATTCCGACCGGATGGAATGGTTTGCTGAAAAGGCGACTGAAATAGGCATAGACAAAATCACTTTTCTCCGCTGCCGGTTTTCGGAGCGAAAAGAAATGCCGCTTGAACGCATACGAAAAATCACCGTTTCGGCGATGAAACAGTCGGAGAAAGCCCAACTTCCCGCTTTACAGAAAATGACTGATTTTAAAGATTTTATAAAACAGGATTTTGATGGACAAAAATTCATAGCTTATTGTACTTTGGACAATAAGGTACCTTTAGCGCAAGTGTATCGTAAGAATGAAAACGCTTTGGTATTGATTGGCCCGGAGGGCGATTTCAGCGAAGAAGAAATCAGTTTGGCAAAAGCGTATGGATTTATTCCTGTTTCGTTGGGCGAAAGTCGTTTGCGGACAGAAACCGCCGCACTGACGGCTTGCCTGACTATTCACGTTTTAAAAATGATTAGTGGTTAATTTTGTCATTGCGGGCTTGAACCGCAATCCCCTGATAATCAATTACTGTTTTTCAGGAGATCCCGCGTCAAGCGCGGGATGACAGACTTTCGACACAATTAATATGAAAAAATGGCTGTTGCGAATCATACGATGGATAAGAAACCTGTTGCTGACGGTTTTTATCCTAAGTTTGTTTTTTGTACTTCTTTATAAATATGTTCCGGTATATTATACTCCTTTGATGCTGACTCGTTCGATTGAGCAGTTAAGGAGTAGTAAGAAAGTTCAAATTGCACATCAATGGACGCCTTTGTCCGAGATTTCTACCCACTTGGTTCAGGCGGTCGTCGCATCGGAAGACAACCTGTTCCTTGTTCATAACGGTTTTGATTTTGAGCAGATTGAAATAGCAAGGCAAGATGCTGCAAAAGGTAAAAGGCTGCGCGGAGCAAGTACGATTTCTCAGCAAACGGCTAAAAATGTTTTTCTTTTCTCGCATCGTTCGTGGATTCGTAAAGGACTTGAAACATATTTTACGGTTTTGATTGAATTTGTTTGGGGAAAAGAACGCATTATGGAAGTTTACCTGAATTCAATCGAAATGGGTGAAGGGATTTTCGGCGCAAAAGCAGTGGCAAAAGCCCATTTCGGTACGACGCCGGATAAACTGACTATTCCGGAAGCCGCACTGATTGCCGCCTCGCTTCCGAATCCGAGAGCGTTTAATTCGGGAAATCCATCGGCTTATCTATTGAAGCGGCAAGCAAAAATCACCTCGCTTATGTCTAAAATAATGCCGGTTGATTTTGATAAACCAAACAAAAAAGAAAAAAAGAAATGAACAAATTATCTTTCGTTGATTGGGGACTTATCCCTTATTCCGAAGCCTACCAAAAACAGCAAGAACTGTTTGAAGCGGCTATCCGGCAAAAAACGGAGCAAAAAGAAACGCAATCGACGGTTGTTTTTTGCGAACATCCGCACGTCATCACGATTGGGAAAAACGGCTCTGCTTCCAATCTTCTTTTTCAAGAGGAAATGCTGAAAGACAGACAAGTCGAATTGCACCGTACCGATCGCGGCGGAGATGTTACCTATCACGGCCCCGGACAGTTGGTCGGCTATCCGATAGTAGATTTGGAGGCGTTCCGTATGGGATTGAAAGCCTATATTTTTCTTTTAGAAGAAGTAATTATCCGGTTATTAGACCAATATGCATTGAAAGGCGAACGGTTCGCAGGCGCTGCCGGTGTTTGGCTGCAAACCAATGATCCGTATAAAGTTCGAAAAATCTGTGCCATTGGGGTCAAAAGCAGCCGGTATGTTACGATGCACGGATTTGCTTTGAATGTTTCTACGGATTTATCGTATTTTGGATTGATTAACCCCTGCGGATTCACAGACAAAGGCGTTACATCGCTCGAAAAAGAGTTAAATCGTAAAATAGATATGGAGCAGTTAAAAATCAGACTGACTGATATTTTCCAAACCCAATTTCATAACTTCCTCTAACTTCCTCTAACTTCTTATAACTTCTTATAACTTCCTATATCTTATACCCACACTGCAACGCTTTCCCCGGTTGTACCCAAAGATTGGTCACTTCAAAATTTACCTCCCTGTTGCTATTGGGTTTTAAGCGGATAGAAATTGTGTGATTGTAATAGGGTTTAATCTCATAATCACGAAAATAAACAACGTTTGTGTCGTGCGCTGTCTTTTTAAGTTGGAATGTCAAACCGGAATTATTGCGGATATACACCGTAACCCTGTCTGCCTCCCGTTTGATTTCTTTGATTTCAATCGAAGCCTCAAAAATGGAACGAAGATACTGCTCTTCCCCGATTAGTAAATCTTTATAATAAACTGCCGTTCGGCGATTATCAAGCGCTTCCCTGATACTTTCTGCCGTGCGATCTTTGGCAAAAATAAGGGTAATCGGGCGATGTTCCCCATTGGCAAAATCATAAAACGATTCAATGGGTTGATGAATATCTGACGAAGCGATCAAGGTCAGTTTTTTATCCAAAGCCCACTGAAAAGCTTCCTCACTGTAGGTATTTTCATTGATTACTTCAATGCCATTCATCCAACCCTTGTTATAAATTTCGGTATGTTCGGGCCACCAAAGCGTTGTGTCCGGTTGCTGCGCATCCCAGGCGGGATGATTCCAAAAGATAAATGCGTTTTGTTTCTTCGCTTCTGCAATCGACTCCCGCCAATCGTCTTTGGCAAGCGCATCTGCATCGGTGATGAAAATCGCATTGAAATGACCGGGAGGCATCGAACGGGTAATTTCACTGCCTTGG
>Ga0082212_10005127_pt1 | contig 17965 bp, 18 predicted proteins | sample TergutNt197P3_FD_71548 | JGI IMG/M metagenome (GOLD analysis project Ga0082212, IMG submission 71548) | Neocapritermes taracua P3 segment gut microbial communities from Petit-Saut dam, French Guiana - Nt197 P3 | ecosystem: Host-associated > Arthropoda: Insects > Digestive system > Gut ...
TTTTTGCGTCTTTTTACAAATCGTTATTTTCCGGATTACCAGAGCATTGTTGCTGATTTTTTTGCAGTAAGACTAAGAGTGGGTTTTGCACGTTGAGAAAGGGGCCTGTTTTTCAGCGGGCCCTAATTTCTTGACGCCAAGGTTCTGAATATCTTGTTTGCTAATGGTAATAAATGCTGGGCAGACACTTCGTAAAGAAAGTCCTTGTGCTTCGCAAATGCGGCTCCTGCGCCTACATACTTTCGATGAGCACTTTCGATGACTTTCGATGACATAAACTTTTACACAATGTTGGTTTGAATCTTACCTTGGGTATCTAGTATTATAGAGTCTTTACAAAAAGCAGCTACGACACCCATATAGCTGTAAAAACAAAAGGATAAGGTGAAATAACATGCAGACGTTTACAGGCTCAAGGATTTATGCAACGCTACTTCTCATCACTGTTTTCCTAGCAGGCATGGTTGGCTGCAATTCCCAGGAAAGTACCGCCGGCAGCAATGTTGAGCATTTCCGGATTGCCGTACAGGCAATGCCCACCACCCTGGATACTAACGCGTCATCCTCCAACGCCGGCATTCAAATCTATCACAATATTTATGACACACTGGTGATGCGTGACACCCGCGCCAACGAAGTCAAATTCATACCGGGTCTCGCCGAAAGTTGGCGGATGCTTGACGAGCTCACTTGGGAAATCAAACTCCGGCCCAATGTGAAATTTCACAATGGTGCTGTTATGACCGCCGAGGATGTGGCCTATTCCATGAATAGAGTCATCAAACAGGAGGATCCCGCATACATGGTCGTCTATTCCTACCTGCTCTCCAACTTCGCTGACTTTGAGGTCAAAGACAATCTTACCTTGCACGCCCATACGATAAAACCGGAACCCCTCTTTGAGCATTTGATGTCTGATTCTAATGTCGGCATCTCGTGCAAAGCTTATGTAGAATCCGTTGGGATCGATGCCGCTGCGCATGCCCCGGTAACAACAGCCCCTTATAAAGTTGTTTCCTTCGATTCCGGCCAGAAGTTGGAGTTAGAGCGTTTCGATGAATATTGGGGGGAGAAAGCCCCTTTCCAGAAGGTAACCTATACTTTGGTGCCGGAAATCCTTTCCCGCATTACGGCTTTGCAGAATAAGGAAGCGGATTTTGTCACCAACATCCCTCCCGATCAAGAAGGCACGTTAAGTGGCAATTCCGACGTCAAACTGGTGGGCGAAATCCTGCAAATGTATCATGTTTATCGCATTAACATGAACAACTCGATTACGAAAAACGCTGATTTGCGAGCCGCTTTGAGCTACGCCATTGACCGGCAGGCCCTTGTGAACTCTCTCTGGAAAGGTAAAGCGGAAGCAGCCGACAGCCCCCAGTTCAGCTCTTATGGGAAGCCGCTCTTCATCGCGGATAACCATGATATGCAATACGATGTGGAGAAAGCCAAAGAATTGCTGGCCCGCTCCGGCTACAACGGTGAACCCGTTCAGATTTACAACAGAGCCCATTATTACACCTATGCCGATTTGGCGGCCCTGGCTGTCATCGATATGTGGAAAGCCATCGGCGTCAATGCGGAGCTGGTGGAAGTGGAGTCTTTTTCCTACCCCAATGATGCTATAACAATACAAACATGGTCAAATCCCCTGTATTACATGGATCCCATGGGCTATATCGAACGGGCGTGGTCGCCGGAGGGTGAAGTCGCCACACCTCCGATTAGTCAATTCGTTCCTTCAGAGGAATACATCAAGCAATTTGAAATTGCCAGATTCAGTACGGATATTGACCAGCGCATAGCTGCCCTGAAAGCTATCTACAAATTCTTCGATGAAGAGACCCCCTTCATCTTCCTGTATAAACCTTACGAATCTTTTGGCATGAATGCCAATGTAGACTACCAAATTCCGAGCAATGTGCGCACCTATGTTATCGGGCTGCGGGCTGGTGAAATCAGCTTTAGCACCCCCTAAGGCAAACGGACATGATAATGTATATGGTCAAAAAAGCCTTCATCGCTGTGATAACCTTGTTTGGTGTGCTGGTATTCATCTTCATCTTTGCCAGGCTCACCGGCAGTCCCTTTGAAATTATGTACCCTGATGGCATGGCGCCGGGACAGCTGGAGCAATATAACGCCAAATATGGGCTGGATCAATCTTATGGACGCCAATTCGTTCTCTATCTGAAAAACGTACTCCACGGCGATTTTGGGGACAGTTTAAACGAAAGACGGCCGGTGACACAGATTTTCTTTTCCAGAGCCGGCGAGACTCTGAAACTTGGCGCATGGGCTCTCTTCATCAGCGTGATCCTTGGGATCACGCTGGGTGTCCTGATGGCTGTTTATCAGGGAAACATCCTGGTGAAAGCAGCCGACCATGCTATGTCTGCGCTCTATGCGGTACCCGGCTTTGTTCTGGCGATTTTCCTGCTGCTCATCTTTTCATACAGTTTGCGAATACTTCCCAGCCAGGGAGGGAGCAGTCCGGCTCATTATGTAATGCCGGTGGCCTGCCTTTGTATTGGCACAACCGGGGCCATTCCCATTATCAGACATGTTCGCAACAGTATCTTGGAAACGTTGTCTCAGGATTATATCCGGACAGCGGTAGCCAAAGGAATCGGCAAGAAAAACACCATTCTGCGGCACGCGTTCCGAAATTCTCTCATTCCGGTTTTAACTCAGATCAGTATTGTCATGGTTGATATCCTCACCGGTTCCCTCATCATTGAACGGACATTCTCATGGCCGGGCATTGGAACAACCTTGGTCAATTCCGTCATGAACCGGGATTTCACACTGGTTCAGTTCAGTGTCTTGATGTTGGCAGCTGTTGTGATTCTCATCAATTACCTCCTTGATATTCTCTATATGGTCGTTGACCCCAGAATTGAAGTGGAAGGTCCCAAGACATGATAAAGTCGTGGAACGAGTTGCCGTTGCTGGTCAAAGTGTGCGTGGTTCTTCTCTGCGTTATGGTGCTCGCGGTGGTTTTTGCTGATTTTCTCACGCCTTTTGACCCTGACAAGACGGATTTAATGAACACAACTTTATCGCCCATCTTTATGGGGGGCAGCTTGGAACACGTTTTGGGAACCGACGAATTGGGTCGGGACGTGTTCAGCCGGGTTTTGTATGGCGCCCGGATCAGCTTGGGGATAGCTCTGTTTGGACTTCTTCTTGGCTGTTCTTTTGGCCTGGTCTTGGGTCTGACTGCCGGATATTTTGGCGGATGGTGGGATCGGCTGTCCTTGCTGTTCATCAACTTCCAACAGTCCATTCCTTTCATCCTTTTTGTGCTGGTCGGACTGGTGATCTTTGGCCGCAGTATTCCGGTGCTGATCGTTCTGATGGGTATGGCCCGATGGGAGACGTATGCCAAAATAACCCGCGGATTGGTTCTAAGCCTGAAGAAAAAACAATATGTGGAGGCGGCAAAGTGTTATAACGCCTCCCCTCTGCGGATTTTGGCACGCTATATTTTTCCCGGGGTCAGAACCTATCTGATTGTATTGATCACCTTGAATTTTCCTTTGATCCTGCTGGTAGAAACGTCTCTTTCTTTCGTCGGCATCGGTGTTCAGCCGCCCACAGCGACCTTGGGGCAAATGGTGGGAACCGGAAAGAATTATCTTGTCACAGCGCCCTGGATTTCTGTCGCCCCGGCGATCATGATTGTTATGGTTGCTTATTGTATTCAGCATATTGGCGAACACATGAGAGAGCGGTTTGATGTGCGTCTATTGGAAAAATAAAGGAAGTGCGTTATGTCTACAGTCTTACAGGTGAAAAACCTGATGGTCGGTTTAAAAAACAGAAACGGCGTATCGTATCCGGTGGAACAGGTTAATTTTGAAATCCAAAGAGGCGAAACCCTGGCCCTGGTGGGTGAATCGGGAAGCGGCAAGTCCATGACAGCCCTTTCCATCATGGGACTGTTGCAGTCTTGGAACAGCTACTTGCATCCTCTCATCGAAGGAGAAGTTGAGTTCACTCCCAAACACGGCAAAACGATCCGTCTTGACAAACTTACGGAGAAAGAATTTGACAGAATCCGCGGCAAGGATTTAACCATGATTTTTCAGGAACCCTTGTCTGTCCTGAACCCGGTAGTCTCTGTGGGCAAACAGATTGCGGAGGTTATTCTGGCCCACGAGAAGATACGCCCGGCTGACGTAATCTGCCGTGTGATTGACCTCATGGAGTCAGTGGGCATCCCTGACCCGGCCGGCCGTTATAACGCTTTCCCCCACCAATTCTCCGGCGGCCAGCTGCAACGTATCACCATTGCCATGGCCATTGCCTGTGATACCAGCTGTCTGATCGCCGATGAGCCCACCACGGCATTGGACGTAACCATTCAGGCCCAAATACTTGATCTATTGAAAAAGCTTCAGCAGGATCGCAAGATGGGCATCCTTTTGATTACCCATGATTTTGGGGTTGTTTCGGAGTTCGCGGATAATGTGGCGGTAATGTACGCCGGACACATTGTCGAGTACGCCGCGGCTCACCAGATTTTTTCTTCTCCGCGCCATCCCTACACACGCCTGCTGATCTCCTCGATCCCCACCCTGGAAACGATTCCAGGCAAGAGACTGCCAACAAAAGATGATTTTCTGTCTGCAAGAGGCAGCGCCGCCGGGTCCCGCATATTCGACCCCCAACACAAGCTTGCCGCGACATTTGACCAGGTGGCTGCCGGCCATTATGTTTCTACCGCGTTTATGAGAGAGGCTTGCGCGTGAAAAAGATTTACCGCAAAAGAGGTATCCCTTATGAATGACACCCTGTTACAAATCGATAATATTAAGGTTTATTTCCAGGCCAAGTCCAACCTTTTCAGTAAAGGAGACGCCAAAGTCATCAAAGCTGTGGATGGGGTCAGCCTGTCGATCGCCAAGAATGAAATTCATGGACTTGTCGGGGAGTCCGGATCCGGTAAAAGCACTCTTGGCCGGGCTATTATGGGACTCAACCCGGTAACCGAGGGGGACATCCTCTTTGGCGACAAGGGCATCTCTTCTCTTCCCGGCAGGCAAAAGAAAAAAGAGCGGCTGAAAATTCAGATGGTGTTCCAGGATCCCAATAACTCCCTTCCTCCTCACATGAAAGTTGACCGCATTCTGGGTGAACCAATTCTCATTAACCGTTTGCTGCCAAAAAATAAGATTGTCGACCGGGTTCGGGAGCTTCTCGGTTTGGTTGCGCTGCCGCCAGAGTTTGAAAGCCGCTACCCCCATCAGTTATCAGGCGGGCAGAAACAACGCGTTGCGGTGGCTCGCGCTATGGCTCTGGAGCCTCAGTTGATTGTCGCCGATGAGCCGACTTCCTCGCTGGATGTCTCAGTGCAGACACAGATTTTGAACCTGCTGTTGGAACTGAAGGAGAGTCAAGGTCTTGCTGTTCTTTTCATATCTCACAACTTATCTGTGGTACGCCATATGTCAGACTCCATTTCGGTGATGTGTCAAGGAAAAATTGTCGAGCAAGGGAAAACCCAAAAGGTCTTTGACAACCCTGAACACGCCTACACAAAAACATTGCTGGCAGCGATTCCGCAGATGAAGGCTCCGGCAACAGATGACGCAAAACAGGATCACGAACATGAGGATGCTGCTGTATGGGAAAATAACGGAAGGGAAGATGCGATATGTCTGTAGGCAATATTGGCTGCGATGTCTGCCCCGAATTGGCAATTGGACTGGAAAGAAAAGATTTCCTCGATCAAATTGGAAGAGAGCAGTTATTTCTTTTAAGAATACAGAACCTTGCCGAGCATGAGTTTTCAGGCGTTTTCTGTTTTCAGCCTCCATTAGAAGCGGCACCGTGCCGTAAAAAGAGTATTTGGCTTGATGCCCTGTCGGGGGGACAGACAGTGGAGATTCCCCTGTCCTACACCTTCAGTCTTGGCGGTCGTCATCAGTTTTGCGGGTGGATTGAAGGACAACAAGCTGCTACCCTGTGGAAAGACACTGTTTTTCTGTCCGGCGCCGGTTTTTATTCGGGAGATACCCATACCCATTCCAAGTACAGTGACGGTAAAGGGACGCCGGCCGAAAACAGGTTTTCCATGATAAAGAAAGGGCACAGTTTTCTTTACAGCACAGACCATAATACTCTGGAACACCGACAAGAGATTCTTGATTTTCATAAACAGGATGAAGCAAAATCTTTTCTCCATATAGCCGGTTATGAGTTTACATCCCAGTATGGCCACGCTTTGGCCTACGGAGCCGCCAACACCGCCGACCCCAACCGTATCCGCCAGCCACGAGACCTTGCCAGGTGGCAGGATTTTGTTCATGATACGCAAAAACAAGGCGGATTCGTCTTTTTGGCCCACCCTTATGAGGCTCCTGAGTATGAATTCGGGGATGATGTTTTGTCTGGACTTGATGGAATAACAGGGATTGAAGTTTGGAATAATTTTAATTACCACGCCATCGATAGTCCCAACCGTCAAGCTTTCCTTATGTGGGATAAACTGAACATGGCCGGCAAAGGACGCTATATCGGGAATGCCGTCTCCGATGCCCACTATGCCTCAGGACAAGGCAACCCATTTATCAAGGGTTATTTGACGCAGCTGAGCACGGAAGAGGTTCATCTAATGCTGAAAAGAGGCCGGTTTTTTGGCAGCAATGGCCCGGAGATCGTTTTTTCCATGGACGGAAAAGGCATAGGCGATACCTGCAGGTTGGCTCAACCCGCGATGGTTCATGCCCAGCTCAAGGTGTTCGATCCTCTCGGCAGATTAGAGGGAATTACGCTGCTTCGTGGTACAATTCACGGCCATAAGATGCAGGAAGTCCTGCATGCAACCCCTCAAGGAGAAGCGGAGCGCACCTTATGGGAAAAGGATTGGTATTTCTACGTCACGCCGGGAGAATTTTACCGGATCGAAGTGCTTAGCGAGATGGGAATCGCCGCTTTAAGCAGAGAATCAGAAAAACAAAAAAAAGGGTTCGCCTTCAGCAATCCCATATGGGTGGAGGTATAGTGCTCAACCAATTTTTTAAACTCAAAGAGCCGGAACCCTGGCCCTATGGTGCAGTCTTGGAACACTCCGTGCCGGAATTATTTCCAGTACACAGCCGATATATGTTATAATCTAGAAAACTCATCTGGGGGTGGCACTTTTGAGTGTTCTTTGGGATAAAGCCAAAGAGGTTCTGATTGCTGTGCTACCCATTACAGGTGTGGTATTACTTATACAGTTGATTTTTTGGCTGTTCGGCATACCTATGCCCGGAGCAATGATCGGCCGATTTCTGCTGGGCTCCCTTCTCGTCATTGCTGGGTTGTCCGTTCTTCTTCTTGGTGTAGAAATCGGCATTACGCCTCTTGGTATGAACATCGGTACGGTTCTGTCTAAGCAGAATAAGCTGTGGCTTCTTGCTGTATCGGGATTTGTCGTTGGGTTTTTCATCTGCATCGCCGAACCCGATCTGCAGATATTGGCCGGGGAGGTGCATGCCGTCACAGCCGGCCAGATTGGCAAGATGTTGATGCTTGTGACGGTTTCATTGGGTATCGCCCTTATGCTGGTAGCCGGCCACATCCGCATCGTCTATAATTTCCCAATCCGCATTATGGTCTCTGTTATGTACGCCATAGTTCTTATATTGGCGCTGTTGACAAGGGACAAACCTGAGTTCTTAGCCATATCTTTTGACGCGTCGGGGGCCACAACAGGCGCGCTGACTGTTCCGTTCATCCTGGCGCTGGCCTTGGGCGTATCCGGCATGAAAAAGGACAGCAAGGCTTCAGAAGAGGACAGTTTCGGGCTGATCGGCATTTCCTCGGTCGGCGCCGTAATCGGTGTACTGATGTTGGGATTTTTCATCAAGACTGAAAATATGACAGGCGTTCTGTCCGGTAAAGCCTCTGAAAGTATCGTTGAAATGATCTCGAATATCGCAGGTGATTCATTTATGGCAATCATTCCGATCATCATCATTTTCCTGGTGTTTGAATTTGTTGTGTTCCGTATTACTAAACGCATGAAGCGGCGTATGTTCGTGGGGCTTATTTATACATGCCTGGGACTCATTGTGTTCCTGCTGGGCGTGAATATCGGATTCATGGAATTAGGCGTTGAGCTAGGCCGAACCATTGTCTCGTCCGGCGGCGCCCCATTGTCTGTTCTGGTAGGCTTTGTGCTGGGACTTGTGACCATACTGGCTGAACCGGCGGTTTATGTGCTAACCCATCAGATTGAGGATGTCACAGCGGGTTCTGTGCCACGCAAGATGGTGCTGGGCGCTTTGTCAATCGGTGTGGGTACGGCGGTTGGACTGTCGGTTCTACGCATTACGGTGCCCGACCTGCAACTCTGGCATTTTCTGTTGCCTGGGTTTGTTCTTGCGGTTGCGCTGTCGTTCCTCACGCCGAAACTGTTCGTAGGCATCGGATTTGATTCGGGCGGTGTAGCTTCCGGCCCCATGACCGCTACCTTTATTCTGGCTTTTACACAGGGAATCGCAGACGCGGTATCGGGTGCCGATGTGTTCAAAGACGCATTCGGTATGATCGCTATGGTGGCCATGACTCCGATTCTCGCCCTGCAAATCCTGGGACTCATATATAAATATAAGTCGAAAGCGGCTCAGTCTGTTTTGTTGTCGGGAGGTGGTCAAAATGAAGAAATTTGATTTGCTGTGTTGCGTGGTCAATAACGGCAACGGTTCAAAAATACTTAAGCTGGCGAAAGAACATGGTGTACACGGCGGCACCATATTCTTGGGGCGCGGTACCGCACACCGAAACAAAGTCCTGGATTTTCTGGAACTGACCGACATCCGCCGGGAAATTGTGCTGATGGGCACCGAACGCGGTTCTGCCCTAGAGGCTATGAGGTATATCGCAGAGGAAATGTCTTTTCACAAACGCAACAGCGGCATCTGTTTTTCCTTCCCTATCAAGAGTGTTGTGGGTATACGGAATCTGATGCACATTAATCTAGAAAATCGGGAGGCCTTGAAAGACGCCATGTACAACGCAATTTTTACGATCGTGGAAAAAGGGTTGGCCAAAGAGGTTATCGAGGCGGCCACCGCGGCAGGCGCTCGCGGCGGCACCATAATCAACGCCCGCGGTTCAGGCATACATGAGACTGAGAAGGTGTTCTCCATGCCAATCGAACCCGAACGCGAGATCGTCATGATTCTGGCCTCCGGTGAGACTACGGAACCCATAGTCGAAGCCATCCGGAAGAAGCTGCGCATCGACGAGACAACAAGAGGCGTACTGTTTGTACTGGGTACCAGTGAGGCACATGGGTTATTTTAAATACGGCTGCCCCTCTGTTTACCACCCATTGTTGACTACCACTTTACCCTTGCATAATCCTAGATAATTCTGCGGCTATGTCTACACTCTCAATACGCATTATGCTTTCTTCGGATGTGCCGTAACTGAGCAGATTGATACTCCCATACCATATGATACGCTGATCTATAACAGCAAATTTCTGATGGATACGATCCTTCGTCTTTACTGCAATTCTGTTCTGCTTAAGCAGTTCGATACATTCCTTGATTTTTGTTCTGTCCTTTTCAGCGTAATCGTCAGGCGATTTAGTCATGACTGTCACTTTTGTACCAACAGCAGCTAAATAACTCAATGAGGACAAGATCCGTTTTTTCGTTAAAAACGGACTTACTATGAGCGTCTCTCTTTTGGCCGTTAAAATATCTTCCGAATAAATAGGATAGAAATTCCTGCTGTCAAAAATAGAATGGATTCTTTCTATGACCTGCGGCGCCCCTTTCGCTTTATACCCAATGGCGGCGTAGCCCCTTAAGCGTTTTTGATACATCTTTTCCAACATCGCCACATGAACATCCACATAATCATATATTTGCACCTCTTCTTTATTGTCAAACAGCCTGTGCAATCGTCCGGCATATTGCTGGACGGTTCCTTTCCATGATATTGGCATAGCAAGAAATAAAGTATCCAGCCTCGGCATATCAAATCCTTCGCCAACATATTTTCCTGTTGCAATCAATAGAAACGGCTTATCCTCCGGAATATCCGAAATCGTTTGCAGCAGTTCACGACTTTTCTTTGCCCCTAAACCCCCGGTCATGGAAATCACATTTTGAGCAAGGGGTTTGAGTTTATCAGCCAAAATCTTAACGTGCTCTGTGCGTTCGGTAAGTATAATGGGGTTCCTACCCTGTTCCAGGGCGGTAACAACATCCTGAACAATCAAATCATTTCGGATTTCGCTGTTTTGGATATCCCGATAAATCTCCGCTATTTCCCATTTGTCATCCCGGTGGATAGGCTTTTGGAAACGTGTAAACCGTGGGATGATAAAGTGTTCAAAAGGCCGTGCCTCCGCCTGGCTTTTCGCGTCTACTTTATAACGGATTTTGCCGCATTGCATATAGATAATGGGATGACGCCCATCCTGCCGTGTTGGTGTGGCAGACAGGCCATACACGTATTGAGCCTTGACTGTTTTGAGTATCTTTTCAAAGCTAAACGCAGATACATGATGGCATTCGTCAACAATAATCATTCCGTAGTTTTGAACAAGCTCTCTAACTCTTACTTTGCCCTGGCACAAGTTGGCTTCCTCGCCGGATACCAAGGACTGCATAATAGCAACATCAACAATACCACTGAGATTGTCCTTACCACCACCGATTTGTCCAATAACACCTTTCTTCCTTTTTCGTCCTTTTGGGGTAAACTCAACAACCGGTTCTTCATTGATAACCAGAAAAGTGTTTAGTTGGGTTATCCATTGAGACAAAAGATTTGTCCTGTGAACGAGCACAAGGGTATTCACTTTGCGTTCAGCGATCATGTATGCGCCGATAACCGTTTTTCCGAAAGCGGTAGTTGCGGACAAAATACCATTCTCATGCTTGAGAAGCGCGTCCGATGCCTGTTGCTGTTCGTCGCGCAACGTTCCATGGAATTCGATATCTATCTTGCGTCCTTCGTTGATTTCGTTAATCTTATTGACTTTCGCGCCATTTTCTCTGATAATTTGGGTAACATCTTCTTCCAAACCACGTGGCAATCCTAGATATTTCTCTGATTCTTCGGAGCAAGAGATAATCCGAGGTTTGTTATAAGTGGATAATCGCATAGACTGAGCTTTGTAAAACTCGGGGTTCCGGAATGCGGCTAATCGTTTAAGAGCAGTCAACGCTGGATTTGAAACGCCATCTTTCTTGATATAAAGCATATTGGAACGGACAATATCTACGGTTTCCGGAAAGTCGAACCTTGCCTTGGCACAGGTTAATTTCACTGTCTGAGTCATCAGTAGAGTGGGTTTTCTGCCTTCCCATGGTTTTTCTTCGTCCTCATTTTTGCGCAAAATGCCCAGTTCCCCAAGCGGAGAAAGATCGCGGATGAACTGTTCAATTTCTTCTAAAGTATATTTCTTGATACTATACAAATAAGCCCATTGATCAGCATAAGGGTTGAAATGATCATCGACAAATTCGCTGTTATTCTGCTCCCGTGGTATTTTTTGAAGTGGCAGTGCGATCAGGTTGCCAAATCTTCCTTTGGGCAAAGTGTCTTGTGCGGGAATCAAGCGGTCGTAAGTTCTGAATGTTACTTCGTGGTGTTTGTCCATAGCGCAGGTTATAAGACTGCTCCCGAATTTCCGCGCCGTACTTGCCGGGATACTACCAGAAAAGAATATCCAAAAGTGGATACCATTGCCAGAGCGGGATCGCTCCACTGCCATGCTTATATTCTTTTCGACACATACATCACGGATTGCGGATACATCCCGCAGTAATTCTTCCCAAGTGTGTTCCTTCCCATCAAAGTCAAAGGCTAAGAAGCGGCATGTCTCATCAGGGAGCATAGGATAGACACCGATTGTCAATTTTCCTGTTAGATGTTTTTCTACTGCGTTAGCGTCAAACCTGATAAAATTCTGATTTGTACATTCACCGCACTTCACCTTATTGCTGCTATTTTTAGGACAGAGGGGATTCCACGCGTTATAACATGCGGGAACATATCCGGCGGCGCCTTTTTTATTCTCATAGCGTTTGGCAAACACATCCTCCCGCCCGGTAAAAAGTGATAGAAACAGGTCCACTTTTTCATTTGGTGGACTGTGATCGTGTATGCCGACTGGCAGCGGCATTTCGGAAAGCTCATCTTTATGAGTAAACCGCTTGACCCACTGCCCGTTATGTTCAACAACCTCGTTCCACATCGCTGCAGGACGCACCCATATATCGTCGCCAGACAAGGTGCATGCGCGGTAAACAACCATCTTCTCCAGCGTTTCGCTGTGTGTAGCCGTTCCTATGACTTCATATTCGTTCCCTTTAAAGTGAATGTATTTACCGAGCTTGACTGACATAAAAAAACTCCATGAGCAGCTTCACATATAAAAAAGATTGCGAGAAGCCCTGTAAGGTATCTATACGTAAATTTAGGATCATCATATCAGAACTTGCCTAAAATCACAATATCACATATAGAATGAATGAAAAGAGTGACCAAATAGTTATTTTCAAGACAGATGACGAAAAAATCACTGTTGCTGTCATTCGATTGACCGTTTTGTATGTTTCCGCATACTCTTCGGGGCTTCTTTCTCGCGCTATAGAGGCAGTTGGCTGCAACGGCTTTATATGCGTACTTCGGGAGGCGTAGAAGTTTGCTGTTCGGCTACGATTTCATCAATCTCATCAAGCACTCCTTCGTCCCCAGTGAGGTGGAACGGTTCGTACCCAACTTCAAGCAGATGCAATATATGATACTGCTTATCCCTCTCGACAAATTGCATAGGCGTCAGGTTGTGTCGCCGCATATATTTTCTCGCAATGCCTACTTGAAAATAAGCCACCTCGTTGAATTTCCGAGTTTTCATCACTACACCTCCATCCAGCTTTCCCAGTCGCCTGACAATTCCGCGTTCAGCATATCCTCCACATAAGGAGCCGCTTCAAGATATAGAAATGATTTTGGATTTGTCAGCAGCTCATATGTTTTTGTTGCCATGAATAATCTCATAGCATCAGTCACAGGGATACCCTGCTTCTCTGCATAATCATCCACAACCTGAGCGGCTATAGACTCTATGCAGATTTCAATGATATTATCATTGACTTCTTTCATCGGATTGTCCTCCTTCCCTTCAAGTGGAGCAGGTCAGCCGCACGCTGAGTCCCGAAGAAAAACTGCCATGGCAGGTTTTCCGGCTCTATGAGCGCAATCAATGCATCAATAGCTTTATCCGTCATAACCTCTCCTTTGGTCAGCGGCATAACGGTTTGTATTGCTGCGCGAGTATTGTCGTTCGCCGTTGGGCCTGTTACAATATCATATTCATGCAGTTGAGCTTTGCTTTTGCTTTCGCGATTGAGAACTACGAACCGCATCCAGTCTCTGTCGGCGGCTGTGAACTCCTTTACGTGAAGTGTTCCCAAGTTGTCATGGTCGAAGTCGAACGTATAGAGCCAAGGTGTGACGTTTTTCTTCACACCGCGCAGAGCAAAGCGTTCTTCTTCGATAATCTTATTCCGAGTTGCAAGACGCTCGGCATGACGAATATCACGAGAGGTGTAAAAGCCTTGCCCGAAATCCTTGTTGCCCTTTCCTTTGGTTATGTCGATTTTATCAAACTCGCAGATAGTCCCGTGATAGAGCGTTATGATATTTCCCATGTATTGATTCCTCCTTCTGTGCCACTTTACTGGCTATAATTTTACCGTAGACATTGCAGATAGCCAAGACAATTTCCTTAGCATCTTCAACTCTATTATATAACAAAGCCGTAAAGGGTAATTTGAAGGGTAATCCGCTCCTCCAAAAAAGAAAAAAGGCCTGAATCCCTTGGTATTACAGGTCTTTCGTCGTTCCAGGTTTGGTGCGAGTGACAGGACTCGAACCTGCACCCCGGAGGACTGGTTCCTAAGACCAGCGCGTCTGCCAGTTCCGCCACACTCGCAAGAAAAGCCAACCAATTCTCACTTGACATTATCATAATCGCGGGACAAATTCAAGTTGTCCCCCTTCACTCGTTACAGAGCAGACCCCAGCCGGAGGGGCAGGAGGGGACAATGGACAATGGACAGTGGACAATGGACAATGGACAATGGACAATGGACAATGTGAGAAATTAGCCGATGACACAATGGCTTCATATCATGAAGTCCCTTATTTATGAGAGGATAGCCTTCACCATTGTCCGTTGTCCATCCTACCATCTTGTGTTCCTCATTGTCCATTGTCCATTGTCCATTGCTCCGGCTGGGGTCTGATCTCTATTTCTTCCCCTTCTTCACCAGCACAACATTCAGCAGCGAAACAAGGATCGCCATACCAACACTAACGATAAATCCTTTAAGGCCGACGATCGCCATCCCCGGCACAAGCCACGCCGCCAGTTCCACCATCAGCGCGTTCACAATCAGGCCGAACAACCCCAGAGTAACCAGCGTAACCGGCAAACTCAGAAACTTAACAACCGGCCTGATGGCCATATTCACCAGCCAGAGCACCGTACCCGCCGCGAACAACCCGACATAGAAATACTCACCCTCAGCCCTCACAATATCAGGAAAAAAATACCACGCCAGAAAGAAAACCGCAACACAAACAACCCATTTCAGAACCTGTTTCATAACAATCCTCCTACTCAAGTGTTCGCTTTTTCAACAAAGCCATCTCCCCGCGAATCTCGGCCTCTACGCCGCTCAGAAACGCTTCCCTCTTATCCGGCGTCATCACATGCTTGAACCTTCCCTGGGCGCTAAAATACTCCTCCAACCCCCGTGGCTGAGCAGTTCCTTCCACCAGCCCCTTAGTCGGATTGCTGAACCGTGTAATCGATCCATTCTCAGCCTCCCAGAGCAGGTTAACCCCGCTCCGCACAGCCAACCGCGCCAGCTTGATCATATCTTTGCTCTCAAATCGCCAGCCCGGATAACAAGGCGCGAAAATCTCAATATACTTCAGCCCCTTGACGCTTTTCGCCTTAACCACCTTATCATAAAGATCCGCCGGGTAGGCCAGCGAAGCCGTCGCCATATAAGGCACACGATGATCCAACATCAACAAAGGCATATTCTTCTTGCCCTCAACCTTACCGCTGGGCGTCGTCGTCGTCACGGCGTGAGCCGGTGTCGCGGCGCTGCGTTGAACGCCCGTGTTGCTGTAAGCCTCGTTATTATAACAAAAATGGATAAAATGATCGTTGCGCTCCGCTGCCGCCGACAAAGCCTGGAACCCGATATCATAAGTCCCGCCGTCCCCGGTCCATGTAATAACCGTCGGCAACTCCCCCTGCAAACGCCCCTTCATCGCCTGCGCCTCCAGTGCGTAAACAACCCCGGAAGCCGAACAAGCCGCCGTGGCAAAACAAACATTCATCGCCGGGTAATTAAACGCCATCTGGGGCGTCAGACCCATGCTGGCCACCGTACACGAAGGGGTCAGCAGCATAATCACATTGGATCCCAACGCCTTGCCCACCATTCTCAGGGCCAGCGTAGACGGACAGCTCGCGCACGACCCATTACCGGACAAAACAATCTCCTCAGCCGGCAAATCTTTTATGCGGGTTGCCATGACGTCGCCTCCTTCCCCTGAACAGCATCCTCAACCATACGGGCCATATACTCCCAAGTTAGATCTTCTCCGCCGATACCCATAACGCGGTCAAAGACCCGGATATTCTTCTGCCCGTAAAGAGCCGCCTTCAGTTCAACCGCCAAAATCCCGCTGTTCATGCCAAAAGAATAATTCCGCTCCAACACCACCGCCGCAGCGCCCTCAGGCAGCACCTCCACCAACGCCTCCGCCGGAAACGGCCTGTAGACACGAATCCGAATAACACCTGCTTTAGTCCCCCGCTCCCGCAGCGCGTCCGCGCTCAGCTTCGCCTCGGCGGCCATAGACCCCATCGCCACGACAAAAACCTCCGCGTCTTCCGTCCTGTACAACTCCAGCAAATCACCATCCCACATCCCCGTATGATCCCGGTACAGCGCCGCGGCCTCGGCAAACAAAGGTTTGGCCTCCTCCTGGGCCCGCTGAATGGAAGCCCGGTGTTTGCCGTAATACTCCGTCGCCGTCACATTGGCATAACTGCTCGGTTGCGCCGGATCAAGGCGCCAAAGCGGCTGATACGGCGGCAAAAACGCGTCAATAACCTCCTGGTCCGGCACAACAATGCCCGAAGCGCAATGCGAAAGCACAAAACCATCAAAATTAACCATCACAGGCAGCTGCGCCGCTTCCGCGATCCAAAACCCCTGAATAATAGCGTTATAGATCTCCTGCACAGAGGCTACATACATCTGCAGCCAAGCCGTATCCCGCTGAGACAACGAATCCTGATGGTCCACCAGAAGCGCCCAAGGCGGAAACACCGCCCGGTTCACATTAGCCATAACCATAGGCAGACGACCGCCGCCCACCAAATGCAAAACCTCATGCATATAAAGCAGCCCCTGGGAAGCCGTCGCGGTAAAAACCCGCGCCCCCGCGGCAATCGCCCCCGCGCAGGCCGCCATGGCGCTATGCTCCCCTTCCACAGGCAGAAACCGACAATCCAAAGTCCCCTCTTCCACCATAGCGGCCACAGTTTCCACCACACTGGACTGAGGAGTAATCGGGTAAGCCGCCACAACATCAACTCTGGCGCTGCGCACAGCCAAAGCCGCCGCGTGACACCCTGTTTCCAATAAACGCTCACTCATGACGACGCCGCCTCCTTCTCCATCACAATGGCCTGCGTCGGACACTCCGCGGCACAAATACCACAGCCCTTACAGTAGGTATAATCAATCGCCAAGCTTGCCTTATCAATAACCGCCTCAGGACAAAACACCCAGCAAAACAGGCAAGACGTGCACAAATCCTTATTCAGCACCGGCCTCTCCAGACGCCAGGACCCCGTCTGCCCCGACACGCCTTTCTGAGGAAACGAAATCGGATGAACATTCATGCCGACAACCTCCCTTCCTGCGCCAAGACAGCAGATAACTCCTCCGCGCCCCGCACCTCTGTGTAACCCCGCAGAGCCGCCTCCACAGAAATCTCATTGCCGACAGACCACTTATAAGCGATTCCCTCCGCCACAGACGCCTCCGACAACCCCAGCACCTTCGCCATAGCGCCAAACATCGGCACATTAATCAGCGGCTGACCCATCAGCACAAGATTATGAGCCCGCGCGATCCCCCAAGCATCCACACAGCAAACCGGAACACTCCGGCCACTCTGATCGGTCATCCCCGAGAACCCGGCCTGCCCCTCTGACCCTCGCCCACAGTTCACAAGCATAGCCCCCTGCGGGTGCAGTCCCTGCTGCAAAGCCACGGGCACAAGCTTATCACTCAGCGACACCAGCAAATGCGGCTGATAGACCTGACTCCTCAACATAATCTCCGAATCAGACAGCCGCATAGCCGTCCTCACAGGCGCGCCGCGCCTCTCCATCCCAAAGAACGGCAACGTTTGCACATGTTTGCCCAACTTCAACTGGGTAAAAGCAACAAGTTCGGCCAAAGTAACCGTTCCTTGCCCGCCGTATCCATGTATGCGTATTTCCAGCACACGACTCTCCCCTTTATTCAAATTCAGAATTGCGCAAACCACAAATCACATAAGGGATGGATCCCTCAAAAAAACACGAATCCACGCAAGCAAACCCAATAATTTGTTTGCAGCAAATTATTTTCTAAGTATATCATATCTGCGCTTGAGAAGATATACACCCTGTTTGGCAATGGACAATGAAAGACAATGGACAATGGACAATGGACAATGGACAATGGACAATGGACAATGGACAATGAAAGGCAATGGACAATGGTTTGACTGGGGTGTAGATATTTTTTGTTGGTAGAATCAAAGGGTGCGAGAGCGGTTGAAACAATAGGAGAGGAAAGGTTTTTCCACATCACAAAACCAAAGGCCGCTTTCAGCCTTGGCTTTTAGCGTAAGC
>Ga0082212_10005128_pt1 | contig 17965 bp, 12 predicted proteins | sample TergutNt197P3_FD_71548 | JGI IMG/M metagenome (GOLD analysis project Ga0082212, IMG submission 71548) | Neocapritermes taracua P3 segment gut microbial communities from Petit-Saut dam, French Guiana - Nt197 P3 | ecosystem: Host-associated > Arthropoda: Insects > Digestive system > Gut ...
CGTCGTCATCAGCGCCTTCGGTCACGTCCCCTTCGACGGATCCCAGCTCCACCTCTTCTTCTGCGGCCTCATCGGCCCAGGCGAAACCCATGCCGGCAAGCGGCACAAGCGAGAAGCACAGGACCAGGCTGAGCAATACGTAAAGAACTCTTCTTCTCATGATAGTTTCCTTTTGATTCTCCCCTTAAACAAATGAATAGAAAGCTAGCGACCATTCTAGCAGTCAGTCAGGCCAAAGATAAGGCAATATTTGTATTAAAAGTTACGCTTTATATAGTTCGTCGATCATAGAGGAGATGCGCTCGCCATAACCAACACCTGGGACCGCCCATTTGCCGTTCAGAGCCTCAAGCGTTGTAGCTGATCCTTTGGTAACCAGGTCGAAACGCGGGTCGACCAAGGGATTCTTCAGGTCGGAGGCCTTCAAGCCCGGCACCGCATAGGCCTTCAGGTGCTGCACATGTGCCCTGACCCCTTCACGGACACTGCTGAAGGTTGCGCCTCCAACACTGCCGGTTGCGCCCAAGCCACAGAAGTTGCACTGATCGACCTTCACATCGCCGCCAAAGCCCAGCCAGCCGGTCTCATACATGGCCTGGCAGAACACCACCTCAGGCCTCACGCCTTCGGCAATCGCCTCCTCATACACAATCTGGCAGAAATCCCGGATAGTCGGCGCTCCCTTGGTAGAGTAAACCGACGCGGGATAGGTGCGGCCGGTGGCGTTATATCTGCGGGCCATCTGATCGACCGTGGTGCTCGTGGATCCCATTATCGGTGTACCGGATACCGGCGCCAGCTCCTTGAAAGCCCCAGCGGTGCTTCCCGGAGCTTTATCGCCCTTGGGAACAAGCATGATCTGCAGCGCTTCCATGCGGTAGCCATACCCCGCCGAACCAGCGCTCGCGCCGTTCTTGGCCCAACCAAGCCAACCAAAGTTCGCGCAATGGACGCGGTAGTACACATCATAGCGATCCGCCATCTCACCAGTCAGCCTGATCTGGATGGCCTCCACCTGACGCGACTGTCCCGTGGTCCCTGCGATTTGACCACCGTTCTTCCAGCCCTGCCAGCCAAGGAGGGCGCAATGGGCGTTGTATTGGATTCCTCCAGGATACTGTTGGTTAACCAAGGAGACCCTCAGTGCCTCCACCCGTAGGCTACGGCCAGTAGTCCCTGCTGTGGCGCCGTCAGCAGCATAGCCCTGCCAACCTACGTTTTGGACATGGGTGGAATACTGCACATAGGACTTCTGCTTGTTTGCTCCAACGGTGCTTCCCGGCGCTTTACCACCCTTGGAAACAAGCACGATCTGCAACGCTTCCATGCGATAGCTATACCCCGCTGAGCCAGCGCTCTCACCATTCTTCGCCCAACCAAGCCAACCCAGGTAGGCGGAATGGACGCGGTAATACACATCGAAGCGATCCGCCATCTCACCAGTCAGTCTGATCTGGATAGCCTCCATCTGACGCGACTGCCCCGTGGTTCCGGCAACCTCACCACCGTTCTTCCAACCCTGCCAACCCAAAAAGGCGCAATGTGCGTTGTATTGGATCCCTCCAGGGTATCCCTGGCTTGCCAGGGATATCTTCAGCGCTTCCACCCTCAGGCTGAGGCCGGTTGTCCCCGCAACGGTTCCGTTGGTTACGATGCTGTTCCATCCCTGGTTCTGCACATGCGCCTGGTAGGCAACAGAAGAAGAGACAATGCTGCTCTCCCAATAGGGAGTGCCGGTCGGTCCAGGAGCTGCCGCTCCCTTAGGCAGGATCACCACCTGGAAAGCCTCTGTTTTGTAGAGGGATCCAAGGCCGCCGGCAGAGGCGCCGTTCTTAGCCCAATCAAGCCACCCAAAACTGGAGATGTGCGCACGGTAATAGACATCGTATTGGGCTTCCATCTTCCCGGTAAGCCTGATCTGGATGACCTGGATCGCCTTCGACTGTTTCTCGGTACCAACAACAGCGCCGTCACTCTTCCAACCCTGCCAACCCTCGTTCTGGATAAAGGCGTTATATTGTATCGAGCCGGTCACCGGTTGGTTCTGCAGCTCGATGTTGAAGGCCTCGACCGCCTTACCCTTGCCCGTGGTCCCCGAAACCTTCTGGTCATACACAAAGCTCTCCCAGCCAAGAGTCCCTACATAGGACTGGTATTTCAAAAGCGAGGTGCTTTGTGCAGACGTATGGGTGACCAGGCCGTATTGATCGACTATCCCCTGTGCGTCGGCTTTTCCCAGGCTGACCAGGAAATCCTTGTCACGCAGCTTGGCTGCGTCACCAGCTACATCAAGAAAGGCATGTTCAACGATAATACCGGGGATCCCTGCCTTGCGGCTTGCGCTGATCACCCCATAATAATCTGAGATGCTGCCATCTGGATACCGCTCGCTGCCCGTGGCGTTCCTCATCTTCGCACCACGGTTATTCAGACCAAGCTTGGCAAGCTGCGTGAGTATCTTGTTCGACAGTTGCTCGCCTGCCACATGGGTCTCGGCGTTCAGGTAAGTCGAGTTGTTGGGATACCAGACCTCTGCTCCTCCGGCGCCGCCCCCCGTGTTGTTATGGAGGCTCACAAAGACATCTGCGCCATTGGCAACCGCGCGGTCGACACGGGCTTGCAGGCTGGGATTCTCGTTCTCTGTCCTTGTCAGCACAGGGCTGACTCCCGTGTAGTTAAGCAGTTCTTCTTTGCAGGCGTTTGCGATAACCCAGTTAAGGTCCTTCTCCTCCAGGTCGCCCCTGACCGCTCCAGGATCCAATCCGCCGTGGCCGGGATCCAAGGCGACAACCAGGTAATTCTCTCGCGCAGGCGAGACAGAGAGAGTCTGCAGGGAAGCCGAGAGCGCCAGGAGCGTGATATCCTGTGAGGCAGGGTCATCTTCTGCGAGGTCACTGGATGGAACCAGACCCAACAAGGCAGCTTCGCTGCCTGTCGACTCATCAGCTTCTAAGTCTTCGATTCCCTCTGCATCGGCAAGCAGCAAGGCCTCCTCAACGCTTTCCGCTGAGACAAAATCCCCTTCATCGGTGATGACAAAGACGGTCAGCTCTCCCTCTTCAGATGCCTCTGCTACCACAACCTCAAAGAGCTCTTCCGTCACCACATCAAAGTAATAGCCCCCATCTTCCTGACCCTCATCAAAGGTGAAGAAATCAGCACGGATGACATCCTCTGATCCAGAGAGGCAATAGGCTATCTCAGACAACCGGTAGCTGTCCGCGTCCTCTCTTTCAAAGAAGATAAAGGTGAACAGGGCTGCGTTATCGACTATCACATCAGCGAAGAAGGTGAACTTCTGCTCTGTGCCGGTTTTAATGAAGGTGATCTCTGCCTGTGTTATCTCCGCACTTTCATCAAGAAGACTGAAGGCGACGTTCTGCTCCTGTCCAAGCGCGACCACTTTCTCATCGAGATACACATACTCGATGACTTCAGCTGGGTTCACCACTGCGCCGGAGCTGGTTTCCAGCTCAAGGCCTTCAGGGTCTTCCCAGAAGGAATCCTCAAGGCCTTCCAGCTCGAGGTCCTCGAGACCCTCTTGCTTAGAACCTTCAGCATCCTCCGCAATGGCAGGGTCTTCCTCGAAAACCTCGAGAGCCTGTAAACCGTCGTCTACGCTGTCCTCTGGCTCGGCAAAAGCGAGATGTATGCCAGAAAAGGGAAGAACCAGGACAAATGCCAATAGAACCGATAGGAGTCTTTTCCCCTTGCTCATTTGTGATCACCTAGTTTCTGATAAGCGCACCCTATTACGTGACAACTATATTCGGCCGCATTTACTCACAGTATGATACCAAATCCCGCCTCTACGTGCATTGCAGCACTCATTCAGGCAGTGCGAAGTACCGGTTATCGCGGGCGAGGTTCGGGTTGGAATAAGGGTCGCCTTCTACAAAATACGCAGGCCACCTTTCCATCATGAGCTTGCGCTCCAGTTCCCAGCGCCGCATCTTCTGGGGGTCGCCCTCTTCTCTGCCCCGCGAGACAAACTCACGATGGAACAACTCTGCATAAGGGCTGAACACCACCAGGTAGCCTGCCTGAGTGAGCTTGCAGCAGAAGTCAGCATCATTGAAACCGACTTCGAACTCCTCGGAATAGCCGCCAACCGCATCAAAAGCAGAGCGCTTCACCATCTGACAGGCGCCGGTGACTGAAGAGAAATTACCAGGCCGCTCAGCTCGGCTCAGATAGCCACCGTGAGAAGAAGGAAGGTTCTGGTTTATGTGGACTACGGTATCAAAGGGGCCAATGAGCATGCCCGCATGCTGTACCAGCTTGTCTGGAAAATAAAGCTTTGCTCCCACAACACCTACCTCAGGGCGTTGGAGGTACCCAAGCATCTCCTCGATGAAGTCAGGCGATATGACCTCTGTGTCGTTGTTGAGCAGCAGGGCATAGTCCGCCTCAGTGTTCTGCATACCAAAATTGATGATCTTGGGATAGTTGAATTCACCTTGCCAACGCACCACATCTACCCTTGAAGAGCGCCGTTTGAGATCCTTATAGAATCTGAATGTGGCTTTATCGGTGCTGTTGTTCTCAACTATGGTGATACGGTAATTATCGTAGGTGCTTTTCTCCAGGATCGAGCTGACGCAGGCATCCAGCACGTCGACATGGTCCTTGCTGGGAATGATGATGTCAACAAAAGGGTGGGGTTCTGGTAGCGCATACCGTACGCGGTAGGTAAAAGGAATAGGGCCATCCTCAACAGCTACCGCAATGCTTCTGCGGGCAAAATGACGCTCAAGCGCCACCTTTCCCGCAGTATGCGCATAAGGTTTGCTGGTGGCATTATCCCCACTGGTTGAGCCGCTATGCATACGCCAGTGGTACAGCAGGGAGGGGACGCGCACTATCTCAAGGTCGGTCTCTGAAAGCTTCAAGGCTAAATCATAATCCTGGGCGCCACTCACCCCATCATCTGAAAGCCCAACCTTCATAAGCGCTTGTCTCTGTATCATCATAAAGTGCGTCACGCTGTTGTTGCAGTACAAAAGGTCTCGGTTGAAGCGTGGCTTGAAAACAGGAACCCTTCTTTTTCCGTCCTGCTCAAACATGTCCTCATCGCAATAGAGGAGGCCTGCTTTTGGATGCCTGTCAAGAACAGATACGTATTCATGAAGCGCGCTTGGAGCAAGCAGGTCGTCATAATCCAAAAAGGCTATGTAGTCACCTTTGGCGTGTTCGATTCCCAGGTTGGTGTTGCCAACAATCCCCAGATTCTGCTCACAGGTTATCCTTTGAATACGTCCGTCTTTCATAGATGAGACCAACTTGCCCACACCTGACTGCTTGGGTTCTGAGTCTACAAGTATGAGCTCCCATTTATCATAGGTTTGGGCACAAACGGAGGAGAGCATCTCCTTGAGAAACCCCAGGTTTGGCTGATAACTGGGGGTGATGATGCTGATGAGTGGCTCATAAGGGAAGGTTGATGTCTTTTGGGATTCAAGCTGATCTTTGGTCAAAGCGTGTTCCTCGCGCCATTTGCGATAATCATTTGCGTTGGCTGCGTCCTTGATGATCTTATGCGTCAAGGCAACGGCTTGGTTGTATTCACCGGGGCCAACCCCAAAGAGGCACAGGGTCTCCAGGGAGAGGACAGAAGAAGCAGCTATGCAAAAGCACTTGCAAGTACTGGGCAGGCGAAAAGAGACGGTCACTCTCACCTGGGTTTGGCCTTCCAAGGCGATGACCTGCTTCTCCAACAGTATCGGCTCACCAGCAAAGGGCCTTCCCCTGGCATCAAAGAACAAGAAGCCCAGCCCATCGTCTTCTTCAAGGCCACGCGCCTCGATCATCAGGCGCCAAACCGTCTCTTCGCCATCGGGCACGCAGAGTAACAGCTCAACCGCCGCCTGAGACCCAGTATCAACTGCCCGCAGCCACTCAGTAAGCCGGGCTCTAGCCCGATAATTGAAACGCGACGCCCACTTCAAGGCGCTCATGCCAAGACGCATGCTGACTGTCGCAACACGCCGGTATGAGGCAGAGCTGGCAATGAACTCAATGGTCAGGAGGTCTGTCTGCAACAAAGGGACAACCAACACACCACGCAGCTGCCCAGGTTTACCGCTCTGCTCTTGGTCAGGGCACCAGAGTGCGGGTACCTCACGCCCGGCGTCTGTCCTGACAAGGACGGATAACCGCGCTCCCTCAGGGACCCGGGTCAACCTGACACCCACATACCCTCTGCCGGTCCCCCGGCACATGCCAAGGCGTCTCACCCTCATGGTCACAGGGCAAGTTCTCGTAACGTGGGGTTCTGCCTGTCCTTCTCGTTTAAGACAATGTCGCAGTCAAGGCTCGGCCAGGTGATGCCAATGTCTGGGTCATTCCAAAGAAGGCCACCCTCGTCCTGGGGATGATAGAAATCATCGCACTTGTAGCAGAACTCGGCGGTCTCTGATAAGACGAGGAACCCGTGGGCAAAACCACGCGGGATATAGAGCTGCCTGCGGTTCTCCGCACTGAGCACCACGCCTTCCCACGCACCGTAGGTTGGGCTGCCCGGCCTCAGGTCGACAGCGACATCAAATACCTCGCCAACCAGGACCCGCACCAGCTTTGCCTGCGGGTGCTTGATCTGGAAGTGCAGGCCCCGCAGGACGCCTTTTTTGGAGGAGGACTGGTTGTCCTGCACAAAGAGGGCGCCGATCCCCCCGTCAATGAAATCCTCTATCTGGTAGGTCTCCATGAAATACCCGCGCTCATCGCCAAAGTAGGCGACATCGACTATCTTCACACCTTCAATAGAGGTGTCGGAAAAGACAAAGTTCCCTGAGACTATCTGCGTCTTCCCTGAGGTTATCTGCGTCATAAGCTGCGATCTCCATACATGCTCTGGTAGTACTCCTGATAGGCGCCGCTGGTCACACGGGCGACCCACTCCTCGTTGTCCAGGTACCACTGTATGGTCTTTATGATGCCCTCAGCAAACGGGGTCTCAGGGTACCAGCCCAGGTCGGCCTTTATCTTGTCAGGGGCTATGCCATAGCGGCGGTCATGGCCCTTGCGGTCCACCACGTACTCAATGAGCGTCTCGTTGACAGCCTGGTCATCCAAGGCCTCAGAGACCTGCTTTATGATGGTCTTCACAATGTGGATATTGGGATGCTCGTTGTGTCCGCCTATGTTGTACACCTCACCCAGGACGCCGCCCGCAAGCACCATGTCGATGGCCTTGCAATGGTCCTCAACATAGAGCCAGTCGCGCACGTTGAGGCCATCCCCGTAGACCGGTAACCTTTTGTGGTGCCGCGCGTTGTTGATCATGAGCGGTATGAGCTTCTCGGGGAACTGGAAGGGCCCGTAGTTGTTGGAACAGCGGGTGATATTTACCGGGAAGCCGTAGGTGTCCCCATAGGCTAAGACAAACAAATCGGCGGCGGCCTTGCTGGCGGAATACGGGCTGTGAGGCGCCAACGGGGTATCCTCGCGGAAGAAGGCCTTGGGGTCATCAAGGGGAAGCGAGCCATAGACCTCGTCGGTAGAGACCTGCAAGAACCGGTGGTCGCCGTAATCGTCCTCGCCACACTGCCACGCTGAGCGGGCGACATTGAGCAGGGTCACCGTGCCTATCACATTGGTCTTCGCAAAGACCTCTGGCTGGGTGATCGAGCGGTCGACATGCGACTCAGCGGCAAAGTTGACCAAGCAGTCGGGCTTGTACTGCTCGAAGAGCGCCCGCATCGCCGCACCGTCACAGATGTCCGCCTGAGCAAAGACATAGCGCGGGTCATCCTCAACAGCTTTCAGGTTCTCAAGGTTGCCGGCGTAGGTAAGCATGTCAACGTTGATTACGCGGATGTCCGCGTACCTCTCAAGCAGGTACAACACAAAGTTGGAGCCTATGAAGCCCGCTCCTCCGGTCACCAGATAGGTCCTCATACCGGCACATCTCCCAACTCTGGCAAGCGCTTTAGGTACTCTGCCAGGGCAACGCGCCAATCGCGCATCTCGTCTCCCAGGCTGTCTTCCAATCGCTTATTGCGCAATGATGAGAAGGCCGGGCGCTTTGCGGGCCGCGGGAACTCATCGGTGGTGCAGGGGATCTTCTCACAGGCAACCCCCGCCCCGTCGACAATCGCAGAGGCAAAGTCGAACCAACTGCAGGTCCCCATGTTGGTGCAGTGATAGACGCCAAAGTCCTCGGTTGCAGCAATCCGCAGCAGCTCGTAGGCCAGGTCATTGGCAGAAGTAGGATTGCCGTACTGATCGTCAACCACCTTGATAGACCCATTGGTGCGGGCAAGCTCAAGCATGGTCTTCACAAAGTTCTTGCCCACGTAGCCGTAGAGCCAGGCGGTGCGGATAATGAAATGCCGGGGGTTTGCCTGCTGCACCAAGACCTCGCCCGCCAGCTTGGTGCGTCCGTAGGCGCTCTGCGGGTCAGGCACATCGTCTTCAACGCGGTCAGTGGCATCGTTGCCAGAGAACACATAGTCAGTCGAGATGTGGACTATCTTCGCCCCATATCTTGCAGAGGCCACAGCCAGGTTCCCAGCCGCCTGTGCATTGATGCGATACGCCGCCTCTTCATGCTCCTCGCAGCCGTCGACGTTTGTCATGGCAGCGCAGTTGATGACCAGGTCGATCCTTTCTGCAGCCATGAACGCATCAATGGCGTCAATATCGGTGATATCAAGCTCAGCAACATCGGTTTTCACTAATTCCGCGTCTTTAAAAACAGCAGGCACCGGCCCTATCTCAGCAAACCCCAGTTTTATCAGGCGCGAGAGCTCGCTGCCCAGCTGCCCGTTTGCCCCGCAGATCAGGATCCTCATAGAACGCTCCCTTCAGGGGAGACATAGATGCTGCCCGCAGCGACCTTCCTCAGATGCGCGCCATAGGGTGATTTGCCATAGCGCTCGGCGCAGTCAAGCAGCCGTTGCTTGTCTATCCATCCGTTGAGGTAGGCGATCTCCTCTATCACAGAGATCGACAACCCCTGGCTCTTCTCTATGATACGGACAAACTCTCCTGCTGCGAACAAGGTGTCCATGGTCCCTGTGTCCAACCAGGAATAGCCCTGTCCCAGGGTCACCACGGTAAGCGTGCCATCCTCCAGGTACATCCGGTTCAAGTCGGTTATCTCCAGTTCGCCCCTGTTGGAGGGCTTCACCAGTTTTGCGAAATCACAGACCCGGCTGTCGTAGAAGTACAGTCCGGTGACCGCGTAGTTGCTCTTGGGCTTTTCGGGCTTCTCCTCAATGGATACCGCATTGAAATCTGCGTCGAACTCCACCACGCCGTAGCGCTCGGGGTCATCCACATAGTAGCCAAAGACTGTGGCCCCGTTCTGCTCCTCAGCCTGTTTCACCGCCTGTCTCAGGTGGTTTCCCAGGCCGTTTCCATAGAAGATGTTGTCGCCCAGCACCAGCGCGCAGGGATCGCCGGCTATGAACTCCTCGCCAATGAGGAAGGCCTGGGCCAGGCCATCAGGGGAGGGTTGCTCGGCATAGGAAAGGCTGACGCCAAAATCACCGCCGTCTTTGAGCAGGCGCCTGAAGTTGGGCAGGTCGGTAGGCGTGGAGATGATCAGGATGTCTCTGATGCTTGCCATCATGAGGACGGACAGCGGGTAATAGATCATCGGCTTGTCATACACCGGCAGGAGCTGCTTGGATGTCACTGTGGTCAGAGGATAAAGCCGTGACCCCGAGCCACCAGCGAGGATAATGCCTTTCATAGAGTTTCCTCCAAACACAGGAATAAGGTATTCATATATTCTAGAATATGTTAAGAAACAAATCCCATGCTTTTCCGTTTTATTGCAGGGAGAGGAAAATGAAAATATCAATACTGGGCCTTTGCAGGGGCAACGGTAAGATATTCATAAAAGCCCAGATATCAGGCGTTAGGCACGAGAAACGACTGTGCTTCCAATCGCGAAGCAGTTCAAGCGGGGATTTACCCTGTAGTGTCTTTCCTGTAGAAATGGACAATGACATTTATACCTGTGTGGTGGTTTTACCGTTTTTAGCCATTTCACAGCGACTGATAATCAGAGAGATCGATTCCGATCTGAAGACCGTTTCAGTCTTTAAGAAAAGAATCACTCCCTTCAGAGCTAGATGGGAGTCGAGGTTTAACTACAGGCTTAAGAAGCAGCTTGTTAGAGAGCTCACAGGCTATGAAGCCAAAAGCCTTTATCGTCAGCTGTCACTTTACTGCGGAGAATGCATCAGCGACGAAAAAGAGAACATCATAAGAGGGGTTGTCTTCATGCCTCCTCAAACACAGGTCGAGGATCTGTCTATCTTGTGTATTGACTCAAAAGGAAGCCCAATCAAGATCGACCCTGTCTTCTTAGGTGTTGAGAAAAAGCACCCGGTTGGGTCCTCACCCGAGTCAGTTCAAAAAGCAGAAGTGTCGATTCGCCTACCAGGGGCACCCCAAGACTGCTGCTTCATACTCCAGGATGCAAAGAAGCAGGAGAACAATGGCTTCAGTATGCTTGAGGAATTCTGGTACAGAAGGATCCTGGAGGACACCTCAAGGAGAATGCAGCATGTCCAGGCAGACCCAGAATATGACAATTGGTTCAGGAGCCATCGTGTCAAGACGGCCTACCTGGAAATGCAAAGGAGCACAAAGCAGGAAGAGCAGCCTCTCTTCAGTCTGGTAGTCCCCCTTTACAACACACCCCTTGATGTCTTTTGTGAAATGGTTGAATCGGTAAGGGAGCAAAGCTATGAAAGGTGGGAGCTTGTCTTGGTACAGGCAAGCCCAAAGAACAGTGAAGTGGTCAATCAGGCAAACAACTATGTGTCAAAGGATGTACGTATCAAACACATCGAAATTGAAGAGAACAAGGGAATCTCCAAGAACACCAATGTAGGTATTGCAGCCGCCACAGGTGACTATATCTGTTTCTTTGATCATGACGACCTGCTTGAGCCAGACCTTCTCTTTGAATATGCTGCGGCGATAAACAAGGACAAAGAAATCGGCCTCCTCTATTGTGATGAGGACAAGATTAGCAAGGAAGGATATTTTTACGACCCCTTCTTCAAGCCGGATTTCAATCTTGACCTTCTGCGCAACAACAACTACATATGTCACCTTCTCTGTATAAAGAGGACGCTTCTTGATGAAGTAGGCTTACTAAGAGCCGAGTTTGACGGCGCACAAGATCATGACCTCACTCTTCGTGCCATCGAGAGGACCCAGGCAGTCCATCATGTCAGTAAGATCCTCTATCACTGGAGAGCAAGCGAGAACTCAACTGCAGGAAATGTGGAGAGCAAGTCATACGCTACGGATGCTGGAATTAAAGCTGTTCAGGGTCATCTTGACAGGATGGGAATCCCTGCTACTGTTGAACAGTCTCGACGTTCTTTCACGTATAAAGTGACGTATGCGGTTCCACCAGAACAACCTCTGGTATCGATAATCATTCCCAACAAAGACAACAAGAAGGTGTTGGAGAGCTGTATTGACTCGATATTGAAAAAGACAACCTATGCTAACTATGAGATTATCATTGTAGAGAACAACAGCGTTTCAGAAGAAGTGTTTGCGTACTACAATAAAATCTCCCAAACTTCCAGGATACGTGTTGAGCGCTATGAAGGAGAATTCAACTTCTCTAAGATCATAAATCGTGGTGTTGGAAAGAGTGAGGCGGAGTACCTTGTCCTTCTGAACAACGACACAGAGGTGATTACTCCCACCTGGATTGAAAGAATGCTTGGAATCTGTGCGAGAGCAGACGTAGGGATTGTCGGCGCAAAACTATACTACCCAGACGATACCATCCAACACGCAGGGATCATCATTGTTCCAGACGTGGCCGTGCGGATACACCGCCATCTTCCAAGATCTAACTGGGGATATTTCAACCTAAATGATGCCGAACAGGACCTGAGCGCAGTAACAGCAGCTTGTGCCATGGTTAAAAGGTCTGCCTTCACTCTAATTGATGGGTTCAATGAAGTGCTCGCCATTGCTTTTAACGATATCGATTATTGCCTGAGGGTCAGAGAACTTGACCTGTTGGTAGTGTACACTCCAGAAGTCGAGTTCTACCACTTTGAGTCTCTTTCCCGTGGAAGCGACAAGGACAAGTTGAAGCAGGCGCGCTTTGACAAGGAGGCGGCGTACATGAGAAGCGTTTGGACCAAGTATTATGTCCACGGTGATCCATACCATAACAAGAACCTGTGCTCAAAGGACCTTGAGGCACAATTCTTTGGAATCAATGACCAGATAGTCGATTAGGTGTCAGTAGAGAAAACGGATGAATACCTGCCACAAACCAACCATATAGACAAAAGGCATCCATGCTAAGACAAAGGCGTTATACAGGGTCTTCAGTTTCTCAGATGAGCGCGGCCAAGCCAAGCGATGACTACTGAGGAAAACCAAGGTACAGAACAAGAGGGGGATGAGGTATCTTGGTTGACAACCGGCAACAGTTTCACTCCCAACAGCTGTATAGGACACATAAAGGGCAGATGCTATCAATGAGGCGGTTATCACATTTATCAGGATAGCTCCCGTTCTTGATTTCCAGGTACATATCGGTTTATCGAATTCTGATTTATCGGTAATAGCTGTAAAGGTTATAAGGGCACAGACAGAAAGCCAAAGCATGCGAGAAGAGAATCCCAGGTAGGCATACAAGCCAATGAACTCACGCGAGGTGGGAAGAGAGTAATACTTAAAAAGGAAGGTGAATAATATCTGGAAATACTCCAGAGGATGTGAAAGGATGAATCTGATCTGCTCGGTGGAATTAACATCACTTCCACCCCGGAAGTCTCCTGTGCCAGGCCCAGTGATAAAGAAGTACGGAACAGCAAAGCTTGCAGCAATAAGCAAGGATAGGGCCACCACGCTGACCCTGAAGACCCTTGAAGACCAAGCTGAGGAGAACTTACTCCTTGGTATGAGCAGGCAAAGCAAGACGACAGGGAAATAAATAGCCTTAGGCCCAAAAGCCAGTACAAAGGCTCCAAGCATCAGGATGGCCTTTTTAGAGGTTATCGGTTGATCGGGGGTCTGTAACTCGCGGACAAGACAGGCTGCAGCAAATAGTGTAAACGCGTTTATCCAATAGTCGTAACTGTAATCTGAAGCAATGAAAACGGCTGTTGGCAACAAGGCAACCACAGCAAAGAGCATTTTTCCAGACTTGAGCTGCTTCATGCCAAAATAGGTAACAAAGGAATAGATGAGCGCATATATCAAGCGAGTAAGCATATATTTAACTGAGAAGGGAACGCCCAGGGCGGTACAGAGCGCATAGACCAATGAAGCCGGCAAAGAAGAAATCCTTTGATATAGCTGGGGAAACGACCCCTTAACTGTTCTCCCATCAATAAACGAGTCCGCTCTGTCAAGTGCCTGGGAAAACTCATTCAGAGTTTTGAGCCCTAAGGGAGCCCAGTAGGTGAATTGATCCTCAAAGCCGGCATATACCTCTATCTCTTGATCGTAGAGAGAAGGGCCATACGCCATCCTTGCCTCAGCAGTTGTCAGGGTGATCTCAGTATTTGGCTTAGCCCATTCAACAACATAGCGAAAATGGTGGCCAACATCCCAAGAAGGAGCGTGTACTCCAAAAGATAAGGATGAAAAGCAAGTGGTAGATAAAACAATAACAAGAAACAGGTTTTCTGGTTTGGATTTAATCTCATGGCGAAAAACGAAGAAAGCCGAAGCTATGAATCCCAAGGTGAAGACAAAGCCAACCCAAGGTAAGCTGTACCAAGTTCCAAGGCTGGTCAAGCCAATTCTGATATAGCAGACAAAACTGATAATTACAGCGACTCCAAGCGAGAGCAGAGAAAGCAGACCTAGGGATATCGCCTTATCACGTTGTGTTCTACACGTAAGGAAATTCTGCATTCTTCAATACAACATGCCTTCCACAGAGTCCAATGCTTATCATATTTAGTAAATAGCTCACCGTTATTTCAAGTGTTCATTAGCATATTCTAACAGTCTCTCAAGTGTTCTGATTCATCGAGAGGTCGCAACAGGATACGGGGTTTGTATTACCATTGTAATTAGAGAGAGATCCAAGGGTGCTTAGCATGATTCTTAACCAAAGAAAAGAGATGTCCTATATCAACTCTAATCCCGCTCTTCACTTTGTGCATTCCAGCAGGCTTCAACAACCTTATCTGCAGTTCCTTTCCAAGAGAACTCATTGGCTATAAGCTCCTGTGCACGGATACCTTTTTCTCTTGCAGTGTTCCTAGCATGGTAATAGGAAAGCAATGCGTCTTTGATAGTCTCAGGCTCTGTATCAGGAATAATAACGCCAAAGTCCTCACTTGGTACTATTTCACGAGCGCCACCAACGTCAGTGGAGATTATCGGCGTGGCGCATGCTGCTGCCTCTAGAAGCGATGTGGAGAAACCCTCTGAGCGGCTAGGAAGACAAAAAGCATCCGATTCTTTTAATAAGGTGGCTATTTCTGGAGAGCTGATCCGTCCTAAGAAAACCACGTTTTTCCCATCGCTCTCGACCAATGAGCGTAGGGGCCCATCGCCTGCAAAGAGGAACATGATATCCTCGTAGACCTCAAGCATCTTTGCGGCAGCCAAGAGAGGCTTCAACCCCTTCTCTGGGATGAGACGACCGGTATAGGTAACTAAGAAAGCCTCCTCTGGGAGCGCAAGGTCGCTGCGGAAACTCCTTTGTGAAGACTGCGATGCAAAGGCATAAGCATCTATGGAATTATTCAGGACACCTGCCCCCATGATGTTGAACGTGCGTAACCAGTCAAGGCCCTTTTTTGATACGGAATAGTAATCAGCAGGATATCTCTTCAGAATGGCTGTAAACAAATGCTCCCAGGCTCTGGCAAAAATATCCAATACGGGATTTCCAAAAGTTATATAGGCAGATCCATGATCGATGACAATCGGGCGGATACCCTTACTTGAAGCAAGTTTGACACCAGTAATCGAATGGGGATAAAAGCGGGTATTCACTATCAAATAGTCAACGCTTTGATTCTGTAGATAAGCAAAGAGCTCTCTATACTCCTTATTCCTTCTTGGCAGGGGAAGACGGGCAGAGAGCACCCCATAGCAGGGTAGCCTGACAATAGTTACGCTATCTTTCGTAATAATCGGTTCTAAATGGTGAGTATTCGAAGTGACAATAATCACCCGATTGCCTAGCTCTACCAACGCCCTGGAAAGACTGTCCGTATAACTCTCAACTCCCCCAAGGTAGGGTAAATAATGGGCCGAGAATATGCAGTATGTTCTATTTCCTGTTTTCAATGGCGTCTTCATTGTCAGTGCCAGCTTGGGCTAAGGCAAGCTCTTGAGCAAGCGTTGTGATTCTCTCACGCAGCTTGGCAATCTCAACAGTAGACGTGAATTCTCGAATGAAGAGCACGGCAATGACAAAGAGGAAGATGAAGTTTGCCGGAGACTCGATTCCAAGCAGCCTGGATAAAAAGAATGCAATCTGCGGAAACGCGGCAATAATGACAAAGCATGCTGCAAGAAGGAACCAGAATATCGTATCCCGTGTGTGGATTTCCGCTTTTCTGATGCGCCTGATCATAAAGACCAATACCAAGAGAGCACAGACCACCAGGAACACTCTAAGGAGAATACTCATTTCTATCACCTAAACCATTGTAGTATCAGAATAGAAACACAGATCCTTAACATATAGGAAACTGTCTGTGATGCGCTGAAGTAGCTCTCTCCAGCTAGACGCTCCTGCATTTCAACAGACACTTCAACAATGCTAGCGCCCTTGCGAATACAATAAGCAAGACTATCAGGCTCTGGCGCCATATCTTGCTTGTTCGCAAACAGCTCGATCATTCTTCTATTGTATAAGCGCATTCCCGAGGTCGGATCCTTGATCGACTTCCCGGTAGTCAGCTTGATGAGTCCTGAAATCAAGGTCGAACCAACCATGCGGGCAGAGAACCTCTTCTTTCCTTCAGCAAAGCGAGAACCGATCACTATATCGGCATTTGTCTCATACATCGCTTGAATCATCGGTTGGATGAAAGCAGGAATATGTTGCCCATCAGCATCGAATTGCAATGCAGCGTCATATTCTTTCTGAAGCGCGTATTTCATGCCTGTTTGGAAACCACCTGCGAGGCCAAGGTTGATTGGCAGGCGGATAAGGGGAAAGCCGTGCTCCTCACAAAGCTCATTGGTACTATCTATGGAGCCGTCATCAATCACAATGTAATCAACAGCAGAGGCGATTCCTCTCAGAGAATCGACAGTAGCAACTATGCTTTCTTCTTCATTGAAGGCAGGTATTATCACAAGGGTTCTCATGGGTGCTATTATAGGGCAACATGTCGTAATACTAGTAGGTATTTGGTTTATTGAAGTAGCAGGGAAAGACAAAGAACATCATGACGCAGGACTCACAAAATGGAATCAAGGGATGCTACCTTTACTATCAGGACATCCAGAAAGGTAGCAAGCTGGGTGGTATCGAGAAAAAAGTCGCAGCACAGGTAAAGGCTTTTCGCAATGCTGGATTTGGCTGTGATTTCATTCTCTGTGAACAACCTGAGTCTGTGGGGGCAAAAGTAGTATCATGCCTTCCTTTTTTCTCTGATGGGGTGCATTGGTCAAGGGCGGAGAGTCTGCGCGAATACTCCTTCCTCTATCTTCGAAGACCCCGATTCTTCAGCAGGGACCTGATAGCATTCCTGCAAGAGGTAAAGAGGGAGAATCCTGATCTCAAGATCATTGTTGAAGTACCCACGTACCCCTACGATGATGAAATGAGAGCCCCCCTTCTTTTCCCAGCGCTTCTCAAGGACAAGCGGAGCCGGAAGAGGTTGCCAACCTGCGTCGACCGGATTGCAAGCCCCGCACAAGAGAAGGAGATATTTGGGGTAGGGTCTATCCACATGATCAACGGAATAGACCTTTCCTCTATAGCAAAGAAAGAAGCAGCGCCATCACTGAGTGAAGTCAACATGCTTGCTGTTTCATACTTCGCAAGCTGGCATGGACTTGATCGTCTTATTGCAGGAATGGCTGCGTACTATCAGAAGGAAGGCTCATTGAGGGACCTTGTCCTACATGTCGCCGGAGATGGTGATGTGATCGGTGCGCTGAGAAAGCAGGCGCAGGCAGCTGGTATAGAGAAGAGAGTCCTGTTCCATGGCTACTGTAACCCTGAAGAACTGGATACCCTTTACGATAAGAGCTCTCTTGCAATAGAATGCCTGGGGCTTCATCGCAAGAACCTGACCGTCTCTTCTGCACTGAAGAGCCGTGAGTATCTGGCAAAAGGGATCCCTCTTATCTGTGCCAACGAGATAGATGTATTCAATAGGGACCCGGTCGATTTCTGTCTCCGTATACCAGGCGATGAATCACCGGTGGATATCGACGTGCTATTGGATTACCATGACAGGCTCTATAGTTCAGAGACCCAGGATGACCTGATAAGCCGCATCCGCGCCTTTGCCGAAGCCCACGTGGGAATGGATCAAACAATGCAGGATGTCATTGACTTCATTATCGAAACCTATGAGGAAAGAGTTACATAGAGATGCTCAAGAAAGTAAAAGAGAAACTCGTTGTATTCTTTCTCAAGCTTCGTGAAACAGGTTTCTTTCATGTATTCGGTTCTAGCCTTATCAATAGGATAATAGGGTTTGTCTCCGTCTTCCTGTTGGTGCGCGTGCTGCCCCAAGATGCGTATGGAGCCTATTCCTATGTCTATGCGATCCTTTCAACGATATTACTCTTCAATGGATTAGGTGTAGTAACGGGAGCGCTGCAACTCTGTAGTGAGGAAGAGCCGGGGTCTGGTCACTCTGTCCAAGTCTTCCAATATGCGGCAAGACTGGGATTCATCTTTGATGCGATCCTTGTTGTTCTACTATTGGTTGTGTCATTGATAGTTGTGTTTCCGCTGCAAGGAACCGATACCTTGACCCGTACGATAGCGTTTCTTCCGCTGGTGATATTGGCTTTCGAGCTTATA
>Ga0082212_10005129_pt1 | contig 17964 bp, 19 predicted proteins | sample TergutNt197P3_FD_71548 | JGI IMG/M metagenome (GOLD analysis project Ga0082212, IMG submission 71548) | Neocapritermes taracua P3 segment gut microbial communities from Petit-Saut dam, French Guiana - Nt197 P3 | ecosystem: Host-associated > Arthropoda: Insects > Digestive system > Gut ...
AGTAAACTTCGCCGTATCATAGAAACGCCTCGACCCTGCCGGAGCAGCATGACACAAAACAGCGTCTTTTCGCGCACGAGCGACAAGTTCCATTCTTTCAACAGACGAAGAAAAAACTGTTCGATTACAATAACTGCCATCTGCCGCCATAACCGCGATTTTGTCCTTTGCTCCGCAGGCGTCCAGCTTATGGCGTAAATCCTGTGTCATCGTCACAAATCGTTTTGATAGATTGTGCTGTTTGACATCAGCACGATATTGTTTCAATTGTTCTTCAGTTGCCTTTTTTGAAGGCCGTTTAACCCTGGATACCTCTTCGAAGCGGATTGGCAACGCACGAGCTCCGATTTTGTTCGTGCGATGTAGCGGCAACAACAGGGATGCTTGCATAAAACGCAATCCAAGCATGAGATTGACATGAAACGGCGGCGAAAGAGGGTCTCGTTGATAAAAAGCCTGTTTGATACAGCGCCCGGTTTTATGCAGACGCGTATCATCAACAGCTATTCCTACGTATCGCTCCTTAAAATATGAAAGAGATCGCTTTATTATTGGCGTAAACAGTTCCTGCGCTTCCCATTCACAACGCGAATGAAGAAAATACTCAGAAGACCATCCTTGACGCTGTCCGCCGTTGGTCCAGATTATTCGCGTTATTGTGCGCCGACCAAGACATACAAGTGTTCCAATGGATTGCCGAATCGCGCGTTTGAAAGTACGTTCACGAGGAAACACCATTTGCCATTGAGATATTATGCTCAGAAATGCTTCTATCAATTTCATCGATATTCCTCCGAACGTAACGTGAAGGTATTCGGCGCGGTACGTACAAACCGTTTACCCTGTTTAATCTTCTTTACGAGGGAAGAAACCAGGCTTTCACGATCAACCTGAATGTCGTAAGAAACCTGGATGCGTTTAAGCAGATCATCAATGTGAAGAGGCGTTTGAGTGCCTTTGAGTATGTCGTATGCCATGCCTATTTGCGACATACGCATTTTGCGAACAGGCTTCGCCTCGATGGATTCACCCTTTCTCAATCGTCTGACTGCGCGTAGCTGCGCATCTAGCGAAGCTTCTATTGTGGCTAAAATCGTGTCGTTAAGGTCATTGGCCATGTAATACGTCAGTATGTCAATTATATATTTTTAGACAGACACTGTTTCGATAAGTGTGAAATGTACAAACTACAGGGGCGCGATAAATCGCGCCCACTTTATTTAAGACGCATGCGGGACGCATGCTATCCCATGTCTCGCCGGCGAGGACGCCCGCGCTCCCATGTCTATGCCTGCGCGATTACGCCAGTTTTTGCCTTAAAAAGTCGATGGTTCGCTTCCAGGCTTCCGCAGCGGCTTCTTTGTGATAGCCGCGGCCGGTGTCGTTATTAAAACCGTGTTGGGTGCCGGGATAAATAAATATCTGATGCTCAATCCCCGCTTTTTTGAGCGCCGCCTCAAACCCCGGTATACCCGCGTTGATGCGCTGGTCATCTTCGGCGTAATGGCACATCATCGACGCCTTGATTTTTGGAACGTCCTCGTCCGACGCCACGGTTCCGTAATAAGGAGCCGCCGCTTTAAGATCGGGCGAGTTTACCGCGACCTGGTTGGTCATGGCGCCGCCCCAACTGAACCCCGTACAGCCTACATTGCCGGTGGATTGCGGATGCGTTTTGAGATACTGTACCGCCGCCGTGAAATTTTTCACGGATTCGGCCTGGTCCAGCTTCATCATCGCGGCCATGACATTCTCGCCGGCAGCCGATGTGCCTCCTATAGGCGTCAGCGCGTCGGGCGCGACCGCCAGAAATCCTTCAAGCGCGATCCGCCGCGTTACATCTTCGATGTGCGGGTTAAGCCCAAAAATTTCCTGAATCACGATTACGGCCGGATATTTTTTGTCGTCTTTCGGCCGCGCCAGGTAGGCGATCATCTCTCCATCCCCGGTGGAATATTTGACGCGCTGCGTTACAAGGCGCGCGTCGTCCGCCGGAACAATGTCCGCCATGGCCGTGTCCGATAAAACGACGCAGCCCGCGATGCCGGCCCCGGCCAGCGCCACGCAGTTTTTGAGAAATTCCCTGCGTTCGGGAGTGTGATTCTGCTCATCTCCCAACTGATTTTTCTGTTCCATAACACAACTCCTTATTACAGCTAATAGAAATTCAGGTTGCGCTCAAAATCGGAAGGAGACGTCGCCGCTGATTTCGCCGTTTCCAGGTCAATAGTTCCCGCTTTGTAAAGATCCGTAAGATGCTGGTCGAACGTCTGCATCCCGTACATTTCACGGCCTTTTTCGATGTACTCTTTCATCATGTGAATTTTTTCGGGATCTTCTATACAGTCCTGCGTGGTCTGGGTCCGGCGCATGATTTCCATCGCCACAACCCGCCCGGCCCCGTCCGACTTTACCACCAGCCGCTGCGAAATAATCGCCAGCAGCGTTTCCGCCAGCCGCATGCGCACCGTCGCCTGTTCAGTGGGATCGAATGTGCTTAAAATGCGCGATATCGTTTTTGGCGCGTCAGTGGTGTGAACCGTGGACAGAACCAGGTGGCCTGTTTCGGCAGCCTTTAGCGCAATATCAATGGTTTCCTTGTCGCGCATTTCTCCAACAAGAATAATGTCAGGATCCTGGCGGAGGGCCGCCCGCAACGCCTTGGCGAAGTTTTCCGTGTCGGATCCGCATTCGCGCTGCATGACGCTGCAATTGGCGTCCCGATAAAGGAATTCTATCGGATCCTCGATCGTGATGATCTTGGAGCTTTTTGTCTGGTTGATGAGGTTGATCATAGCCGCCAGGGTTGTGGATTTTCCGCTTCCCGTGATTCCGGTTACCAGCACCAGCCCGCGTTCTTCCAGAGCAATCGTGCTGAGCACCGGAGGAAGCCCCAATCCTTCGATGGTGGGAAGCGAAAGCGGAATATGCCGCAACACAAGCGACAGCGTTTGCCTTTGGCTGGCTACATTGACACGGAAGCGCCCCAGGCCGGCCACGGAATAAGAACCGTCGTAGTCGGTAATGGTACCGATAAACGACATAAGGTTTTCACGCGTACATTTACGGTTTGAAAGCAGGATGCCGCCGACAATCGTGATTATGTCGCCTGGCGACAAAGGAGTAACATCTGGCGAAATCACCAGTTTTCCCCGCAGGCGGATTTTAAAACCGCTTCCGACGGAGATGTGCAGATCGCTGCCCCCCTGCTCTACCATTGCTTTAAGCACGGCGTTGAAGCGATCGAAAGCATTACTTGCCGGATGGTTATCCGGATGATGTGACATTACTGTTTCTGTTTCCATAGCGAGGAATTTATCGTCCTAAACCGAAAATAAGTACAGAAAAATTTTAATTATACCCGCGAACGAAATGATTTTTCGGTGGATGCGCGAGGATTTTTGACACGAGGCAAGGAAGGTTGAGCGCGGCGTACTCAATCGTACGTAAGCGAAACCTTACGCCGCATCGTGGCAAAAAGACCGCGCAGGCATGGAAAATCATTTCGTTCGCGGGTATATGACCGCTGACCAGCGGCAATTAGCTGCCTCAACTGGAGCAACTGCTCGAACTGCACGAAGAGCAGCCGGAAGAGGCTGTTATGGAGCGGGTGCTGCCGTCGCTGCCACGGGAAACGCCGCTGAAACAGGAAAAGAGCTGTTCGACTTCCGGTGAATCGCAGCCGGGGCAGTGAACGCCGCTCGCAGCCGACGCGCTGAAAACCAGTTTTTCAAATTCGGAATCGCATTTAAGGCATTTGTATTCAAAAATCGGCATAATTATTTTGTTCCTTCAATCCAGACTTCGCCGTCGGCGTAGAATTCCTTCTTCCATATGGGAACGATCTGCTTGATCGTATCTATCGCGAAACGGCACGCGTCAAAAGCGGCTGCGCGATGCGCGGACGCGACGACAATCAAGGTGCTGCATTCGCCGACGTCCATATGACCCAGCCTGTGCACTATGGCAATATCACGGATATCGAATTTATTTTTTGCCATTGCGCCGACTTCTTCAAGTTTTTTGATCGCCATCGGCTCGTAGGCTTCATATTCGAGAAACCGCACGGATTTGTCCCGCGCGTTGTCGCGCACGACTCCCTCAAAAATAACGATCGCGCCGTCTTCGTCCTTTTGCAGGCTCCGGGCGACCGCGGAGGTATCAATGACCTCATGCGTGAGCTTAAACATTGTCTTAACCTCCGCTGACCGGCGGCAGAAACGCGATTTCGTCACCGTCGCGCACGGGAGCATCTGAACGGACGAATTCTGAATTCAGCGCGAACAGAACCGCCGCCCTATGGCCTTCCATAGCCGGGAATTCTGACGCAAATTTATTGAAAATCGAAATGACGTCCGTCGCTTCGCCGGATTCTACATAACGTTCCCGCCCTCCGGCGGCATCCGCCAGCGACGCAAAAAATAATACGCGAATACTCATAATTAATAGAGTGTAACAAATAAGGAACAAATTTCGTCCATGGTTTTTCTAACTGTTTCCGTCGCCGCGACACGGTTCGCAAAAATGCTGAAAACCAGATTTTTTTGCGACTGTGTGGCGATGTAGCCGGAAAGGGTTACGACGCCGTTCAGCGAGCCGGTTTTTGCGTGAATTGATCCTTTGACGCTATCCGAAGAAAGCCGGCTGCGCAGCGTTCCGTCTGTTCCGCTGACGGCCAGTGTGTTTAAAAAAAGATCGAAATAAGGCCGCCGGATCAGGAATTCCAGGAGAGCCGTCTGAAAGCGCGGCGTAAGGAAATTTTCCCGCGAAAGCCCGCAACCGTCGTAAAGACGGATGTTTTCAGTATCTATACCGGCCTTGACCAGAAACGCCTTAACTGCCGCGATTCCGGCTTCGTTGGAACCGAAGTTATGTAATTCGGCGCCCAGCGTTCGCAAAAGCATTTCAGCGTGCAGGTTTTGACTGCGTTTGTTGATGATTTCAAGCCCGCGGATCAGCGGCAGGGATTTATGTTCCGTCAGCAATATCCATGATTCTTTGACTTCGGCCTGTACGCCGCCATAGTGAATTGCGCGCGCCTTGCCTTTTACCTTGATCCCGCGCCGCTCAAGCTCTTCTTTAAAAATAGCGGCTGCCGTCTCCGCGGGCTTATTCAGGACAATGGTCCGCGTGACGGATTTTGAAACCGGCAAGGTTCCGGAAACCACAAGCGTGTTTGACGTTCGCAGCAACTGTATGGATAGCGTCTGGGTGGCGTCGCCGTCGCCGACGACGGCCAGATTGCGGACGCGAAAATGACTGGTGCGCGGCTCAATTTCCACCGTTACGGCTTCCGCGGATTTTGGGGCGCGCGCCGTGACATTAATAACATTGTTATTGATGCTGAGCGCCGTGACCGGCGCGCCATAGAGCGTTCCGCGCTCCGCGGCGAAAACCGCGCCCCTGCCGCCGCCGGATGGGGCGAAATAACTGTCGTCGCCGACAACATCGCCCGTAATTTCGCGGATGCCCGTTTCTTTTATTTTTTCGGCAAGATTACGCAGAGCCGACGGCTGCCCCAGATCGCCGTAGGAATCAACAAGATTGGGATCGCCGCGCCCCACAAGGATAATGTCGCCACCAAGGACGCCGTTTCCATCAACCGTCCCGTTGGCGTAAACGCCGGTGCGGTAGCGAAAATCCGGACCCAGTTTTTCCACGGCGGCGGCCGTTACCACCATCTTCATTACGGATGCCGGCAGGAAAGCATTGTCGGGATTGACCTCGACAAGAACTTTATTATCTTCGGGGTCGGTAATCCGTATGCCCCAGCCGGCTGAACGCGCGCCGGCGCGATTCAGATACTGTGTAACTTTTTGCTGAATGGTTTCAAGAGTGTCCGATGCCCGCAGATCCACAACTGGCGCGAAGGCTGGCAGGACGATCAGGATTATGAGGACGAATATAAATTTACGCAAAAACATATTTCAAATCTTTATTGACCGATTCCGTTGCAAACCGCGTCATAATAACATAAGAAACAAAATTCCCGGCAGAGTATGTTAAAATCAAAAATGCCGTGGTTAACGCGGTAATGCAGTAATAACGCCAGAAAGGAGCGCGGCTTATGACTCGAAAAAATATCATTGGGATTACGATTATCCTTCTCATGCTTCCCGGCCTTTCGCTGGTTCGGTCGGTTAGTTCACAGGAATCGGCGAATTATGTGGGAAATGAAAAATGTTCGCCCTGTCATTCAGATATCCACAAATCCTGGCAGGAAACGCGGCATGCCAAGGCCATAGACAGCCTTAAAAAATCCGGGCAGGAAGGGTTGGCAGCCTGCGTTAAATGCCATGTTACCGGGTACGAAAAAGACGGCGGATTCCTTGATTACGAACTGACCCCGGAAATGGCCGGAGTGCAGTGCGAAGCCTGCCACGGCCCCGGTGGAAAACACATTTCGAATCCGATGGGTGATAAACCGGCGCGGACGCCGGGCGAGGCTCTGTGCCGCGAATGCCACACACAGGGGCAGGATCCCGGGTTTAATTACGAGGAAAAATCAAAGTTGTCGCACGCCAAAAAATAAAATATGAAGCGTGCCTGGAAGGTACGCGTTCAAACGCCCTGAAAGGGCGCAGCAGACCAGGGTAAAGGCGCAACGCGCCTCCGCCTTGGGAGGGGGAATGAATTATGAAACACCTGAATATTGCCGCAAAGACGCTCCTTTGGGCGGGCGCGTTTCTTTTCGCAATGAATCCGGCAGCCGGCGCGACGCTCACGGCCACGCCCGATCACGCCGAATTCGGAACCATTGACGAAGGAATCAACGCTATTATAACGGTCGTCATTGAAAACACGGGGGGGGCGCAGGTCGAAATCACCAACGTGCAGACCAGTTGAGCGTGCACAGAGGCTATGCTTGGAAAGCATACACTGGCAGCCGGCGAAAAAACTGAATTGCAGGTTACTTATCTTACCCAGGGACGGCCGGGGCCGTTCGATAAAAAGGTAATTTTTTCGACCAACATCCCCGGAGAGGAAAAAATAGAAATTTTCGGCTTGAACGGCGATGTCCGTGAAGCGCCCGGCGCAAAAATCGCCGTCGCGCCCCGCCGTGTCACAATCGAGGGAGACGCGTTCAACGCCGGAAAGAAGCAGGCTTTTTCGGTGAAGAACGAAGGTTCCCTTCCGCTCGTTATTAAAAACATGAAGTCGAAAGACGGTAAAAACGTCTATTACGACGGAGCGAAAGACGGCGATATCACAGTTGATCCGGGAAAAGAGCTGGATGTTGAATTGCAGTTGAAGGGAAGGCCGGACGTGGATTCAAACAGCGAATTGATTCTCATCGAATCAAACGCCATCAACGCGGGCAGCTCGGGACTCTTCCTGATGATTCAGTACAGCGACAAATAGAGGTAACTTCGGAAACGCCAAAATCAAGGCTTGCGGCCGGGACAAAAGCGGCGTAGGGGCGCGATTTATCGCGCCCAACCAAGAGTAAATGCGCCTTTTGTCTCGGAAGCGTAACGCGGAGTTTTGGGTTTTCGGAGGTTCCCTGGAAATATATCTGGTTTATCATTAATGCGGTTGCCTGCGATATCCGATAAGCATTTCTGATCGGCGAGTGTTTTGATGTTGATTGATTGCGGATCATTTACGATCAAGTGACGCCGCAGCTATATGGAGTTAGACCCATGGCGGAAGTTCCTGAAATATCCCTTCTGGAATCGTACCTGAAAGATGCCATTAAGGAAGTGTGGGGAACCACCCTATGCGCCAGCCCTGAATTTATCACCCCCGAAGCATCCGCAAAAGGCATGTCGTCCATCATCGGAATAAGCGAGGGCATGTCGGGATTTCTTGCCATTCATGTATCTCCTGAAGACGCATGCAAGGTTGCGGGAATCATGCTGGGTGATACATATCCGGAAGTGGACGACATTGTCTGCGACGCTATTGGCGAAATATCAAATATGCTGGGCGGAAGTCTTAAAAAATTCTCTGGTCAATTTGACGAACCGTTCAAAATATCGACTCCCACGATAGTTCGTGGAAAGGATTATGAAACGCACGCGGCTGAAGACGCCAAGCGGGTTATTTTTGGCGTCAAGGCGAATTCCGTGTGTATTACAGTGCAATTAGTTATTTATTCACATTAAGGAAATGATGAGTATGAAAGTGTTGACCATTGACGACAGTAAAACCGTCAGGCTTATCGTCACAAAGCATCTGTCGGCTTTTGGCATTGAAATTCTTGAGGCCGAAAACGGCGAAGCCGGCGTAGCCAAGGCAAAGGAAGGAAAGCCTGATCTCATTCTTCTTGATTACAATATGCCTGTAATGGACGGCCACCAAACCCTGCTTGCGCTGAAGGACGACCCGTCTACAAGCCCGATTCCCGTAATCATGCTGACCACGGAAACCGTTCAGGACACGGTTTTAAAGCTTATTAAACTGGGGCTGAAGGATTTCATCGCCAAGCCTTTTACGCGTGAAATATTGCTGAAAAAGGTCAACAGCGTTCTGTCGATTTATGAAGGCGACGAACCGCCGTCGGCGGAAAACATGCAGTCGGCCGCGCCGTTGCCACGCCCTGCGGGAAGCGAAGGAAAAACCGTGATACTGGCGGTTGACGACAAGGCGAATATCCTGAAAATGGTCGAGGATTTTCTGGGCGATCAATATTTCGTGATCAAGGCTGAAACCGGGGCTGCCGCCGAAGAAGCCATGAAGAAAAATTCTTTTGACTACATGTTCCTGGATTTGACGATGCCGGATATGAATTGGTCGGATATCCATGGCGTCTATATCAAAACAGTGAAAGAAGCGTCCCCTAAAAAGATCGCCGTCATGACGCTGCGTACCGCCGAAGCGGACATCAGCAAAGCCGCGGGGCATGGCATTCAGGTGACGCTGTACAAACCATTCACGGCTCCTGACGTTGCGAACGTAATGGAAAATCTGGTGGCTTTGGCGTCGGGCAAAAAATTGCCCTGGCTGGAACGAAACGGCAACATAAGGATACTTCGCTGCCCTGGTGATAAAAATCCAAAGATTAACGCGTTTGTCTCCGCGCTTAAGACAGAGGTTTTGAAAGAAGTCGAAGGAATGGCGGAAGACGGCCTGAAAAATCTTATCATTGATATGGGCGAAGGGTTTCTCTCCAGCGTTAATATTGCGCAGAAGTTCATTGACTTCATCACTCACACCGCAAAGCTTCAGCTCGACATCAGGCTTGTTGTGGAATCGGCGCAGGCTCGCGAGGCTGTGAAAAATTTCTCGGAAATCGCGCCTTTGCCGACCGACATGTCTATGGAAGTCGCCTTAAAAGCGTTTGAGTAATAAACTTGGGGGCGTAGCGCGCTACGCCCCTACCTTTTTTCAAACCGCAGAATTTCATTTTCAGTAACGATACATTTTACCTGTATGTCGTGCTTTTCCCGTGGAACGCGCACAGCCAGCATTTTGTCCCGAGCGATGCCACAAGAGAAAGCGTTTGTGGAATAAAGGTAGATGTCGTAGTATCCCGCGCCGTGACCGAGCCGGTAACCGTCGCGGTCAAACGCCACCGCGGGAACAACGATGAAATCGATATCATCCGGTCCTATTACGGGCGCTGACTCATGCGGTTCCGGAATGCCGAACCGGGTCGGCGCCAATTCATCAAATCCCGAAATTTTTCTCGCCTGCATGATGCCTTTCGGATAAGTTTTGGGAAGCGCGACGATTTTTCCAAGATCGAACGCCTGGCGGATCATTTCATGAGTGTCGGGTTCGCTCCATATGCTGTAAAAAAACAAAACGGTTTCGGCGCGCTGAAACTCCGGAAGGCTGAAAAGGTTGCGGAGGATTCCCGCGTTGCTTTCCGCTATATAGTTTTCCGGGAGAGCGCTTTCGCGCTCCATCCACTGTTTTCGTAATTCCGTTTTTTCGCTCATAAAAGCATAGTATACTTTTACGGCCTGTTTCATGGTATACCTACGCGCATGAAAAAGAGAGGGTTCAGAATCTGCCGAATAGGCGGCGTTGACGTTATTATCGATTATTCATGGATTATTATTTTCCTGCTGCTGACATATAGCATGGCGGAAACATTTTTCCCCGAAACGCATCCGGACTACCATCGGTTGTGGTACTGGTTGATGGGGACGACCGCGTCAATGCTGACATTCGTTTCAATTCTGATTCATGAACTCGCGCACTCCTGGGTCTCCATTAAAAGAGGAATAAAGATAACAACCATCAGGCTGTTTATCTTCGGCGGAATGGCGGAAACCGCGGACGAACCCAAAGACGGGCGCGATGAGTTTCTGGTTGCCCTGGCCGGACCGGCTGCCAGCGTATTGACGGGCGTATTTTTTGCTTTTGTGTATATATCCACCATGGCGCACATGCATCCGATATCCACAATTGTCCAGTGGGCCGCCGTGGCGAACCTTGCCCTGGCGTTTTTTAATCTCGCGCCTGGCTTTCCGCTTGACGGCGGCCGTATTTTGCGCGCTTTTTTGTGGGACCACTGGAACGATATGGCGCGGGCAACGCGGACGGTCGGCAGGATCGGAGACGCCCTGGCAATATTTCTGATAGTTTTCGGCATATTGCAAATGATATTTTCCCGGAATTTCCTGTTGGGGATATGGTTCATCTGTATAGGTTTCTTCATGAAACAGGCGTCGGGCGGCGCTGTTCAGGCCGTAGCGACGACGACGAAGCGCGAGTCTCCTCCGCGTATAACCGTGGGGCATATCATGAAGAAAAACGCCGTTACCGTTGACTGGCTTGTAACGGTAAACCAGTTCGCCGAGGATTATCTGTACAAGTACTTTTTTACTGAATTCCCGGTATTGAACCGGAACGAGCTGGTTGGCATGGTTACCATTGCGGATGTAAGGACCGTGTCCGCAAAACTCCGGGATTTTAAGCAGATCAGGGACATAATGATCCCGCTGGAACAGGTTGTCGGCATGCGTCCGGAAGACGACGCCGACAGCGCGTTCGAGCGCATGCTTGAAACCGACGCCGAGTGCATGCCGGTAATTGAAGAAGGCCGGCTTGCCGGTATCATTTTACGCCGCGATGTTATCAACTATACCCAAATCAAAACCGTCCTGGATAATTAACAACCTCCGAAAACCCCGAACTCTGCGTTACGCTCCCCCGGCAAAATGCTCACTTCCCCCTCAAACGGGACGCCGTGGGCGGCGTCCCCTGCTATCAATAAAACCCTGCCCTGCCAAAACCTGTAACAAAACGACGGGTTTGGCGAGCTATATGTTGACTTTGTCAAAGCCTGTAGTAAAATGACGGTTTTGGCAAAGTCAACATATGTATATACGGAGAAACAGGCATTTATGCTGAAAGAGCTTGTCGGATTGTTGCGTGATCCGGAACCGGCTATCGAGGAAACCGCGCCGGCGTTACAAATTGCTGTTCAGCCAAGGACAGATGAGGCGCGCCTTGCCGCGAATCTCGCCGCGAAGACCCTTTGTGAAAAACAGTACGATGAAGGCTACTGGGTTGGCGACCTGACGGCTGATTCCACGCTGTTGTCGGATTATATCCTCCTTCAGATGTGGCTTTACCCCCCGGCGCATGACGGTTCATGGAATCCGCCGACGATGCCCAAAATCCGAAAAGCCGCCCGCTCAATTCTTGACTCGCAGCGGACTGACGGCGGATGGAATATCTATGAACCCGGCCCGTCGGAAATCAACGCCTCCGTCCGCGCCTACTCCATGCTAAAGATGGCCGGGACCGATATTGAAGATCCGCGCATGAAAAAGGCGCGCGACCTTATCCTGAAAATGGGCGGCATACAGGCATGCAACAGCTACACAAAGCTTAACTACAGCATGTTCAACCTGTTTCCACGCAAATACTGCCCCACGATCCCGCCGGAAATCATGATAATACCCGGCAACCTGCTATATGAAATGTCTTCGTGGACGCGCACCATCATCGTGCCGCTTTCCATTGTGCAGGCGACCGGAATCACGCGTAATACGCCCGGCAACATGAATGTGGACGAGCTTTTTCATCCGCACCGGAAGCTCGCGCTGCACCGAAAGGATCGTATCGCGAATCTTTTTATAAAGGCCGACACGCTGTTCAAACGCTGGGAACGCCAGACGGTCAATAAATCAATCCGCAGTTACGCGATTCATACCGCTGAAACCTGGATGCTGAGCCGTCTGCATTTCAGCGACGGGCTGGGCGCGATTTATCCGTCCATGATGTATTCGATCATGGCAATGGACGCGCTTGGTTACGAACGCGATCATCCTGATTTTGAACAGGCGATAAAACAGTTCGACGGCCTTATGCTGGAAGGCGAAGATACAATGATTTTCCAGCCATGCAAGTCGCCCGTCTGGGACACGGCAATAGCAACCTTCGCCCTTGGCGAACTGGGCGAATTTGGCGAATTTGGCGGGGCCGACGCGGCGCGCATGTCGGCGGCGGCCGACTGGCTGCTTGACAGGGAAATCCGCCGCAAGGGAGACTGGTCGGCCAAACGCCCCAACCTTACTCCTTCAGGCTGGGTGTTTGAATATGCCAACGAATTTTATCCTGATATCGACGATACGGCTATGGTGCTTCTGGCGCTGCTGCACGCTAAGGCCGGCGACCCTGAAAAGCAGGCCCGCGCGGAACGGCGCGCCGTCAACTGGATTTTGGGGATGCAGAGTTCGGATGGCGGATGGGCGGCGTTTGACGTGGACAACAACTGGAAAATTCTTAATAAAATCCCTTTCGCCGACCACAACGCGATGCTTGATCCAACCTGTCCGGATATTACCGGCCGCGTGCTGGAATCGCTCTGCCGCCGCGGGTTCAAACATACGGACGAATCCATCGGCCGCGGCATTGATTTTCTGCTGAAAACACAGGAAGCCAACGGAAGCTGGTTTGGCCGGTGGGGCGTTAATTACGTTTACGGCACGTTTCTTGCCATTCGCGGGCTTATGGCGACCGGCGCTCCTAATGTGAAAGACGCGGTCAACCGCGGATCGCGCTGGCTGCGGGAGATTCAGAATACGGACGGCGGATGGGGTGAAAGCTGCCTCGGATATGAAACCCAGCGTTTTGAGCGTACGGAGAGCACGCCGTCGCAGACCGCCTGGGCGTTGCTGGGCCTTATCTCCGCGGGAGAAATCTATTCGCGCGCCGTTGAGCGGGGCGTCGTCTGGCTGCGTGAGCATCAACTGCCGGACGGAACCTGGGATGAATCCGTTACTACCGGAACCGGATTCCCGCGCGTGTTTTATATTCACTATCACCTTTATAAAGACTATTTTCCGATTCTGGCGCTTGGAACCTACGCAAAGCGTACACAAAACGGGTCATAAACTGCATTGCGCGCGCAGCGCTACCGTGCTATTTTACTTGTTTACTTAATAATCAAGGAAGGCGACGTGGGGACTACAAAACTTACTCGTAAGGAAATTCTTTCGGACGATCCCGTTCGGGAAAACATTCTTCGGCTGATTGGATTTTTTCAGGCCAACCGGGCGAAAATAGGCGCCGCCGTAATCGCGGTTATTTTGATTGCGCTTGGCTTCTGGACCTGGTCGCGCTACCTGGACAGCCGCGCCAACGTCGCCGGAACGCTGCTTGGCAACGGCATGGCGTTTTTCTCCGCGACGGTTTCGTCGGACGCCGAAGCCGACCCTTACGCGAAGGGGGAAGATCCGGTCTTTAAAAGCGACGAAGACAAATACCAGGCTGCCGAAAAAGAATTTTCCGCGGCGACGGACAGTTTTGGCGCGGGAGAGGCGGGAAGAAGCGCCCGATATTATCTGGGCCTCACACAGTTGCAGCTTGGAAAAAAAGAGGAAGCCAAAAAAAATCTGGAATCCGTCGCTTTTGGTTCCGGCAGCCGCACGGTTGGTTTTCTGGCTAAAAAGGCGCTGGCCGATTATCACGCTGATTCCGGAAACGCCAGGGGCGCCGAGGATTTGCTGCGCGGCATGATTAAAGACGCCAAGTGCGATCTTCCAAAAGAAGATCTCGGCATGCAGCTTGCCGGCATCCTGGCCGCCGATGGAAAAAAAGACGAGGCTATCAGTGTTCTGCGCGAAGCCAGCGAGGCAAGCCCTGTTTTCGGTGTTTTCAACCAGCGGTTGCTTGCTGAAATCGAAAAACTTCAAAAAGACATGCCCGCCGCGAACATTCCGGCTGAAGAAACGCAGCCGTAAATGGAGTCTGTTTTGTGTTCATCGAAATAGAGGATCTGGAGGAAAAGCCTCTTCGCGTCCGGCATACGTTTCCGGTTAACGAAATACGGTTTTCACACGAGGATGCCTGGCTTGATACTCCCGTGGCGGTTGATTTTACGCTGTACCCCTCGGGAAAAGATCTGCGGCTCATGGGGTCGGTAGCGGCCTCTGTCAGATGCCGGTGTTCCCGTTGTTTAAAAGAATTCAGCCGGCCGTTTGCGGAAGATTTCGATCTTTCATACTTGCAGCAGCCGAAATGGGACGGCGGGGCGGCGGAAATCGAGCTTAAATACGAGGATATGGACATTGGATATTACGACGGCGCCAGGTTTGACGTAAACGCGATGGCGCTTGAGCGTATTGAACTTGCCCTGCCCATGCAGTATGTTTGCCGCGACGATTGCAAAGGGCTATGCTGTAAATGCGGCGCTGATCTGAACGAGGACGCGTGTTTTTGCAAGGAAGAGCCGGACGCGCGGCTGTCCGCTTTGCTTGAGTTTAAGAAAAATAGAAACAAATAAGGGAACGATAACTAATATAATCGAAAGAAAATTGTTTCCTTGCAGCATGGAGATACGTAATGCCGAATCCTAAACGAAGACATTCCAAGTCGCGCCGCGGCAAACGCCGCGCGCATGATTTTTTACAGACCGTAACACCCGGAATCTGCCCGAATTGCCAGAATCCCAAATCTCCGCACCAGGCTTGCGCCAAATGCGGTTATTACAAGGGAAAACAGGTGATGGAAGGCGAGGAAGAATACTAGGCAAGTTCCGCAAACCCCGAAATCAAGGCTTGCGACCGAGACAAAAACTGTAGGGGCGAATAATTATTCGCCCTCAACCAAGGTAAATGAGCATTTTGTCGAGGGAGCGTAACACAGAGATCGGGTTTTTCGGAGGCTGCCAATAGTTGGGTTTCTTTTCTGATGATAACTATTGCTGTAGACGGCATGGGAAGCGACAACTCCCCGGCCAGCGAAATTGAAGGCGTCGTCGCGGCGGTGAAAACCTGGAATGTACGGGTCATCCTTGTAGGCAGGGAATCCGCACTTCGGCCGCTGCTAAACGATGCCGGAGGCGGTTCGCTACCCATCGAGATCCGAAACGCCGGGGAAGTTGTGGCGATGGATGAACCGCCGACAGCCGCGCTCAGGAAAAAGAAGGATTCTTCCATTCGTGTCGCCGCCGATCTTGTGCGTGAAGGCGAGGCCGCCGGGCTTGTCAGCGCGGGGAATACCGGCGCGGTTATGGCGACGGCAAAGATGGTTTTTGGAATGGTTCCCGGCGCTGACCGTCCCGCGCTCGCGACCGTGTTGCCGACATTGACCGGATATTCCGTAATGCTTGACGTAGGCGCCAACGTCGCGTGCAAGCCGCAGCACCTGGTGCAGTTTGCCGTAATGGGTCACCTATTCAGCAAAAAAATTGTCGGCGTCGACTCGCCGCGTATCGGGTTGATGTCCGTAGGCGAAGAGGAATCCAAGGGAAACGATCTGGTCAAGGAAGTTCATCAGACGCTCAAGCGGGTCAACCTGAATTTCATCGGCAACGTAGAGGGGCGTGACATTTATAACGGCCGGGCCGACGTAATCGTTTGCGACGGGTTTACCGGCAATGTCGCCCTCAAGACCAGCGAAGGGTTGATCGAGGCGATGCTTACGCTCATGAAAGAAGAGCTGACCAGAAACATGAAGGCGAGGCTTGGAGCCGCGCTAAGCCGGCAGGCGTTCCGCAGGCTTAAAAAGCGGCTTGATTATTCGGAGTACGGCGGCGCCCCCCTTCTGGGATTGCGCGGCGCTTCGATAATCTGCCACGGCCGGTCCAACGGCAACGCCATTAAGAACGCGATACGGGTGGCAAAAGATTTCGCGGAACATCGGGTAGACGCAATATTGGCGGACGAACTGAGCCGGATTGGCGCCGACGCGGACGGTTCGCGGGCAACATCATATGACACGGGTACGGGAAGCGCTGAATAGTAAGACTTGCTTCCAAAATAAAGCAACATTACAATAACCGATCTTTAAACTGCGGTTCGGTTCCGCAGATGAACGAAACCAGGGAGGAATGATATGGCATCATCCACAGAAGAAAAAATAAAATCTATTATTGTGGAGCAACTAGGCGTCAACGAGTCTGAGGTGACGGGTGGCGCGTCGTTTATCGATGATCTTGGCGCGGATTCCCTTGATATAATCGAACTGGTGATGGCTTTCGAGGAGGCTTTCGGCATTGAGATCCCGGATGAAGACGCGGAGAAAATCAAAACGGTGCAGGATGCCGTAAATTATGTCGATGCGCATAAAAAATAAAAGAAACGGAGACGTATTATGAAGATAGTTGTTTGCGTCAAGTATGTTCCGGATACCGCAATTAAAATGAAAATCGCCGGGGACGGAAAGTCTGTCGATCTTACCGGGGTGGCTTTTGTTGTGAATCCATATGACGAGTTCGCCGTTGAGGAAGCTCTGAAGATCAAGGAAAAGCTCGGAGGCGAAGTCGTCGTGGTGGGCGCGGGCGCGGAAACCGCGACACAGGGGTTGCGCACCTGCCTGGCAATGGGAGCCGATTCGGCCGTGCTCGTGCAGGACGCGGCGCTCGAAAACGCGGATTCGTTTGTAATCGGCACAGTGCTGGCCAAAGTCTGCCGCACGCTCGCGCCCGACCTGGTTCTTTTCGGAAAACACGCCATCGGCGTGGATAACGGACAGGTGCCTTCGGTTGTCGCCGAACAGCTTGATCTGCCGCAGGTTTCCGTGGTGACAAAACTGGAAATCTCCGACAAGACATTCCAGGCCGCGCGCGATATCGAAGGGGCGCAGGAAGTTGTCGAAGGGAGTCTGCCCGTCGTTATTACGGCACAGAAGGGACTGAATACTCCGCGACTGGCATCCCTGAAGGGAATCATGGCCGCCAAGAAAAAGACGATCACGGTACAATCGACCGCCGATCTGGGGCTGACCGCTGATGAGTTGAAACCGCGCGTCGCGGTTGAGCTTATTACCATGCCTCCGTCCCGGCCTCCGGGAAAAATCCTCAAAGGCGAAGCCGCGGAAACAGTTCCGCAACTGGTCAAGCTGCTGCACGAGGAAGCAAAGGTTATATAGGAAACGCGCCACATCATTTTTAGGAGGAGAAATGGCACAGGGAATTTTGGTCTTCATTGAGGAAAGAGACGGCAAGGTAAAGAAACCGTCGCTGGAAGCTCTGTACGCGGCGCGTAAACTGGCTGATAAGCTCGGCGCGTCCGTAACGGCGCTGCGTATCGGCGCGGGCGGGGACGCTTCGGAAAATCTTGCCGCTTATGGCGCCGACCGTATTGTCAGCGCGACGCACGATCTGCTTAAAGCTTATTCAACCGAAGCTTTCAGCGCGACATTGGCGCAGGTTGTAAAAGCGGAACAGCCGCGTTTCATTCTTGGATCGGCAGGCGCCATGGGAAGAGATTTTCTTCCGCGCGCGGCGGCAAAGCTCGGCGTCGGATTGGCGCAGGACTGCATCGAACTGAATATAACGGACGGATCGCAGCTTGAATGCGTGCGTCCGATTTACGCGGGAAAGGCTTACGCAAAAGTGCGTCTTTTGATGGAGCCGGCCATAGCCACGCTCCGCCCCAACGTATTTTCGCTTGGCGCGCCCGATGCCGGACGTTCCGCCGAAGCGGCGGCTTTTACGCCGGAACTCGGCGCCGACAAGGCGCGCGCTTCGGTTAAGGAAGTAAAGGCGGCGGCAGGCCAGAAGATGGAACTGACCGAAGCAAATATCATCGTTTCCGGCGGACGCGGCATGAAAGG